>Ga0180431_10004074_pt1 | contig 18419 bp, 18 predicted proteins | sample SS_ome_11_FD_132459 | JGI IMG/M metagenome (GOLD analysis project Ga0180431, IMG submission 132459) | Hypersaline lake sediment archaeal communities from the Salton Sea, California, USA - SS_1_MS_1 metaG | ecosystem: Environmental > Aquatic > Non-marine Saline and Alkaline > Hypersaline >... | reverse complement strand
AGAATAAGTTCTGCCACCGGCTGAAGCTGCCGTGACAAACACACCGGCAATCGAGGCAAACAGAATAAGTTCTGCCACCGGCTGAAGCTGCCGTGACAAACACACCGGCAATTGAGGCAAACAGAATAAGTTCTGCCACCGGCTGAAGCGCCCGTTGAAGAAACCGCCACCAGCACGCCCTCCAGGGCGCGACGCACGTCGTCCCATGCCCCGAAGGGGCGAAACGTCAGTAGCCGTAGGCGTCAGCCTACGGGCAGGAGGCGACCGATAAAGGTCCTCTTTCTCGACGGGCGACCGGCCCGGACGGGGCCGGTCGCCCGTCGAGAAAGGTTGGTTGTTCGTCGCTCGCGCTCCGTAGGCTTACGCCTACGGCTACTCACGTGGTGCCCCTACGGGGCGTCGAGGGCACAGGTTTTTCAGCAGGCCCTGAAGCCCGTGGCATCACTATGCGGAGTCCCCGGCGGCACGAAACACCGCCTGCATACAGGAACAACGAGCACAGCCGCCATTCTCACATCCCGCCAATCCTGTTATCCTGTCAGCTCCTGACCCGTCGAAGATGGGGCGTCCCGCCCGATGAGGCATGCCATGGTCACCACCACATCCAGGCTTCTTGCGGCCGGCAGGGCGCTGGGCCGGATCGCGTGGTCGCGGCTCGTGAGCCGGGCGCCGCTCGTGCTGTCGCATCTCGTCACCGGCCGCTGCAACTGCCGGTGCGCGACCTGCCTCTGGCGCGACCCGGCCGCCGACGAGCTCACGACCGCCGAGATCGCCCGCCTCTACCGCGACGCGGCGCGCTGCGGCATGATTCTCAACTCAGTCTGGGGCGGCGAGCCCCTGCTCCGGGCCGACTTGCCCCAGATCGCCCGCGCCTCCAAGGCCAACCGCCTCGTGACCATCGTCATCACCAACGGCTCCTTGCTCGCCGACCGCCTCGACGAGCTCGCCCCGTGGGTGCACTGCTTCATCGTCTCCATAGACGAGCTCGGCGACCGCCACGACGACATGCGCGGCCTGCCCGGGATCTTCGACGCCGCCTGCGCCGCCATCGAGTCCATCCGCCGCCGCCACCCGCGCATCAAGGTGATGATCAACTCGGTCCTGAGCCGGCTCAACCCAGGCGCCGGGCCGCGGCTTGCCCGGCTGGCGCGCGAGCTCGGCGTCTCGATCTACTTCTCGCCCATCGAGACGACCTACCGGACAGGCCCCGAGAACCAACCGCCCAAGGACCCCCTCGCCTTGCCGGCCGACGAGTTGAGCGACGCCTGCGAGGAGCTCCTCGCCCTCAAGCGACGCGGCCTACCCATCGACAACTCGGCTACATACTTCCGCACGTTCATCGGCGGCAAGAAGCCGTACACCTGCGCCTCGCCCGTCCTGTGCGTCACCGTCGCCGCCAACGGCGACGTGTACGGCTGCTTCATGCCGGGCGGCCGGTTCGGCTCGGTCCGCGAGCGCCCGCTGCCCGAAATCCTCCGGCTGCCCCACGTGCGCCGCATGCGCCGCCCCCGGCAATGCAGCATCTGCAACAACGCCGACGTCATAGACGCCTCCCACGTCTGGAACCTCCACCCCGGCCCCCTCCTCGACTACCTCCGCCTGTACGTGCGATAGAGGTGAAAAAAACAGAGACGGGATAACAAGATCAACCGGATTCCCCTGATCCTGAAAATCCTGTTATCCTGTCCACTCCTTCATCCGGCCGGAGACAGGGCAATGCGCGTCGTCGCGGGAACAGCTAGGGGCATGCGGCTCAAGGTGCCGCCGGGCCACAAGATGCGGCCCACCTCCGACATGGTGCGCGAGGCCATCTTCGACATCCTCGCGGACAAACCCGCCGGCGCCCGCGTCCTCGATCTGTTCGCCGGCACGGGCGCGCTCGGCATCGAGGCCCTGAGCCGCGGCGCGGCACACGCCACGCTCGTCGAACGCTCGGACCGCTGCCTCCGCATCATCCGCGAGAACCTCGCCCACACCCGCCTCGGCGAACAGGCGCGGCTCATCCCCGGCGACGTCTACCCCGAGGTCCGCAAGCTGGCCGAAACCGGCGAGCGGTTCGACCTCGTCCTGGCCGACCCCCCCTACGCGGGTCACGGCCGCGACCGCCCCGGCCCTGCGCCCGCGCAAAAGGCGTTGCAGCTCATCGCCGCGACTGCTATCCTCCCAAAAAGTGGCGTCGTGGTGATCGAGCACGCGAGCGGCGTCGCCCTGCCCGACCAGGCGGGCGGGCTCGCGCTCTGGAAGACGAGGAGGTACGGGAGCACGAGCGTCTCGGTCTACCGTTGCACCTGAAGCGAGCGGCTCGATGCGAGCGGCGCCCCGGCCCGACAGGACCCCCGAACGGAGCAAGAAACCCATGCCGAAAGTGGCCGTCTACCCCGGCAGCTTCGACCCGCCCACCAACGGGCACCTCGACGTCATGCAGCGCGCCGGCAAGCTCGCCGGCACACTCTACGTCGCCGTGGCGACCAACATGAGCAAGGAGCCGCTCTTTACCGCCGACGAGCGGGTCAAGCTGCTCGAGCAGGTCACCGCCGATATGCCCCACGTCAAAGTGGACCGCTTCGACGGCCTGCTCGTGGACTACGCGAAAAAGGTCGGCGCCTCGGCCATCTTCCGCGGCCTGCGCGCGGTGAGCGACTTCGAGTACGAGTTCCAGATGGCGCTGACCAACCGGCGGCTCGACGTCGAGCTTGAAACCCTCTTCCTCATGCCGAGCCAGGATTACTCCTACCTGAGCTCGCAGATCATCAAAGAGGTCGCGCGCCTCGGCGGCGATCTGACCCCCTTCGTGCCGCCCCAGGTCGCCGCGCTGATGAAACAGAAGTTCCGCACATGAAAATCGAAGTCCGGAAAGTCTCGCCCGGCGGCGAGACGGTCGAGGCCGTCTCACCCCTGCCCGAGACGCACATGGACCACGTCGGCGTCTGGTTCGACCGGCCCGTCCACCTCAAGATGAAGGTCAGCGTGGTCAACAACGTCTTCATCGCCATGGGCGCCTACGACACCCGGCTCACCATGGAGTGCCATCGCTGCCTCAAGCGCTTCGACTACCCCGCCGAGAGCACCGACTACATCTGGGAGCAGCCGGTCACCCTCTCGGGCGACGAAATAATTGACTTGACCGAGGGGATTCGGGAGGACATTATGCTTCGCCTCCCGCTCAAGAACCTGTGCAGCCAGGACTGCAAGGGGCTCTGCCCCCGGTGCGGGAAGGACCTCAACGAGGGCGCCTGCGGCTGCGAGCCCACCCGGCCGCCGAGCGCCTTCTCTGAGTTGGACACGCTTATTCAGGACGAGGGAGATACACCCTGATGGCCCTACCGAAACGCCGAACATCCAAGGCGCGCCGCGACAAGCGCCGCTCGCACCACGCGCTCTCGCCCGTACAGACCACCGACTGCCCCAACTGCGGCGCCCCGCGGCAGCCCCACCGCGTCTGCCCGAGCTGCGGCTATTACAAGGGAACTCAGGTGACCGAGACTGAAGCGTCCTGACTCTCATGCGCACTGTGGTAGATGCAATGGGGGGCGACCACGCCCCCCGAGCCGTTGTTGAGGGCGTGGCGCTCGCCGCCCGCGAGAAGCCGTCCGCACGCGAGTTCATCCTCGTCGGCGACGAGGACGACATCCGGGCCGAACTCGACCAGCTCAAGGCCGACCGCCTCCCCATCTCCATCGTGCACGCCTCCGAAACAATCGAGATGCACGAAAAGCCGGTCGAAGCCCTGCGCCAGAAAAGGGACTCCTCGATCACCCGCATGATCGACCTGCTCAAGAGCGGCGAGGCCGACGCCGCCGTCTCCGCCGGCAACACCGGCGCCGTCGTCGCCGCCTCCCTGCTCACACTGCGCACCCTCGCCGGCATTGACCGGCCCGCCATCGCCGTCCTCATGCCCAACCCGGTCACCGGCATCACCGTGCTGCTCGACGGCGGCGCCAACGCCGAGTGCAAGCCCGTCAACCTCAACCAGTTCGGCGTCATGGGCAGCATCTACGCCGCCGAGGTGCTCGGCATCACCAACCCCCGCGTCGGCCTCCTCAGCATGGGCGAGGAGCAGTCCAAGGGCATCCCGCTGACCCGAGAAAGCTACGCGCTCCTCGAGCGCGAACCCATCAACTTCATCGGCAACATCGAGGGCCACGACGTCTTCGACGGCACCGTGGACGTCGTCGTGTGCGACGGCTTCACCGGCAACGTCGTGCTCAAGACGAGCGAAGCGCTCGCCAACACGATCTCCTACATCCTCAAGCGCGAATCCAGGCGCACGCTCCCGCGCGTCGTCGGCGCCGCCCTCCTGCGCCCCGCGTTCAGGTACCTCAAGAAAAAGGTGGACGCCACGGAACACGGCGGTGCGCCGTTGCTTGGCATCAACGGAGCGGTTATCATCTGCCATGGCGGCTCGAGCGGCCTCGCCGTCCGCAACGGCATCCGCGCCGCCGAACGCTTCGTCGAACACAACGTCAACCAACACATCACGCGGTCCTTCGGCGGCAGGGTCGCAACAGAGAGGACAGCCCGTTGACCCACACGCTGCGCGACGCCTACGTATCCGGCACCGGCATGTACGTCCCCGACAAGGTGCTCACCAACGCCGACCTCGAAAAAATGGTGGACACCTCCGACGAGTGGATCACCACCCGCACCGGCATCAAGGAGCGCCGCATCGCCGAGGACGGCGTGGGCACCTCCGACCTCGCCCTCCCTGCCGCCCAGGACGCCATCGCCGACGCCGGCATCACGGCCCAGGACGTTGACCTCATCATCTGCGCCACCTTCACGCCCGACACCCCCTGCCCGGCCGCCGCGCCCCTGATCCAGCAAAAGCTCGGCGCCGCCAATACCCCAAGCTTCGACTTGCACGCCGCCTGCACCGGCTTCGTCTACGGCCTGACCGTCGCCCGGCAGTTCGTCGCCACCGGCCAATCCGAAGCCGTGCTCGTCCTCGGCGTGGACAAGGTGACCTCCGTCACCAACTGGACCGACCGCAACACGTGCGTCCTCTTCGGCGACGGCGCCGGCGCCGCCGTCGTCACCGCCGCCCCCGGCCGGATGCGCCTCCGCGGCAGCTACCTCGCCTCGGACGGCTCGATGGCCAAGCTGCTCTACATGCCCGGCGGCGGCAGCGCCATACCGCCCACGCGCGAGAGCGTCGAGCAGGGCCTGCACTACCTCCGGATGAACGGCCGCGAAGTCTTCAAGGCCGCCGTCCGCTGCATGGAGGGCGCCGTGGACATCCTGCTGAAACGCGAGGCCGTGGACCGCAGCGAGATCCGCTGGCTCATCCCCCACCAGGCCAACATGCGCATCATCAAGGTGCTCGGCGACTACCTCGACCTGCCGGCCGAGAACGTCTTCAAAAACGTCGAGCGATACGGCAACACCTCGGCCGCCACCACCGCGATCGGCCTCCACGAGGTGTACCAGGCCGGCGAATATGAAGCCGGCAACAAGATCGTCCTCGTCGCCTTCGGCAGCGGATTCACGTGGGGAGCGTGCCTGCTCGAATGTTGAACGACGCCCGCATAGCCGTCCTCTTCCCCGGCCAGGGCGCCCAGCACGTCGGCATGGCCAGGGACCTCTACGACGCGTTCGAGACCGCCCGCACCGTCGTGGACGCCGCCCGCAGCGTGCTCGGCTTCGACCTCGGCGCCCTCATGTTCGACGGGCCCGAGCACGAGCTGACCCAGACAAAGAACAGCCAGCCCGCCATCTACGTCGCCAGCGTGGCCGCCTGGCGCGTGCTCGCCAAGCGCTGCCCCGCGCTCACCCCCGCCGCCTTCGCCGGGCTGAGCCTCGGCGAATACACCGCCCTGCACGCCGCCGGCAGCTTCAGCTACGAGGACGGCCTGCGCCTCGTGCGCCGCCGGGGCGAAGCCATGCAGGCGGCGTGCGAGCGCTCCACCGGCACCATGGCCTCGATCATCGGCCTCGATGAGGCCGCCGTCCGCCGCGTCGTGGCCGACGCCGGCGCCACCGGCCTCGTCGACGTCGCCAACATCAACTGCCCGGGCCAGATCGTCGTCTCCGGCAGCCCCGAAGGCGTGCGCGCCGCCATCGAAGGCGCCAAGGCAGCCGGCGCCGGCCGCGCCATCGAGCTCAAGGTCAGCGGTGCCTTCCACAGCCGGCTCATGGCGCCCGCACGCGACGAGCTCGCCGCCGCGCTGGCCCGGACCGACGTCAACCCCCCCGCCACCACCGTCATCCAGAACGTCACCGCCCGGCCCGCCGCGTCGCCGGACTCGATCCGCCAAAGCCTCGCCGACCAGTGCACCAGTTCCGTGCTCTGGCACACCTCGATCGAGACGCTGCTGGGCGACGGCGTCACCACCTTCATCGAGGCCGGCCCGGGCACAGTGCTCCAGGGCCTGCTGCGCCGCATCGACCGCGAGGCGACCGGACTCGGCGTCCACGACGTCGAGTCGCTCGAGCGCACCGTGGCCGCGCTCGAAGCCGCCGACCCCGATAACGCCGAACGCGCTGGAAGGAGGGGGCCGTGAACCTGCTCGAAGGCAAAACCGCCATCATCACCGGCGCCGCGCTGGGCATCGGCAAGGCGATCGCCCTCACGTTCGCCGAGCACGGCTGCGACGTCGCCGTGTGCGACATAGACCTCGAGGCCGCCGAGGCCACCGCCGCCGAGCTCGCCGCGATGGGCCGCACGGCCAAGGCCTACGCCGTGGACGTCGCCGACCCCAAGGCCGTCGCCGACGTCACCGACAAAATCGTTGACACGTTTTCGCGCGTCGATATATTGGTCAACAACGCCGGGATCACGCGGGACGGTCTGATCGTCCGGATGAGCGAAGCAGACTGGGAGGCGGTCCTCGCCGTCAACCTCAAGGGCTGCTTCAATTTTATCAAGGCGGTCAGCGGCCCCATGATGCGGCAGCGTGCGGGCACCATCATCTCCATCGCCTCCATCGTGGGCATGATGGGCAACGCCGGCCAGGCCAACTACAGCGCCTCGAAAGCCGGCGTGATCGGCCTGACCAAGTCGGTCGCCAAGGAGCTCGCAAGCCGCCGCATCACGGCCAACGCCATCGCGCCCGGCTTCATCACAACCCGGATGACCGACAAGCTCACTGAGGCGCAACGCAACACGATGCTCGCACAGATCCCGCTCAAGCGGTTCGGCGGCCCGGACGACGTCGCCCACGCGGCGCTCTTCCTGGCAAGCCCGCTGGCCGCTTACATCACCGGCCAGGTGATCGTCGTGGACGGCGGGATGCTCATGTAGCGTGACCTGAAAAAAACGGTTCGGACTGACAGCGTGTTCAAGGAGGAACGAAGGAATGGCGGTTGAGGAGAAGGTCAAAGACATCATCGTCAAGCTGCTCGGCGTCAACCCGGAGGAGATCACCCCCGAGGCGAAGTTCCAGGAGGACCTCGGCGCCGACTCCCTCGACGCGGCACAACTGGCCATGGAGTTCGAGCAGGAATTCAACGTCGATATCCCCGAGGAAGACGCCAACCAGCTCACCACCGTCGGCCAGGCCATCGAGTACCTGACCAAGAGGACCCAGAGCTAGCGCTCCCTCACCCCGCAGCACGGCGTCCGTCCGTACCCGACGGGTCCTGCGCGAGGTTACGACCATGAAGAGCGGCAGGCGAGTTGTCATAACCGGCTTCGGCGTCATCGCCCCGAACGGCATGGGCCCAGAGGCGTTCTGGGACGGCCTTGTCAACGGCCGGAGCGCCACTGGCACGGTGACCGCCTTCGACACCACCGGCATGACCTCGACCGTCGACGCCGAAGTCAAGGACTTCGACCCGACCCGGTGGATGTCGCCCCGCGACGTCCGGCGCGCCGACCGCTTCGTGCAGCTCGCGGTGGCCGCCTCGCTCATGGCCGTCGAACACGCCGGGCTCAACATGGACGCCGAGGACCCCAACCGCGTCGGCGTGCTCATCGGCTCGGGCATCGGCGGCATCCACACCATCTGCGCCGAGCACGAGAAGCTGCTCAGCCAGGGCCCGCGCCGCCTCTCGCCCTTCCTCATCCCGATGCTCATCATTAACATGGCCTCGGGCCAGGTCTCCATCGCCCTCAATGCCAGGGGGCCGAACTTCAGCATCGCCACGGCGTGCGCCACCGCCGCGCACAGCATCGGCGAGGCGGCCGACATCGTGCGGCTCGGCGAGGCCGACGTCATGATCTCCGGCGGCAGTGAGGCCGCGCTCAACACCCTCGGCTTCGGCGGGTTCTGCGCCATGAAGGCGCTCAGCACCCGCAACCACGAACCGGAAAAGGCAAGCCGCCCCTTCGACTTGGAGCGCGACGGCTTCGTCATGGGCGAGGGCGCAGGCATCGTCGTGCTCGAAGACTACGAGCACGCCCGCACGCGCGGCGCCGAGATCCTCTGCGAGGTCGCCGGCTACGGCGCCACCGCCGACGCGCACCACGTCACCGCCCCCTCCCCAGGCGGCGAGGGCGCCTCGCGGTGCATGATCGCCGCGCTCGAAAGCGCCGGGCTCAACGCCGAAGACATCGACTACATCAACGCCCACGGCACCTCGACCCAGCTCAACGACAAGCTCGAGACCGAGGCCATCAAAAACGTCTTCGGCAACGGCGCGCACGCCGTGCCGATCAGCTCCACCAAGTCCATGGTCGGCCACCTGCTCGGCGCCGCCGGCGCCGTCGAGCTCATCGCCTGCATCCTGAGCATGCAGCACAACACGATCCACCCGACGATCAACTACGAGACGCCCGACCCGGAATGCGATCTCGATTACGTACCGAACACGCCGAGGGAAGCCACCCTCAACACCGCGCTCTCGAACTCCCTCGGCTTCGGCGGCCACAACGCCGCGCTCATCATCAAGCGGATCTAGGGCACGAGCACGTGGAGGAGGAGTCACCCGAACGCGGCCCGGCAGCGCCAGTGCCTTGCCCGACGCCCGCTCGCCCGACACCCAGGACACCGTGATGGGAACTGACTCGATATGGATTACCAGCTCACCGAACTCCAGCAGGAAATCCGCGACATAGCGCGCCGCATCGCCGAGGAGAAGATTAAGCCCGTGCGCGCCCAGTACGACGAGGACGGCGCCTTCCCCTGGGACATCGTCAAGGTGTGCGCCGACGCCGACCTGTTCGCCGTCTTCCTGCCCGAGAAGTACGGCGGCCTCGACGGCGGCATCATGGAGCTCGTCGTCGCCACCGAGGAGCTCAGCCGCGCCTGCGGCGGCATCGCGCTCTGCCTCGCCGCCAGCGCGCTCGGCACCATCCCCATCGTGCTCTTCGGCACCGACGAGCAAAAGGAAAAGTACCTGCCCGATCTCGCCGCCGGCAAAACCGTGGCCGCCTTCGCCCTGACCGAACCCGCCGCCGGCTCCGACGCGAGCGCCATCCAGACCACCGCCGTCAAGGACGGCGACTACTACGTCATCAACGGCCTCAAGCAGTGGATCACCAACGGCGGCGAGGCCGGCACCTACGTCGTCGTCACGATGACCGACCGGAGCAAGGGCGCCCGAGGCGCCAGCACCTTCGTCCTCGAGAAAGGCATGGAAGGCTTCGACTTCGGCAAGAAAGAAGACAAGATGGGCATCCGCGGCAGCACCACGCGCGAGCTCATCTTCCGCGACTGCCGCGTGCACAAATCACACCTGCTCGGTCGCGAGGGCATGGGCTTCATGGTCGCCATGAAGACCTTCGATATGTCCCGCCCCGGCGTCGCGGCCCAGGCGCTCGGCATCGCCCAGGGCGCCCTCGACGAGGCCATCACCTACGCCCGCCAGCGCGAGCAGTTCGGCCACCCGATCATCTCGTTCCAGGGAATGCAGTTCAAGATCGCCGAGATGGCCATGCGCGTCGAGGCCGCCCGCGCCCTCATCTACGCCGTCGCCCGCTCCATCGACGCCGGCGACACCAGGTGCGCCAAGGAGAGCGCCATGACCAAGGCCTTCGCCTCCGACGTGGCCATGTACGTGACCACCGAGGCCGTCCAGGTGCTCGGCGGCTACGGCTACATGAAGGAATACCCCGTCGAGAAAATGATGCGCGACGCCAAGATCACCCAGATCTACGAGGGCACCAACGAAATCCAGCGCTCCGTCATCGCCACCAACCTCATCAAAGAATACGCAAGCAAGAAGTAGCCCCCGCGCGAACCATGAAGATCGTCGTCTGTATCAAGCAAGTCCCCGACACGACCAACGTGCGGATCAACCCCGAGACCAACACGCTCGTCCGCGAAGGCGTCGAGTCCATCGTCAACCCCTTCGACGAGTACGCCATCGAGGAGGCGATCCGCATCAAGGAACGCCTCGACGAGCCCGCCCCCACCGGCAAGCCGGCCACCACCGGCAAGCCGGCCACCACCATCGTCGTCACCATGGGGCCGCCGCAGGCCCAGGCCGCCCTGCGCCAGGCCCTCTCGGTCGGCATTGATGAAGCCATCTTGCTCAGCGACCGGGCGTTCGCCGGCTCGGACACCTGGGCCACCTCGTACGCGCTCTCGAAGATGATCGAGAAGATCGGCGACGTGGACCTCGTGCTCTGCGGCAAGCAGGCCATTGACGGCGATACCGCCCAGGTCGGGCCCGGCGTGGCCGTCCACCTCGGATTGCCGCAGATCACCTTCGTCAAGAAGATCGAGGAGATCACGCCCAAGAAGATCCGCGCCGAGCGCATGATGGAGGAAGGCCACCAGGTCATCGAGTGCCGCCTGCCCGTGCTGCTCACCGTGGTCAAAGAGATCAACGAACCGAGGCTCCCCTCGATCCGAGGCAAGATGCGCGCCAAAAAGGCCGAGATCACCACGTGGACGGCCGCCGACCTCGACGTGGACCAGGACAGCATCGGCCTGAAAGGCTCCCCGACCGTCGTGCACAAGATCTACGCGCCCGACCGCAAGAAAGAGGGCCGCGTCCTCGACGGCGAACCCGCCGACGTGGCCACCGACATCGTCAGCGAGCTCAAACGCCTGAGCCTGGTCTAACCATGAGCATTCGGGTCATAGAAGACAAATGCACGGGCTGCACGCTCTGCGTGCGCGCCTGCCCGTTCGCCGCCATCACGATGCAGGACAAGCTCGCCGTCATCGGCCCCGAATGCACGCTGTGCGGCGCGTGCGTGCCCGCGTGCAAGTTCGACGCCATCGAGCTCATCGTCGAGCAGCGCAAGCCCGTTGACAAGGACCGGTACCGCAACGTCTGGATCGTCGCCGAGCAGAAGCGCGGCGTCGTCCAGAGCGTCACCTACGAGCTGATCGGCGCCGGCCGCCGCCTCGCCGACGCCCGGGGCGCCGAGCTCCACGTCGTGCTCCTGGGCGCCGGCATGGACGGCGCGTGCAAGGACCTCGTCGCCCGGGGCGCCGACGTCGTGCACTACCTCGACCACCCCGCCTTCGCCGACTACCAGGACGAGCCTTACTCCCGCGTGCTCTGCCGGCTGATGAACACGCACAGGCCGGAGATCGTGCTCTGCGGCGCCACCGCCATCGGTCGCTCGCTCATCCCGCGCGTCGCCGTGCAGATCAACACCGGCCTCACCGCCGACTGCACCGGCCTCGAGATCGACACCGACGGCGGCCTCATGCAGATCCGCCCCGCCTTCGGCGGCAACATCATGGCCACCATCCTCACCCCCAACCACCGCCCCCAGATGGCCACCGTCCGCCACAAGGTGATGAAAGAGGCCAAACCCGACCCGAAGCGAAAAGGCAAGGTCGTCACCATCGAGCCGCTCAAAGAGGACGCCTACGTCCGCGCCAAGGTCGTGGACTTCGTCGAGGAGGTCGAGGCCACCGTCAACCTCGCCGAGGCCGACATCATCGTCAGCGGCGGCCGCGGCCTCGGCACGCCCGAGGGCTTCAAGCTCATCCAAGCGTTCGCCCTCGCCCTCGGCGGCGCCGTCGGCTCGTCAAGGGCCGCCGTGGACGCCGGCTGGATCCCCTACTCGCACCAGGTCGGCCAGACCGGCAAGACCGTCTGCCCCAAGCTCTACGTCGCCTGCGGCATCTCGGGCCAGATCCAGCACCTCGTCGGCATGCAGTCGAGCGACACCATCCTCGCCATCAACAAGGACCCCGATGCGCCCATCTTCACCGTCGCCGACTTCGGCATCGTCGGCGACCTCTACAAGGTCGTCCCCGCCATCATCGACCGCCTCAACCAGCGGTAGAAGATCTCACCGCAGAGCGCGCAGAGATCGCAGAGAAAGGCCACATCTCTGCGATCTCTGCGCGCTCTGCGGTGAGTCAGTCCTTGCTCTGTCGAGAGGAGAGGAAAAGCGCCTGAGGGTAGGATCGGTCGGCGCTGTTGAGCTCGCACCGGCGGCAGATGAGCCGCAAGCGGCAGTGCCGCCCGGCGATCGCGCGCGGGTCGTTGCACGCCGCGAGCGACCCCCCATGCGCCTGGGCCGCCTCCTCGCGGCGGCGCACGCGCCTGCGGATCGCCTCCAACGACGGGTCCTCGACCCCGTTGATCTCGCACAGCACGAGGAACGCCTCCTCCACCTCGCTGTCGGGCACCAGCCGCGCCTCGAGCGGGGCGATGAAGTCCGCGGCCCCGATATCGCGCATGGCCGCGACGAGGAAATCGGCGTAATCCTCCCAGAGCCCGTCGAGACGACTCAGAATGATCTCGACCGACCGCCGCGTCGGCACCCGCCCAAGCACGCCGAGCGCGTACATCTTCTGGTTCGAGTCCCCCTCGTCGAACCCCCGCTCGATCGCACGCACCGCCGGCGTGCCGATCGCGCCCAGCGCCGCCTCGGCCGCCGCGCACACGTCATCGGCCACGTCCTGCGCCAGGCACTCGCAGAGCGCCTCGACCGGCGGCGGCTCCTTGAGCGCGCCCAGCAGCCGCGCCGCCCGCACCATCGCGGTCTCGCCGACCCGACGCTGCGCGCCGCGGCGCCGGCCGCCCCGGCCTTCCTCCAGCACCCGCACGCACGTGCGCTCCACGTCGCCGATGACCCCGTTCTGCAGGATGGCCGCAATCACCTCGCGCTCGTTGATGATCGGCGCCCGCGTGTGCAGATACAGGCTCAGCACCTCGTTCGGGTGCGCGCCCTCGTGCTCGATCCGCTCGGCCCGCCGCATCTGGCCCGCCATCTCGACGAGCGCATACACCCCCAGCAGCACGACGGCCTCCGCCTCGTCGCGGCCGAGCTTCTCCACCAACCGCCGGTCGCGCGCCAGCGTGCGCAGCAGGTGGAAGTTGAACATCTCCCGGCACCGGATCCGGTTCGGCAGCCCGTCCAGGTCGAACTGCTCGCCGCTCGGGATGATGTTCTTCTCGACGAGCACCACCCGCGCCGCCTCCGCCAGGTCGCTGAACAGCGCCGTCGTGCGCCGCCGCACCACCTTGCGCCCGATCCCCGCCGTGAGCCGCCGGAGGAAATCCGACGGCACGAGCCGGCCGAGCGCCAGCCCGATGTCGTCCACCGCCGTCTCAGCCGAGAATACCCCGCGCGCCTGCACCCGGCGCACCCGCTCGAACACGCCCGCCCCCAGCATGAGCGTCTCGAGCACACGAGCGCCCTTGTCGTCGAGCCCGAACGAGCGCCGCAGAAAGTAGTTCACCGCCCACTCGAGCAGGTCGCGCCTGTTGCGCCCCAGCATCGAGCGCACCAGGATCGCCGCGAACGCCCCGCTCGTGCTCTCCTCGAACAGGTGCGCGATCCGCAGCACCAGCCGGCCCGCCTCGAGCGTGGGCACCGCCTCGAGCGCGTGCAGGATGCCCACGAGCTCATCCACCTCGAGGTTGCCGATATTGTCGAACTTCTCGGCGAAGAACGGCACCGCGTCATCGAACCCGAGCCGCGCAAGCGCCACCGCGCAGTTGCCCGCGATGAGCCCCTCCGACTCGCGGAACTTCGCCAGCAGCGGAAACGCCCAGTTCGTGTAGCCGTGCGAGGCGATGAAGTCAATGGCCGTCGTCGCCACGTACACGTCCTCGTCGTGCACCAGCTCGCACACCGCCCGCTTGGCCCGGTGGCCATAAAGATCCACCAGCCGCTCGACCGCCCAGCGCCGCACGAGCGCCGACGGATGCTGCGTCCGCTCCACGTAGTCTCGGTATTTCCAGATCGGTGTATCCATCGAATTCAGCTTACTGACAGCCCCGTTGCCCGCCGGAGCGGCTCCAACGGAAGCTGGGCGCTATCTTGTTTCCCTCGTCTCGTTCACTTCATCGGGCAGAATCACACCGTGGCTCTTGTATGTGGTCACGCGATCGAACCCAGGAAAATGGCTCAGGTCAAACCACTCCAACCTCTCTTCGCTCAGGGAAAATAGCGAAGAGAGTCTAGTCCTGTGCACGAACCTTCGGTCAAGGTAGATCATGGGAGAGTAAAAGTAGCCAAGGGTGTTCCCACGGCTTGTGTAGGTGCCATCCACTCGTCGAAATCTCGGCTGCCACCCCAGGAACCGAGGCTGATACATGACGAGATCGGTGGCTGCCAGTCCGCCTGAGTACCGCACTTCTCCGCTTTGGTTGTAGTAGTAACCCCCAAGAAGCGAGAGAACGCAGTAGGAGACGACGTAGGCAAGCACCAGAAAGGCCACAACACTAACCACCCACCGGAACGTTCTCCTCTTCCCTGACTGGTGCATCTGCTCTCACTCTGCCTGGCGCTCAGGCCGCCGTTGGGGCCTGGAACACCACGTCAAGCGGTTCGTTCTTGTCATAGGCACAACGGCCTGCCACTATCGCCCCTCAGCCAGGCAACCGGCAGGCCATCGTCACTTTATTATCGCCCTCTTGGGGTGCTCCGTCAAGGGGGCAAACAGATCGGCAGCGGCCAATGCGCACAGACGTGCTTCAAGTTGCGACGCGCGGCAGCAAGCTCGCCCTCGCGCAGACCGCCTGGGTGATCGAGCGCCTCCGCGAACGCTTCCCGGCAAAGGAATTCGAGACGCGCGTCATCAGGACCTCTGGCGACGACGCCCGACAGGAGCGCGGGGTGCCACCCGGCAAGGGCATCTTCGTCAAGGAGATCGAAGACGCCCTGCTGCGGGGCGAGGCGGCCCTCGCCGTCCACAGCCTCAAGGACATGCCGACCGAGCTGCCGCCGGGCCTCGCCATCGCCGCCGTCGCCGCGCGCGAGGACGCCCGCGACGCCCTGATCTCGAAAACCGGCGCCCGCCTCGGCGAGCTCCCCGCCGGCGCCGTCGTCGGCACGGGCAGCGCACGCCGCGCCGCCCAACTGCTGGCAGGAAGGCCCGACCTCCGCGTCGAGCCCATCCGGGGCAACCTCGACACCCGCATCGCCAAGCTGAGGGGCACGCGTGAATCGCCCGTGGCCTACGACGCCATCGTCGTCGCCGCGGCGGGCTGCCGAAGGCTCGGTCTCGCCGGCACGATCACCCAGCTCCTGCCCCCCGGCCTCATGCTGCCGGCCGCGGGCCAGGGCGCCCTGGCGGTCGAAACCCGCCACGACGATGACGAAACCACCGCCATCGTCGCCGCGCTCGACGACGACGCCACGCGCCAGGCGACCACGGCCGAGCGCGCCTGCCTGCACGGTCTCGGAGGCGGCTGCCGTGTCCCGATCGCCGCCTACGGGCGGATGGCTGACGGGGCCCTGCTGCTGCGGGCGCGCGTCTGCTCCCCCGACGGCCGGGAGATCGTCGAGAGCCAAGCCTCCGGACCGCCCGCCGAGGCCCAGGCGCTCGGGACCGCCCTCGCAAGGGATCTCCTCGAGCGAGGAGCCGGCCCCCTCATCGAGGAGCACTCGCAGGAAGGCTAGGAGCCACGGGCCGCCGGACGACCGTGGACAGGACTGACGGCCTCGCCTGGTCGGGACACGTTGGGACGTCCGGCCGGTGAGGAGAACATCTGCAACATGAACCGTGTCGCAACTACACTGGAAAGCGCAACTCCCCCGGACAGAAGCCGCTCTAGAATACCGCAGCCGCAGGCCCCGTCTAATCAACGAGGTGCAGGAACGATGGCATAAGAGTTGCTCTACGTGAGTTGTTGGCATACTGAGACTTGGAACACCAGCCTCAGCCGGAACGGTCGCCCTCGTGCACCGCATGAGGCCATGTTCGAGCGAAGCTACCTCGAGAACATCATCCGCAACGCCCCGATCGGCATCATCACGACCGATCTGGAGCGCCGCATCACGTTCATGAGCGATCTCGCCCGCGACGCCTGCCGGAGCGCCGGCGGCGAGGTCGGCGCCCGCGTCGAAGAGCTCGTCAAGGAACCGGAAGCCATGCAGCGCGAGCTCGCCGCCGTCCTCGCCGGGCACAAGCAGCGTCTCGTGTTCGAGTCAAACGCCGACACCCCCGCGGGCCTCCGCACGCTGGAGTTCACGGCCACGCTGCTCCGCGACGACGCCTACGCGCCCATCGGCCTCCTCCTCATGTGCGACGACGTGACCGACAAGCGCGAGACGGAGAAGAAGTACAGGACCCTGATGGCCAACTCGCGCGACGCCGTCCTGATTTTCGACACCGAGAATATCCTCGAGGCAAACGAGGCGTTCGCCCGGCTCGTCGGCCGCCCGCTCGACGCCTGCCCCGGCTTGGCCTGGCAGGACTTCATCCACCCCGACTCCCTGCCCATGCTGCTCGACTTCAACCGCCGCCGCGCCGCCGGCGACGAATCGGTCCCCGATACCTACGACGTCGCCGGCCTCGACACCGAGGGCGGCCGCCGTTCCTACAGCGTCACGGTCTCGCCGCTGTTCCCCGACCGCGGCGTCTACTCGATGGTCCTGCGCGACACGACCGAGCGGAGACAGCTCCAGGAGCGCATCGCCGAGACCAAAAAGCTCGAAAGCCTGAGCGTCCTCGCCGGCGGCATCGCCCACGACTTCAATAACCTGCTCAGCGGCGTCATGGGCTACGCCTCGCTGCTGAAAACCAAGCTCGACCCCGACACCGCCGCCCACCGCTTCGCCGAGCAGATCGACAGCTCCGCCACCCAGGCCAAGGAACTCACCGCGCAACTGCTCGCCTTCGCCCGGGGCGGCCAGTACGAGGTCCGCTCCCTCAACCTCAACCAGACCGTCCTCGAGGCCGTGCGCATCCTGCGCATCACGATGCCGCGCACGGTCAAGCTCACCACCCGGCTCACGTCGCGCCTCAACCGCATCCAGGCCGACCCCAACCAGATGCACCAGGTCATCACCAACCTGTTCACCAACGCCGTCGAGGCCATCCCCTCGGACGGGCGGATCACGATCAGGACCGAGAACGTCAGGCTCGGTGACGCGCCCGGCGCAGAGGCCCCCCACCTCGACCCGGGCCCATACGTCCACCTGACGGTCAGCGACACCGGACGCGGCATTCCGCCGCAAGCCCTGCCCAAGGTTTTCGAGCCCTTCTACTCCACCAAGGGCGTCGGCCACGGCCTCGGGCTCTCCGCCGTCTACGGCATCGTGCACAACCACCACGGCGCCGTCACCATCAACAGCCGCCAGGACCGGGGCACGACCGTACACGTCTACCTGCCCGCCTCCACCGCCCCCCGGCCGGCCGCGCCACCAGCGCCCGAGGGCATCGTCCGGGGACGCGAGACCGTCCTCGTCGTGGACGACGAAGCCATTATCCGCGACCTGCTCGACCGCGTGCTTGAAGACCTCGGATACAAGGTGCTCCTCGCGCGCGACGGCGAGGAAGGCCTCGAAATCTTCCGCAAGCAGCGGGGCGCCATAGACTGCGTCGTCCTCGACATGGTGCTGCCGAACATGAACGGCGCCGAAGTCTACGCCGCCATGCGCGAGCTCCAGCCCGACGTGCGCGTCATCCTCTGCACCGGCTACTCGCTCAAGGGCCCCATCGAAGACATGCTCAATGAAGGCGTCGCCGGCGTGCTCCGAAAACCGTTCCAGGTCGAGGAGCTCAGCGCCGCCCTCCGCAGCGCCCTCGACAAACCCTCCCCGGACACGCCCCGCTAGAGCCCTCTCCAGCGCGAAGCCAAAGACCCCACCAAAACTGAGATCCGCCGACACAAGCTCATCGTCCACGACAAGTCCGTCCGCCAGGCCGTGGTCTGGCCTTCAATTCTTCCTTCTCGGGTCAGTTCTAGCCGCACACGACGCTAGATTACGTTCAGCAGAAGAACCAAAATGCCTCGAAAATACCACATCTTCCACGGCAATCACGAAAACCGCCATCACAGTGTGTTGAGACGAAACAGGTTGTGTTTCTGAGGAACTCCTGACATTTTCCTGGTTTTTTCTCTTGACATCGAACGGAGACCATGCTAGTCTCTAGAGAAATCCAAAGGGGGATTGTGTCATGCGCGCCAAGTCAGTCTTTTTGTCCTGCGTCGTTTTCTGCCTGTTCGCCCTGTCGCTTCCGGCCGAGGCGGACATAATCGGACCAACCAAGTGGTCGCAGTTGCCCGATATGGGCCCCTACGGCTACGACTTCTCGAGCGAGACGACCGTGCCGTCAATGGTCGCCGACGACTATCTCTGCATCAGTCCGCTTCCCGTGATAGACGTT
>Ga0180431_10004072_pt1 | contig 18420 bp, 26 predicted proteins | sample SS_ome_11_FD_132459 | JGI IMG/M metagenome (GOLD analysis project Ga0180431, IMG submission 132459) | Hypersaline lake sediment archaeal communities from the Salton Sea, California, USA - SS_1_MS_1 metaG | ecosystem: Environmental > Aquatic > Non-marine Saline and Alkaline > Hypersaline >... | reverse complement strand
CCGCATCTTGTTGTCTTCCACAAGGGAATCCAAGAACTTGAACGCCTCAGTGTTCTGAACCACTTGGTAATGGTCAGTGACAAAGCCCAGTTCGCCGGCGGGGCCGGAGATGTCTGACCGGACGTTCAAGAAAGCCTCACTAACTTCCCGGAACTTAGGTCCAGTTACCGTGTCCCTCTTGCGGTACACAGGCTCTTGCAAGACTTGCCAATCCAAGCCTGCCTTCTCCATGGCCTCAGCACTGGTCATGTGGTGGTCAAGGACAGTTCCCAGACCATGCCATGCCGGTGTAAGGGCGAAAGCAGCCTCAGCAAATCCGTCTTCTCTAATTGTAATTTCGTGACTCATAATAGTCCTCCTTAAAAAATGGGGTTGATTTTTTTGTGCCTCTTGTTTCCTTAACCATTAAATTATCCAGGTGACAAAATAAAAGAGATTTTACATATTGAAGCCGTATCCCAGATTTTCGTCTCCTTCAATAATATCGACGATCAAAATAATCGTCATCCGTTGATTGAACATTCATGCCGTCTACCCATTCCCGCCAAACAAAACCACCGTAATTTTCGGTTTTGAATAGCACGTCTTCGATAATGAAGCACATTGCCCGCTTAGCTGAGACAGTGCCATTGCATAGCAAAAATAGATTAGCAATTTTCTTAAACTTGTAAATCGTCATGGTCTTTTTCGGTGACTTCTGCACTCCTCGATCCCACCACTCAGCCCACCATTCTTTAATCATCTCCCGTGACCGATGGTTTATACACGCAGTATTGTGATAAACAATCTTGTCCAATTCTTCTTTTCGAATTGTTTTGCGTTCCATGTTTTACCGTCCTTTCTAGTAACAGTCCCCATCCGGGAAAGCTTCCTCCAAGCATTGAAAAAGTTTACCCCATGGTTTCTATGCTTACTGGTGCCGCACCACCGTTCCACTCGAAATCCTTCTTTACTTTTTCGAGAACTTGGTGACGTGCCTCGGTAAGTGAACCATAAGCCGAATATATTTCCGACTTCCACTTACGGGCATTAGGCAAAAAATACCGCACCGTAAATACCCAAGAACCAGTTCCTCTAGGATTTTTCCCATGGGTGCGAACGTAATCGTTATTAAAGTATGTGACATGCATGACAATTCTCCTAATTGCTGAGGATTTTGCGAATGTTAGTGATTTCGTCTTCCAGTTCTTCCATTTCGTGGTAAGCCGCAGCCCATGGAAAATGATTTTTGGCAGCACGCTGATAAATGCGGCAAGCCTCAATCCATTCCGCCTGAGCCCTACTCAGGCGACCTTCCAGGGCATTAAAAGCCGCAGGAGGAATCCGGTTCATGCTGAACCCCCTTCGCAACCAGTGCATTCGATCCACATTTGATAAGTCCGAGGATGTTCTTTGCGGGCTTTTTCTGCCGCCATTTTTTCTACTTGCTTGTAGGCAAAATCCTTAGTGCCATGCGCAAACATCCGTCCAGCGTTCACCGTGCCTTGCGGCACATAAAAATGAACGTCAAATCCCCATTTTCCAGAACGCATCTCGCACCTTCCTTTCTTTCCCCTGACCTCGCCCCACACCATTTATATTATACGGTTGTAGGCTATAAAGTCAACAGGAAAAAAACAACTAATTTGAAGATTTTTTGACAAATTTCTTTCGTGGATAAAGATATCAAATCCCCATTCGCATTTCATAAGCCTGTTCAGCCAGGTATTCAAGTTCCTCATCAATCCATGCTTGAATGCGTTCATTAGCATGCTCATCGAGGCATATAGGCACGACACGTTGACCACCACATTCATTACATGGCTGATCATACATGCCGCTCATATAATCAGTGAAAAAATCGGGATCTTCCGCAAAATCCTCGGCGGACAGACCATTGCAATCGATGCTCGGATTAACGTGCGAGCCCTTGCCATTGCAAGTCGGGCAGACCTCGAATTTAATCGGCACGGTTGCCTCAACTTCCGAATCGTCCTCTTCATAATACGTACATGTCGCTGTCATCTTGGCATCGTCAATGGAATTCCACCATCGACGAGCAGTAGCAGTCGTTCGATGATCAGTACAATAATTCATTGTTTTATCCTTTCGTATAGGACTCATCTGCAAAATGCGATGCCCACTTTACTGCTCTTTTTACGACCTCAGACTCTTCATCCAGGGCTTTGACACTTGTCACCTTTGTAATGCGGTGATTAGTCCCAGCCACTGGGAACACTGCGCACGCAATTCTTGGATCTTCATTGAGGCAACAGGCGACCAGTTTCGCGATCACTTCGTTACTGAAATATCCAAAATTAATCGTTTTCATCGTCTTTGCTCCTTCTTTTTGCTGCAAGAGACATTGGAATTATCTTGAGTTCTTCGGCAATTTGAACTCGCCGGCCATAGCGGCCACGGTATGTCTTATGCCTAGGCTTTTCAGCCAAATTCATAAGAAGTTTCGTGGGGGTATCTGCATAATCTTCCCACAATTGCAACATCAACCGACAGAAATCTGGCCCATGGGGTTCATAATGACCGGAATGCATGGCAATAGAATGTGCCACTTCGTGGAGCACCACTAGCTTGCACATTGCCCATGGTGGCAAGGTAATTCGAAAAAGACCACCACTAGCCGTTCGGCCTTTATCTCGGCCACGCCTCACTTCTGGACATCTGGCAAGACCACCGAAGTAATCCTTCCATACTTGCTTGACTAGCAATTCACATTCATGGAAAGACAAGGAATCATTACAACTTGGGAACTTCCTTCGAATGAAATCTTCCCATCGGTACACTGCCGTACGCTGAGAATCACGCATTTTTGCATCCTTCCTCTGCCCACTTGATAAGATTTCGCATTGCTTCCAATTCTGCTTGTCGTTTCTCCCACCGGGCGATCCACCCGAATGTTTCCACCTTCCACATAAGACCTGGTGGCAAAGGATTTTCTCGCATGAAATCCAATGCCTCATCATGGGTCTTGAAAGACGTGTAAAATCGGAAATCCTCTGCCGGATTCAAATCGAGTGAAGCAGAAATTTCCGGATCTAGGCGGACTAGGTAAACTCGATATTTATCAGCCATGGAATCTTTCCTTTCAACTGTTGTCCCATATCTTATGGGCCGCTTTAGCGAACTTTATCAACGCCCGGCTTTCGGCCATATTGGCCGGCATTGGGCACGCGGAATAAGCGTACGCAAGATCTTGACCAGCTATCCAACGCCTCCAGAACTTGCGCATTTCTTGGAACCATCCGAAAAACCTTTTCATCTCACACCGTCCTTTCTTCCTCCCGCCCCGCACCATTATTATTATAGTGTAGAACACTATAAAAAGTCAATGGGTAAAACAGATTAATTTGAAGATTTTTCGGTTTTACCCAAGAATTCGGCTTTGGAAGGCCGCTTGAAGAACCCGAATTTCGGGTCGTTATCACTTGGCGTGAATGTTGCCGTGAATCGGATTCTATCGCCATGGGCCAGTCCTCTTGTTCTGGGCCAAGTCTTGTCAGGACTTCCGGGCATTGGCACTTCCTCAGTCACTGTACCGATGTCGGTTGGCACTGTTCCCCAGCAGACCCATCCATCATCGGTTTTGACCGTCATTTTCAAAGTCCGTCCGAAATTGCTGTCGTGGATTTTAGTCTTGAGCACCATGCCGAAAACTTCCTGGCGTCCGGTGGGACAAGGTGCTGCAGCGGCTTTCTCAGCCGCCCACTTGGCTTCCCGCTCAGGTCGAGTGTTTATCCGGTTGATCAGAATGCGCAGGAATTTTTCCTGTTTTTCACTCATATGACCATACCGCACGATATTGTGCATGATGTCCGTAACGGTGTATTCGTCTGCCGAGGCATCATTAGTGCCATGCTCCGAATATTTTTTGTAAATTTCCCATGCCAGAGGCATTCCCTTCTCTTCCAACATGTGCTTGGCCTTGGCCCTGCCGGCTTTGGCTTCCCGCCAATTTTGAACGCTTATCCGCAGGTGGCGGAAAGCTTCCGGCTGCTGCATGTCCATCTTCGCGGCGCAATCCTCGCCGGTTCTTATGTAAGTATTGGTTTCGGGGTGATAAAACACTGCCAGATAAAGTGCATGCGCACCACAAACATGACAGGTGCCACCATGCTCATGCCCGGAATACTTGCCACCCGTCATTTCCATGTGACGGCGCACGTTCTTCATGGCCTCGGCATTTGCCATTACTCCCATGAAATCGCCCACATTCCGACCGCCAATGGCAACGCAATCCACGAACTCGTAATTTTCGGGATGAATGGCCGAAGGCCGGTGAATGTCAGTTCTTGTCAAAGCAACCATGTCTCACTTCCTTTCTTTCCCCTGACCTCGCCCCGCACCATTTATATTATAGGGTATTTCACTATAAAAAGTCAAGTGAAAAATAAGAAATCTGAAGAGATTTTGCAAAATAATTTAGATAGATTCTGTCCGCTCTAATTCAAATCTATCCACCCCGAATAATGCGCACATTTTATCTAAATGAACTCGAGTAGGAATCTGGTGTCCTGTCTCCCAAGAAGCAATAGTTACTTGGTGAACACCCATGAGTATCGAGAATTGGGACTGAGTAACGCCAAGCTTATTCGCCCTCAAATCGGCGATGCGTTTTCCCATTAGAATTTTGAGCTCTTCAAATGATGCTAATTTGTTCTTCATTAATAAGACCTTTCCGAATGCCGAACTCTGTATACTCCTGGTAATTTAATAGGCAAGATTTTCCCCATGGTAAGACAATATTTTCGATAAGCTATGTCGCATCTAGTAAGCCAAGACATTATTGGATTCGGTTCCACCCATGCTGTATCCTTCAAATATCCGTGCTCTCTAGCAAAGTCCCCTTGCACAATTTGTACACCACCAATGGCTTTCCAATACCTTTTTACCCTAAAATCAGCAGGATCAATGATATCAACAGGAATATTTCCTTGTTCGGCCGCAAGCAACATTTTGTCCCCATTTTCATGTGATATGCTAAATTGAATCCATTCTGGGTAAATCATAGCAACATCCGCCGGCCAATCGAATTTAGCGAGTGTATCTAGTACTGATCCAAGGAAACAATAATCAGCATCACAAAACCAAACGATATCACATTCAGTTTGTAAAGCCGCTTTATTTCTGCCTAAAGCCCGGTGACTGAACTCATCATCTTCTAAATATAAAGGATGCACAAATGAATGCTTATTTATTTCCTCCATTACTAATTCATCCGAAGCCGAGCAAGGAACAGTTATGCGCACAAAATTTTCTGGTAAATACCTTAAAATCGATGCTATTTGCAACCTCAGACAGTAAGCATAATGAGGCAACTTCTTAGCATAGCAATGCGTAATAATATCAATGCTCTTCATTTAGTAATTCCCTATACTTTAATAAGTCTTCCTCCGTATTAACTCCCAGGGGCATTCTGGGAATATTAATTGAATGAATCTTAAAGCCGTTTTCTAACCATGTTAATTGCTCCAGACTATATGACTTGCTCTTCTCAGTAGGACGATAACTTGCCAATTTACTTAATATTTTGACTGGAAAACAATATATTCCGCAATGATATTTTTGTCCCACCATGGGCAATCTCGAGAACCACATGCAATGACTAGTAGTTTCACTAGTGACTACCTTCGTTATATTTGGATTTTCTTTATCTTCCCCTTTTGGTGGTCTATCAGCAACAATAGTACCAATTTCATTCTTCATTCTTGTTTGATGAATTAGTAAATCAATTGCGGTAAAAGAAATCAATGGTTCGTCGACTTGCCAATTAACTACGATATCATATTGTTTTCCCATGGACATTATTTTACTAATGGCATGGGAGCACCGCACGGTTCCATTAGGAATATCCCCTTCTATTTTAAGAAAATTCATTCTATGAACATTACAGTAATCTTGAATTTCTGGTGAATCCGAAATTACCATTACTTTAGAAGCAAGGGAACCTTGCGCCCGCTCATACGTTCTTTGCAGCAAAGTCTTTCCTTCACAATCTAATAATGCTTTCCTATGTAACCTAGAACTTTCAATGCGACATGGAATCATTATAATACTTCTATGGAAAATTGAATTTATCTCAGAAATATTCATAATTAATAAAGATCTCCTCTTCACATTCTAGAATGTCTAAACGTAAACGCCTAGGCAATTGTCTTGTTATAGTTGACTTTGGATTATTCCTTTTTATATTGTCCAAGAGCACCGGGGAAATCCCAAATAAATCCGCAACTTCTATAAAAGACCATGGAAGATCCTCGAATCGGTGGGTAATATCTGCCACATATTTTCGGTGTAGTTCCACAAGAGCCCCAGGACAGTTATTAAGGTAAGATTCTATAAAACTTTCATAATCATTATAATTTTTAGAATAAAAAGGCAGCATATGACCATTTAATTCTTCTCCAGCTTCGAATATTGCCGTCAGCCAATTGTATGGATTTCGAATTAAAGTAAACCGCAAAGCGTTAGATTGTTCCGTGCTCTCCCATGGTGTAAAAGCCTTCTCATGAAAAGCCGGCCCTAGACCAGCTAATTGACAGGCTTGGACGTACCAATCAGCACCAGTTAATGGTGGACTCGCTAACTGTATCTGTCCGTAATCGATCATCTTCGTTCTCCCGTTTTACGAATAACCAGACAAGATGACCGCCAGTGGTAATTTCGTAATTATGTTGCTTAGCAAATTTATCGACAGTAGGTTTGACTTGAAATTTTCCTTTTCTATCACCTACTCCATTATAATCATGCCCACTTACCAAACCACCTGGCTTGACTTTTGGATACCAATTGTTAAGATCTTTCCATACGTCAGCAGCAGAATGACCAGCATCAATATAAACGAAATCCAAGGAAGCATCTGGGATATGTTGCGCCGCGATACTAGAATCACTAATCATTAAGAATTTGCGTTCCCAGTACTCCACTGTTCGAGTATGGGCTTCACATAAAGCAACATTGATTTTTTCTTGTTCCCAAGATCCATTCGTAAATTCGGGATAGTAAAAATCAATCATATATAGAAATAAAGAAGGAAATTTATTCAATAAGTATTGAGATAGTTCCCCCCGCAATACACCTACCTCTGCCCCTATTAATTGTGCATCTTGAGAAAATAAATTTTCTATCCATTTTGCCAGGATTCTAAATGAGCCCTTGCTTATAATTTTCATGGTCATCTTTTCTGAAATCCCCAATTAGTTAAATTATGAGTGAAAGAATATTCATGCTTTTTTGTCCATTCATTTATTGCTTCTGTGCAGCCAGGAAATTTTTTATACCTGGCTAAATAATCATGTCCACCTACGAACCCACCTGAACGAACTTTAGGATACCAATGGTCTAAATCTTCTAGAACAGATTGTTTAGAATGATCGGCATCGATATAAACAAAATCTAATACCCCATCTGGGATTAAGTGAACAACTTGTGTTGATTTTCCTACCAATATAATTCTGCGCCTATGAAAAGAAACTGTATTTTCGTAGGCGTCTTTCATTATACCGAGCATTTTTTGCTGATTCCATGGTCGTCTTTGTGGGAGCCAGGCATCAACCATATACAATTCCATATTAGGGAAATTAGATAGAAGCTTATTAGATAGCAATCCTTTCCATATTCCAACTTCACACCCAAATTTAGGATCTGGACAGATGCTTTTAATCATGTTGACAGCAATTTCTCGCATCTTTTCGAAATGGGCTTCTATCCTAGAATTTGCCATTACCGTACCTCAAAGCATTCAACAAAATTATGCTTGAAAACACGATCAACACGATCATGATAAACTTCCAAGAATTTTGTCAATCCTTCTAAAACATGATTATCTTTTTTAATACGATTATCTACGTCATCAAAGATCATCCACCCACCCTTCTTCATGAGAGTAAGCACATTTTTTGCATCATCAAAAACAGCATAATCATGGTGATTTCCGTCAATCATGCAAATATCAACAGAATTTTTCTTAATTCCAGCATACCCCATTCTTTTCCGCATCCTAGGGAATATTTCGGCACTAACAGCACGCACCAATTGACATTTCCCAGAATGTTGCCATTCTTTAGTGTTATAGAATGCCCGATTTTTTACAGCGAGCATGTCCTCTTCACTCAATTTCGACGTCATTAACCATGGGTCAACCCCCACCGCACGGCTGTCTGGATGAGTAAGAACATACCGCAACATCCAGCACAAAGATTGTGCTTCGAATACTCCTAATTCCAAATAAGTAGCCGGAACATCTTGCCACCTGGGCAAGATAAAATTACGGAATGTAGGATAGTTTCTATTTAGAAACCAATTTTTAGTAAATTTGAAATCCCCTTCTAATCCTAATTCTCTAACCATGATTTATCCTCGATATCGTTTCTTTATTGATAAGAATTCTTCTAGTTTATCCATCCACCTATTTTGAATAAGACTAATCCATTCGGTTACATTGCCCGTATTTTCGTCTAAACACTTTTGAAAAATAGGCCACCACCAATCATAGCCTACTCTAGACTTATCAATACGCACATTACTATCACCATGATAATGCTTTACAACGACATCTTTTTCAGGTAGTATCTTACTTATAAATTTCGGACTGGTATTGAATTCCCCTTGCTCTCCCAACATGACGAATAATTTGCTAGGGGCAAATAATGGCATAAGCGTGTGCAAAACCACTTCATCAGCAATAAATAATTTCCGAGCCACGTTCGTCCACTCCGACCAGACGGGCAAAACTGGGGTGTCGGGTCTACAAGCCCATACACCACCGTTTACAGACGGCCATGGGTTAAGTAACAGTTCTTCCACTACCTTTTGGTGGATGCGCTTGTATTGGCGCAAATCTTTTAACCTATTTGCAATGATACCTGTATTAGTTGTCCAATTATTAAATCTGGTACCAGCAAAACCTGTTTTCTCAGCAGCATCGAATAACTCAACTATTCTAGTGGAATGAATAGTAGTATCAGCGTCTAAATATAGAAGAATATCACGTTCTCCACATTGGTCTTTCGCCAATTCTATTTTATCCATAAATTGAGCATTTTTTAACCGATGCGCCGGTTCCCGGGACTTTACTTGGATATTGAGATTTTTATCTTCAGCAATTAACTTAACAATATCTAAAGATTCCTTCCAAGCAAATACTACCACTTCACCATGATATTGCTGGCGCAATGTCTTTAGTGAACACAAGAGGTAGGGCAAATGAGCGGGGCCGCTCATTAAATAGAAAATTCTTTTACTTAACATTTTGTTCTTCCTCGAACTCTTTTACCGTATACGGACAGATGCAATATTGAGATTGAAATATTGAAGGTTTAGTATATAAGGCATCATATTGTCCACCCTTCATTGTATGAACCCATGAGCGGTAGAAACCTGCTTGCCTTAATTTATCATGGACTTCCCCTGGTGATGGCCAAGTAGGGCTAGGTGGCTTTGGTGTCATTTCCACATTAACAGCGGTAGTATATTCTAAAATCCTAGTAGCACCATGGAGAACTGCAAGTTCACTGCCTTCGCAATCCAACCATAGCATAACTTCTTTGCCAGTTAGATCACCAATTTCATTGTCTAAAGTACTTGCTTCTACTTTTTGAATATTATGACGGACTTCCTCAGGAAATTCTAATACCGAAGAACCATCTTTATGATTAGGTTTTACATAAAGATCTATTACCCCATGTTTATCCGCTATTGCCTTATTAATCAAAGTTCCAGGATAATTTGATATCTTGTTATAAGAAGTAGTGCAGGCCTCAAAACCAATGAATTCACAATCCGGCCATTCTTCTTTCATTACATCCACTTCTTGGTGGTAAAATCCTATTCCAACTTGAATAACACAAGTAGGCTGCCAGCCTAGCCGAGCCACTTCCAATGCGGCGGAAACACCACTACGACGTAAAAATCTACTCACCATTATATCTTCCTAAAAAGTATACTTGAAAGTATCTATATCTTCTTCATAAAATTTGGTAACAGCATCTTTGATTTCTTTAGTATAGTATTCTCGGTACGGTTTATGAACCGACACATTCACATGAGGCAACGGCTCAAATTCGAGACCTACATTTTCAAGCAATTTCGCCCAATCTTCATTCACATTCTCGAACTTACCTATAAAATCAATATAAGGGCGCAGCCATGTTACCTGAGGCAAAATGGCTTGAAAATGACTTTTGGAAGTCGACATTTTCAATACGCCTAAATATTCATGGTCAATGACCACTCTTTGTATAAAAGTTTTCCAACTTTTCAAACAAGGATTAGATACTCTATCCCGAGATAAACGAATACGACAAAAGAAATGATAACAAGAAACTAATCTATCCCATGGATTTCGCACGAATGCAAACTTATAAGAATCTTTCCACCAATTCTTATCGATATTCGTTCTTCTGAGCATGAAATCAATATCCGGAGAACCAATGAAAACGATGTGATTCATCTTTTCAAAATCAAAATCCTCATCCATAATATGCTTGCCACCACGAAGACGCAAAAGCGTTTGCATAGAAGTGCCAGCCGTTTTAGGAACGTGTAAAAAAACTAAATTCTTTTTCATACTAATGCTTTAGCAACTGCTTTTCGTATGTTTTCCATGGTTGTCCAATGTTCCCACCCTCTAGTTTTCATTTGTGGCCGCTTAATTTCCATGCCTAATCGTGTCGCAATGTACCACATATACCCATCTTGAGAAGGAACAGGCAAGAAGCCTTCCCCACATGATTCTTCCGCAAATCTAGAGCAATCTTTAGTAAAATTTGTATTAAAAAGTCCACACCAACTAATTATGCGCTTATGAGACAATTTGTCAGCGTCTGGATCTATTGGTAAGCGCAATGGCTCAGAATTGAATTTTAAGTGTGCACACCCTTCCGCCCACCTATCCAATAATTGCATCTGGTTCTTGGGTCGAGTAAATCCCCATGGCTGAGCAATTATTGCCGGCGTGCCATTAAACCAATCTTCAGAAATCCAATCATCTTGTCCATTAGCAACCGTATCCACATCTAACTTGAGCCAATAATCAGTCTTGACATGCATGGCTGGAACATGTACAAATCCCGCCAACATTTTATACCTTTGTGGATTACCAAACTTTTCTTCTGTTAATCTAGGATAAGGTTTATCCCCTGGTGGCCAAGGTATGCAAGTTAAATTCGGATGGTCAATGGCCTCAAATATCTCATAAGAATGGAGACTAAATCTATCAAAGAATATCAACATCGGATGCTTTAGTAACGTCGACTTATGGCGTTTCCAAGTAGGCCATACCAACTTTAGTTGCTCAAGATGCTTTCTGTCAACAGCACAAACTAATGTATAACTAGGAATCATTCTGGGGCTCCTATAAAATTTTCACCACCCACTGACCCATGGCGGTCTATGTCATTAGGATCTAATTCTACCCAATATACTTCCAATGCACATCCATCAGTTAAGGCTTCGAATCTATGCTCAATACCTGGTGGGATATCACATATATCCCCTTCCTCTAAAATAGTCTTATCAACTGTTTTATTCACACACTGAGAAATGCGCAATACACCATTCAACACTACAAAACGATTGAATTTAGAATTATGAGTATGTTGACTGCAATACCCACCCTTATTGAAATGAATTAAATGACATTCAACATTATTACCATGAAATATGGGACGGGTAGTTCCCCATATCTTTCCTTGCGTTGCTCCGAAAAGCATTGTCCTTCTCCCTATTTTTCGTACCAGCCAGCAAGATCAGGTTTCTCATCTATTCCCATTTTTGCTTCTTTCAAAGCATCCTCGAATGGAACATAAGGGAACGCACGTAAACCACTGCTCTGATAACAATTGTAAATCGTTAAGTTAAATTTCTTGAATGTTCCATTTTCCATCATCTCACATAACCAACCATTCACATTAGCAAACTGTCGATTATTATTAGCGGAAGCACCTTCATTGCGTGCTTGCTCGAAAGAATACCCTAATTTCGGGGTCATGTAAAAATCCACCCCCACTAAGTAAATTTGACGAATGCCTAGATGATAAAGTAGTCTAATTCCTAATAGAAATGTGCAAACTGTCTTAGGCTGCTTATGTCTATCAGCTCCCATCTTGTGGTTGCCCCAACAAGCACCATCTTCCAAAAAGAAGAACTCATTAGGTATTAGTTCACTTATGCGCTTAAATCCCCATACATTAGGCATTTGATGAGTTCGTCTTTCCAATTGTTCAAATGTCCCATCTTTTTTCTTGCGCCTAAGAATGCCTCGGTTACCTGTTAATTTCGGGGTAGGAATAAATTTCATAATACCTGGATCTAACCAGATATTATGGTGAAACTTCAAGGGGGGATCGGAGCAGACAAAAGAATTAGGACGAAAACGTGGATGAGCTCCCACATTATTAATAGTCATTGTCCAGATGCCCCGGTCGTTGAGTCGTTCTAATGGCAAGTCGTTTGCTGATGGTCCACCACCGATTAGAAATGCACTTTTGCCTTCCAACAAATTGCGCAAAGATTCAGTAACTTGCTTTTCTTTATCTGTGATATAAAGGTTATCTGACCATTTCTTAGAAAATTTATCATCTTCTAGAAGCAATTTGTGCTTGCACCACTTACAGGCATTTCCAGGCCCCATTCGCCTTGCTTTGGTCTTTGTGCATTCTTGGAAAATCCTACACTTGTATTTACCATTGCCTAATCCATCACCTAAGTAAACACATTCATTTCTATCCATCCCTGTCGTTCTCCTATTGTTTTCCCCATAGCAGGCGGGGACAATACGAAGTCGCCAACCGTGCTTTATGCATAATTTTTGCTTTTGACTTAGACGTTATATAACATCGGCATACGGGACATTGTATAGTCTCCACCTTATAATCCCCAGTGCAATCACGACAAATTTTTTCGATTTTTTCGATTTCTTCATCTGTTCTTAATGGAAAGCCAGCCTTAGCCCATCTGAAAATTTCTCCTATGCAATCGAATACCATTTTTGGGGTCCATTCCAAAATGCGCATGGAAATCCCCATTAAATCATAATCTAATTTCAAAGGTTCTGCATGAGGAAGATTATTTTTATCCTCATGTTCCAATTGCATGTTATTCAATAAGTTTTCTATTCGCTTATTGTAATCATTGCACTTACGAATTATTTTGAATGGTGCTACAAATTCTTTGCATGGATCACATATTGGACAATACCACTTATCTTTTTCAAATTCTTCCATTTTGCAAAGCAATTTTTATCCTCCCGATGATTCTGATTCATATGATGAATATTCACTATCCGCTGGAGAAGTTGTAATAGTGCATGCCAATGTCGATATAAGTTCTCCATTAACAGTAGAATATGAAAATCCCCTTGGCTGACCATTTGGATAAAGGGGGAATATAGATTGTGCGTATCCCAATTCTTCACCATCTAATAAATAATCTCGCCACCGCCATTTATAATAGTAAGAACCCAATGGTTCTTGAGAATCATCCTCACTTAAATTAACAATCCATTCCCATGTCGCCGGGGATTCATATCCAAGTATCCATGTACTAGGATGATAATGGGGTTGCAAAGCATAACCTTCTGACTTCCATACATATGGGTTCTCTGGATCTGGATCAGGTCCAAATTGACTTTCTTCACTGGAAGTTTCCGGGTTATCTCCTTGAAATGAATATAAAAACCATTCAAATTTCAAATAATATTCAGTAGGTTGATTACCACATCTATTTCCGAATATGCAATAAGGCGCACCACAATCTTCATCGATTATCGTAGGTGGTTCATTATGCGCCGGTGTAATTTTCCATGTTTCATAAATCCCTTCGTAATCTATATCATTAGGCAATGAATGATAAGTCGGATCTGCGGCATAATTCGGCCAACCCCCAGTCCAAGTATAATATCTTTCTGCTTTTCTATCTTGTGTGTAATCTTGGGTGATATTAATCTCCCAATCTCGACCATCGATTAATTCCGATAGTAATTCACTAGAAGAGGATATCGATGATGAGGAAGATATCGATGAAGACGATGAAGATGATGTTGATGATAATGAACTGGAAGATTGTGAAGATAATGATGTAGAAGATTGTGAAGATAATGATGTAGAAGATTGTGAAGATTCAGAAGAATAAGCACTACTGGAACTAATGGAAATACTACTTCTACTACTCATAGAAGTCGATGAAGATGATAATGAACTAATACTACTTTGACTAGAAGAACTGGAAGAACTGGAAGAATTGGAAGAACTGGAAGAACTACTAGTAGATATAGATGATAAAGAAGATGAAGAAATAGACTGAGAACTAATACTGCTAGAAGAATGCTCATGAATGGGCACATAAATGTACATAGAAGTAATTCTATCATCTACTCTTACCTTAAACAAACTTGGACCAAATACCCAATATGCATCCCTATCAACGGCTGGTCGTGGTGCTTCATAAGGATAATAATCTTGTGTTTCAATACCAAAAAATATTCCACCAGCATGACTATAATAATTATAATGATAATGATCTAATTCAGAAGCAAATGCATAGGCTTTGCACCCACCACGCATTGGCAATCCCCACCATACCCCACTGTTAAAGAAATTATGATAATGTAGATTATAATGGTTCCAATAATAATTATTATAAAAGAAAGCTCTCGGATCAAGATTTGTTCCAATTCCAAATTGGTTTATTCCAACATAGTAAGTTCCTAATCTACATCCCCATTTACAATGAAATGAATGCGGTTTGAATCTATAATCCCAATCTGCGGCATTACCAGTAATTTCTATCTTAACACAATTTGGAATAGTTCCTGGAATGAATACCGAACTAGGCTTCTGTATAAGAGCAGGAACATATTCATATTCTCCACTACCCGGTTGAATTTGTTTAGGAATATGCTCTGCTAATTTCCTTTCAACATTAATAGAATCTACATCTATTATCTTATCATCAGCAGCGGAACCTATTCCAATGAATTGTCCTGGCAAGAATCCCTTACCCAAATTAGTTTCCATAAAATAGGGCTTAAAATATCCATCATAATAATAACCATTGATAGAGGAAGCACTTGTCGAATGGTAAGCTGTGCAAATTAGATTATCATCTCCATCTCGCCATAATCCTAATTTCAAAGTACAAAGATATGCATTTATACCAGTATCAAATTTAGAACCATCGGGATGATATAGTTCTAGTCTAGGCATTACCTTTTCTTTAATGGTCATTTGCAGACCAATGCCAGGTGGTATTATTGTTCCCCATCCCGCATTGAAAGATAAAGATATTCGAGTATTATTTCCAATATCTCGACAAGGGTCAGGGAATATAGAATGAATAGAAACATCATAACGAATTCCGCCTTCCCAAGAATCTACACCTTCTCGCACATTATCTTTCGGCAGAACTGGATTACTAGCAGTACTTTCCTCATCATATGATTCCCCTGCCGACCATGAGATATCTGCTAATAGAAATTTTTCAATGAAAGTTTTACCGGGAAATTCAATTACAAGATAATCATATCTAGTACTATCATATATTGGGTCTATAGAACCCAGACTGCCAAGACCTATAACAGTAGCTTCCCATTGCCGACCTGTGTATTGGTCAGTATTAGGAGTATATTCTAAACGATAACCATTATCTAAATCTTCGTCTGCACCGAAATAAATATTGATAGGATTTGTTTGAATTTCCCTGGGGATTTCAATTGTGACTTCAATTGCTTCATCATGGATTGGTTCTTTAATTCGGATTTTTCCATAACCATGCAAGTTCCTGTGAATGCGGCTTTGAACCCGTCTGATTTCACCTATATATTCCCCAATTTCAGTCGGGTAATTATTACTTCTTATATCAGTAGAAGTATTCCTATAACACGAATGAATTAAATCTTGACGAGAATAATTTACTAAATAATAATCTTGATCATATAATTTGAATCCATCCGTTATTAATTTTCTAGTAGATACATATTCATAACAATGAATTTCCCTATCAAAAATGGTTCCAGTTTTCCATTCCTCAGGCACCGGTATAAGACTAGTAGAAATAACCTCAACTGCATACATTTCCAATAAATTAGCAGTAAATTGATTTTCTTGTACATTAATAATTTTTGCGGCAGTACTAAAATGAATACCAGGCATTCCCGAGATTTGAAGAACTTCCCCAACTTGGTATCTGTGCCCTAATGCCTCAATGACAATTTCTGGATAGTTATTCCACGCAATTACATGGTCTTTATCTCGATAATCAGAAATGTGGAAACTAATAGGCATGCCATAAGGGGGAACATTAATTTGACGAATTTTAACAAGAGTACCAGGATCTGGCCATTGAATATTCCTTTCATATTCTCGTGTTAAATCTAGTCGTATTAATACCTCATCTCGATATTCACCATTCGGTTGCTTAACTTGAGGAAAATAATCAAAACGCAAATAATATTTAGTAATAGGATATTGAATTCCCCAAGTTACTGAAATTGTTTGATTTTCTTCCCCAGCGGCGTCATAGGTGCGTTTTATTAAATTGGGCTTATCCCCATTAATAACTATACGCAAATCATTAGGACTTTCAATAGCTTTTATAAAACCATTGGGATAAAGATGAGCATAATCTTCCTCTAAATCTGCGTTATTCATATAAGCAGAATTCAGACGCAAGCAAATTACATTGTCTTTCGTTAATTCACTGCTAGCACTGCTTTCCTCACTTTCCCCACTATGCATGCTAATTTCTTGAACATCTGGTGCAGTTACTACCCAGCCACGAGAAACATATAAACTAGAAGAAAGTGCCCCTTCTTTTCCATAATAAATATCTACATTTTCTCCTACATTAAGAAAGCATTCTTCTGGTGCATCTAATTTAATCCAAAACAAAAGATTTTTGCCCCTCCAATCTCCTTCATCCTCAATATGATCCCATTGAATTACTTCTCCATAGTAAAAATGTTCATCAATATTGCACCATTTTAATTGCTTAATATAACCACCAAATGGTACAGAATTCCTAACAAATCCGTATGTATACGTATCGTAAGTGTAAAGAACTTCACCGGGCCATGTCTCAACAAGATTCCACTGCCCGGACACCTTAACCCAATTCTCACCAGCATCCCAATCAAAATCGGCGTCTATTTCCCGAGCATCGGGACAAGCAGCATAGCAAGTGAAATTATCAAAGAAAATATATTCTTCACTTACTCTTCTATTCGGATGAGAATACAACCAGTATGGTTGTACCGTGAACCTGTTTGCCAAGTCCGTAAGTGGATTGAATGGATCAGCCATTAGTATCCTCGAGTATTAACAACTACATATCTTTGAAAATAAGGAACATGTAATGCTAATACATCGCTACCCGCCCGGACAGTAGGATAAGTAGAATTTCGATAAAAGAAATCATAAACTCTAATCATATTATTTTCATCTAAAGTATGATCAAAGAGTAAATCTTCATCGTTAGAATGTTCCTCATCTAAAGTCGCAATGGTTCGGTACCCACCGTCAGCACTTACTAAACCAACATACGGCAAAGCTCTAGCAGATGTCTTAGGATTCAAATCATCTAATAATTGACATAATAATAACGATTGATTATTATTGGCGAATGGAATGTATGCTCCCCTCTGCGGATTCCAATAAGCATTGACCCACCCACCTTCTACCAAGTTAATGCCAACAGCACTAGAGTCAATAAGCCAAGTATCTTCAAACTCCAAATCATAGTACTTTTTATAAGCATATTCATCGTCAGTAGGTTTCCATTCTTCCGTTTCATGGTCATACCACTTAATCTGTCCTAAATATTGCCGAGACCCTATTCTAGAAACGACACGCAAAATTTCAATATCAATTTTTGGTGGACCGGCAATGGCAATTTTATTGCCGGTCTTAGTCATAGTTAATCCACTTGCTACTTGAAATTGTGGAATGTTTTCAGCAGCACGAGACAATGCATTAACATGCTCTGCCGATAATCTTTCTCCTTCCGATTTATCAGGAAAATTGGGTTTCATTTCTACTTTCCTACTGGTCTCCAAATTTCATTAAAATCTGAAATAGGGAGAATGGGGTCCCACTCTACCGTTGTATGTGTCATTCCAGCATTCGGTCCAGATTTCGGAATAACGAACCGTTTCCTTAAAAGCAGACGCCAACCATCATCTGGTGTAAAATAATGAAGATGTGTGACATCTGTAGTTTTCATTTCTCCCGTACTAATGCGTCCTAATCCTTTGAAGCTTTTCTCAGTTACGACCAATTCTAATGTAATTGGTGGAGCATTTACATTTTCTGTATCCCATGTGTAACTTTCCGAAGTTGAATACGTCTCTAAGCGCAAAGTATATGGAAGAGCATTATTTATGAAAGGTACAGTCTTAGAATTAACTGTTCCTAAGCAAGCCTTAACCCTGGG
>Ga0180431_10004066_pt1 | contig 18432 bp, 16 predicted proteins | sample SS_ome_11_FD_132459 | JGI IMG/M metagenome (GOLD analysis project Ga0180431, IMG submission 132459) | Hypersaline lake sediment archaeal communities from the Salton Sea, California, USA - SS_1_MS_1 metaG | ecosystem: Environmental > Aquatic > Non-marine Saline and Alkaline > Hypersaline >... | reverse complement strand
GGCGAGGAATGGGGTCCGGGGATGAAAGTGAAAAACCCCGGCACCGGTGAGGTGGTCACCATCGCGGACGACGGCTATGGCTGGGAGTGTCCGGAGGGGTTCCCGAATCCGGGGCGCTACTACTTCGTCGCCGCATATCGGCTGGCGCTGATCGGGAAGCTGACTTCGCGGCCATATCGGCCCTTCGTGGATTTCGACGGCCCCTCGACCCGGGCCGCGCTCTGGTGTCTGGGCTATCTGTATGCGCTGTCCGAGCAGCCGGAGTACGCCCACAAGGCGCTGGTGATTCTCACGCGGCTCGCCGACGTATATCACAACTACGCGAGCCTGTACAATTGGCGCAACTACCCGGCCCGCGCCTATATCCAGGATCACAACTTCGAGCCCGATAACATCCACCAATGTCTGGAGGCCTATGACTTCTGCTTTGAGGCCATCGAGCAAGATGAGCAGCTGCTCCAATGGTTCGAGCATAGCCGCGATACGCCGGATGTGAATGGTGACGGGCGGGTGGATGCGGAGGATATCAGGCACCACCTGGAGCGGGATCTCTTCGGGTACATGTACGAATATCTGCATCGGGCGATACCGCTCGGCCGTGGCAATACACGCACCACTCAAGTCCGCAGTATGATGGAAATGGCATTGAACCTTCGTCACGACAGGCTCTTTGAGGAGGCGCTGAATGGCCGCTATGGCATCGCGAACCTGATCACCAACTGCATTTATCGCGACGGGCGCTTCTATGAGGATTCCACAGGCTATTCCATCGGGGTTAACAACTCCTATCTGACCTTCGGGACCTTCATTGACAAGTTCCGCGGCCGCCAGATACACCCTGAGGGCATCAAGATAGACGAACTGCTTGGCCGGCGATACAGCAATATCCGGAGCTTCGCCGAGCGAGCCGCATCTGCAGGTCGCTTCGCCTACTGGGGCGATGGTGGCAATCCACGGACTGCGATACTCAAGCCGACGCCCGAGCCGCAGAACTCGGTGCTGTTCGGCGACATCGGCTACTCAATCATGCGGAGCACCGGCCCGTCGGCGCAGCAGTTGCACCTGCTGCTCAATTTCGCTCAGTCGGGAGCCGGTCACGGTCATCGCGATCAACTCATGCTGAAACCGATCCGCTGGGGCTATGACTTCACTGCCGACCTCGGCTATCCGCATAATTTGCAGTCACCCAAGCGCAGCGAATGGACCGCCAACACGGTGACGCACTGCTCGGTCATGGTGGACAACATGCAGCAGCGTACCGGTTGCACGGGGACCTTGGACCTCTATGGAGATGGTGGCTGGGCGCAGGTGACTGCGGCGTCCTCAGATGATGCCTACGAGAGCGCAGAAATATACCACCGCACGGCGGCAATCGTGTCCATGAGCGAAACGGCACACTATATCGTGGACATCTTCCGGGTGAAGGGTGGGCAGCGCCGCGATTATATCTACCACAGCTTGAGCGGTGATGACGGCGGGAATCTGCAGCAGGGCGGTGCGGAGACTAAGCCGCTGGAGAAGGTGATGGGAACTCTGGCCGGGCCTGAATTCGAGTGGATGGCCAATACCGGCAAGAGCTACGGTGACAGTGTGGATGAGCAACCGAACCGGAAGAGCGGCTACAGCTACATCAATGACCTCTGGAAGACGCCGGTGGATGACGACTGGTGGTGCCAGTGGAGCGTTGGGGACGAGCAGAATACGGGCCTGAAAATGTGGATGGCCGGGGCCAAGGGGCGGGAACTGTACCTCGGCAAGGGCGAAGGACGCGGCGCACCAGGGAGAAGTCCGTGGGATGCCTATATCATCGCCCGGGATGATAGCAACCAGACCGGCACCGCTGAGAGCACATTCTGCGCGGTGTTCGAACCGTTCCAAAATGAGCTTGGCATTCTGAATGTCGAGTACCTGCAGCCGGTGCCGGGATCCCCCACCGCAGGCTGGCCAGTAGCAGTCAAGGTGACAACACAGGATGGTTGGTTTCTGCTCTTCTCGTCCATGGATGCTGACCCGGAATATCGGCTCAGCGATGGGCAGGAGACGTATGAGCTGGGTGGCCGCTTCTATGTCCTGCGTCTGCTGAATGATGGCGAGATAGATACGGTTACTGTGGACCCGGAGTGGTCGCCTCCGTGGTCCGGCAAGGTGACGGCCCTCGATTTCGACACGCCCGCCGTTACGGTGACCTCCTCTGCCCCACTCCCGACGGGGCAGGAACTCGCCGGGCAGCCGATTATGTTCAATGACAGCGCCTGGCCGAAAAACAGCATCTTCACCATCAAGACAATTACCCCGATCGAGGGCGTGGATGAGTATGTCATCGCGCTGGAGGACTGCGGCTTTGCCAGCGCCGTCGGGACGATTGACAAGGTGGATGCCGAGGAGGGCTGGATATTCACTAAAGACAGCCTCGAGAAGCTGTTCAACTGCCATTACCTGTATGACGGCAAGGCGCTGTACACCGATGACAAATCACAGTGGTTCCAGATTGACACGGCCCGCACGGCCTACTACTCAGTGGGTGATGTGACGATTCGCTTCCGGGACAAGACTGCGGTACAAGCGTTCCAGCCGGGCGAGAAGTTTTGGATAATGGATGTGAACCCGGGCGCGGAATTCCATATCAATCAAGTACTAACGGCTAAAGGCTAGTGACAAGCAAGCCGAAGAACAGGTCAGGAGAGTTAGTAGCTTCGCGCATAGTGGAATACGCCATCCCCTGACAACACGCTGAAAACCATGACGACCTCCACGCCATTTCGGCCCGGAGGTCGTCTTCTGCTGTACCTGTCTATGGGAGTAGCTTGCAGCGCCAGAGGGTCGTTTCGGCTCCGTAGTAGAGAACGCCATCAGCCGTGACATGGAAGCCATGAACGCCACTGATTGAGTCGTCACGGGCGATGACCTTCACGCTGTGATCGGCGGGGTCAATTGCGAATATCGCATCCTCACCCAGGCCATAAATAAGGCCCTTCTCCCCCACCGGCTCATCGCTCAGGCTCGGGAAATACGTCCCCTTGACGGGCAGATCGCCAATGAAAATAGTCTCACGCTTTACGGGATCAAAGGCGAAGTATTGTCCCCCTGCCAGGCCATAGACGATACCATTGCGGGCGCTCACCAGCCGGCCGTAACTCTTTGTCCCGGCCACAGGTTGCGCCATGTGCGTAATCTTTTCTCCCGCACAATCCCACAGGAAAATATACGCCTCTTTCTCAGTGGGTTTCGCACTCGAGCCGCCCTGGATCGAACTCGCGCAGAGCAGCTCCCCGGTCGCCGCCACGGGAGCGCAGTACATGATGCTCTGGTTCTCCACGATATTGACAAACCACTTGACCGACTTATCCTGCGGATTGACCTTCGCCAGCGCCCCACCAAGACGGCCCTTGCTCGGAACGGTGCCCGTGTAGGCGCAGCCATCAGGACCCATTGCCCATTGCATAGGTCGCTCCTGGGTCGGATTGCGCTCAAAGCGGTAGGGATTGACGCCCTCCTCCAGCGGCTTCTGCGGATCCCACAAATCCATCCAGGCGCCGAAGTAGCTGCCCATGAGCAAGCCATCAGACAGGTTGATGATGTCGTATATCTGGTGCGAGCCGGTGGCAATGCGCCCGTAGTCGGTCAGCTCGCCGTTCGCTATATCGTAGGAAAAGCTCATCGCCGGGAAGAGCGTGCCGCCCCAGATCTTCCCATCTCGCTCCGGGCCGACGCAGAAGACCTTCAGCGGCTTGCCTGCGTAGTCAGTCTGCACCAACGTCTCTTCCCCGGTATTGACATCGGTCAGGGCCAATTTGCCTGCAGCGTTGATGGCGCCGACGCGTTTGTCGCCGGCCGTCATTGGCGGCCTCCGGTGGTAGGATACGCTGAGGATTTCGGCGTCAGTGACGATGCGGTCAGGCCGGCACAGAAAGCTGGTGCTGCCGGCCTTGCCATAGACCTGCCCGTCCTTGCCCAGCCACACTCTTGGCGCGCCCTGCGCCTTGGTCAACTCCTCTGGCAGTATCTGCTGCTTTGTGCCGGTCTCTATTTCATACGCCCACAGCTCCTGGTGGTGCAGCCCGACCGGGCAATAGACCACCCCGTCGTCGCTGATGGCGATACTCGGGTAGATGTAGCACTCCAGCGGGTCCTCGGCAATCCGGCCCAGGCTCTCGATTGCGCCGGTATTGGTATCGCAGGACACCAGATACGTCGCCGGATAGCTACCCATGTAGAACTTGCCATCCGGACCGAAGTCGCCCCCGCCGAAATAGTGCGCGGGGCTCGCCGGGCAGCCGAGGTCCACAAGCTCGCGCTTGGTAATGTCGTACTTGAGGAAATGAGCGGGGTTGCCGGTGTAAAGGTAGATATTCCCATCGCGGCCGATAACCGGCACGATGTGACTGGAGCCGTACTTGCCGACATCCACCCATATCATCTCGCCGGTATCAATGCGAACGCCGAGCAGCGCGCGTCTCAGCGGCCCCTCGTATCGCGTCCAGGCGATGTAGTAGCCATCGGGGTCCTGGGTGACCAGGCTGAACGAGATCTCCTTGACCGTCGCTGGTGTGCCGAGCTTCTCTAACTCCAACTGCCCATCAGCATGGCCCCTCAACAGAAATAACCCCACAAGCGCCAGACCAACAGCAATGATCCGCATAAACAGTCGCCTCCTCTAGCAGGGAACATAAACGGGTGATTGCACAATGTCCTCGATACTCTTACATAAAACCGATGCTTGCTGCTGAAACTGCTTGAGGCTGCCCGTCAAGTCAATTCCCAGACTGCGGATGTGGCCCTCCACATATAGCAGTACCCGGGCGATTTCCGGAGTGTGGCGAGTACGTCGTCACTACTCTTGCCCTTGAAAAGTTTCTGATTTTCATACGCATTCAGCACTTCTTTCACGTTCTGATTTCCACTGATAGTTATCTCGCCAGCCGCAATTCTTCGCTTTACCTCCTCGGGCCCCAACTCCACGAGTGCATCAGATGAGAGATGTTCACCTTCAGCATCAGTCACTTCGCCACAGAGCGACGCGCGGCCTTTGTGTTGCAGAGAGATATGGGGAACCGGAGACAGGCTAGGCGGCGAGAATCTTTATCTGCCAGCATCTCATACAATCGCTGTTGCCTCGGCGCAAGCCTGAGACCCTCGCCGCTGGGCTCTGGCGGGCCTTGTGGTTCACTTGGGTCTTGGGGTGATGGCATTTCACTCTCCCCTCAATGAAGCGACCTGAGAAGACGAGCGGGCCGGGGATACTTGGAGCCAACTACAGCAGGCGCGCTACTTCATCCGGGGAAAGACCAGCGTCTTTGAGGATCCCCATCATGGTGGGGCGCTTCAGCGACTTGTTGCCATGTACAGGTACTACTACGACGACGTCCGCTTTCCGCAGCTTCACATGAGAGCCGCGCTGTTGTAGCACACGGAACCCGGCTCTTTCAAGCAGGCGAATCAACTGGCGGCCACTCAGGGCAGGAATTCGCCCCACTAAAACGCTACCTCTATCTTCTTTGCCGGAGGACCGGGCAATTGCTCGTCATCGGTCTCCAGGTATAGTTCGATAGCTTCCTGGATGTTCCGTAGCGCTTCGGCTTCGGTCTCGCTCTCCGAGTGGCAGCCCGGCAGCGACGGCACCCAGGCGTGGAAACCGCCTTCTTCACATGGCTCTATCATCACAACCAGCTTCATGATTCATCGCCTCTATTCGAGTGAACGGCGCCTGCCGCATATTATACCACATCTGCGCCGGCTACGCGGCGAGAATCCGCTGTAGCTCGTTGAGGGTTCCCGCATAGTCAGCGGTATCATCGGCGGACTGCTGCAGGAAATCCAGCAGCGGCCGGCGGAGGCGAATCGCGGCATCCACATCGGGGTTCGAGCCATGCTCGTAAGCGCCGAGGTTGATCAGGTCCTCCGCCTCATCGTAGTCGGCGATGAGCTTGCGGACGCTCCCGGCGGCCTCCAACTGCTCCGGAGTGCAGATGCGCGGCGTCAGGCGACTGACACTCTCCAGCACATCAATCGGCGGGTAATGACTGCGAGTCGCCAGGTCGCGGGAGAGCACCACATGTCCGTCCAGCGTGCTGCGGACCGCATCGGCAACGGGTTCATTCAGGTCATCGCCGTCCACGAGCACCGTGTAGAGACCGGTGATGGAGCCGGTCTCGCCCATGCCGGAGCGTTCGAGGAGTTGCGGCAGCTTCGCGAAGACTGAGGGCGTGTAGCCGCCGCGCGTAGGCGGCTCGCCGACAGCCAGGCCGACTTCCCGCTGCGCCCAGGCAAAGCGCGTCACCGAGTCCATCATCAGTAGAACATCAGCCCCCCGGTCGCGGAAGTATTCGGCGATCGCGGTCGCAACATAGGCTCCCCGCAGGCGCACCAGGGGCGGCGTGTCACCGGTGGCGACGACAACGACCGACCGCCGCAACCCCTCGGGTCCCAGCGAGTGGTCAATAAACTCGCGCAGTTCGCGCCCGCGCTCGCCGATAAGTGCAATGACATTGACATCTGCGGCGGAAGCGGTCCGCCCGGTGTTGCGCGCAATCATGCCCAGGAGCGTTGACTTGCCGATACCGGAGCCGGAGAAAATGCCGAGCCGCTGCCCCTTACCGCAGGTGATGAGTGCGTCAATGGCGCGGATGCCGAGTGCCAGCGGCTCGCTGATAGGACGACGGCCCATCAGTGGCGGTGGCTGGGCGCTGATGGGGCAAGATTCGCCGCCGGCGGCTAAAGGCATTCCGTCTATCGGGCGGCCCAGGCCGTCGAGCACTCGCCCGAGCATCTGCTCGCTGACAGCCAGAGACATCGCTTCACCTGTGGGGACGACCTCGCTGTTGACGCAAATCTGCTCGGTGTCCCCGAATGGCATCATCAATAGCTTATCCTGGCGAAAACCTACTACTTCAGCAAGTATCGGCGCTACCCTCGAGCCCTTTTCATCCGGCGACCTGTGGGCGGTATTGAGGGAGGGGAAAATGCGGCATAACTCACCGATACGCGCCGGTGGGCCGTCGGACTCGATCACGAGACCGATGGTCTGGCTCACCCGGCCCATCCGCTGAATGGTCTCAATGTTACCGACTAGCCGTGCGATTTCGCTTTCGCTCATGGTGTGTCTCACGCGCTCTTCTGGAGCAAATCGCTTGCCGAGACGCGCTTCCAGATGAGCTCGAGCTGGGAGCTGAGGCGGGCGTCAACCTCGCCTCGGTCGCTGTCGAGAAGGCAGCCGCCGCGTTCGATATCCACATCAGTGACGATCTCGAGGCCGTTGAGGCCGGCGACCTGTGTCAGCAACTCTTGCTGGTGAGTAGTTATAACTTCCTTGTCGGATGGATTGATGACAACGCGCAGCCGCTTGACGTCGGGTAACTGCTTCATTGCTTCCGCCACTACGTCGAGCACGATCCGGTCATCGGCGGCAATATGGCGATGGATGATCTTTGCGGTGATACCGGCCGCCAGTTCCGCCAGTCGGTCGGAGAGTTCTGCGAGAGCCGTGCCGGCTTGCCGGCGAAACTGCTCGATCAGCATTTCTGCCGTCTGCTTGAAGTGCGCAGTCTGTTCTTCGCGGACGGCCTCGGCTTCCTCGCCGGCGCGGCGCAGCAGTAATATCTCGAGCTGGTCTTCAGCTTCCTGCTGCAGGCGCGCGGCTTGCTGACGGGCCTCGGCGATGATCTGCTCGGCTTGCTCCTGCGCCTCTACGAGTACCTGCTGATTGCCGGAGCAGAATTGTGCCACGGCGTACTGATCAGCATGCGGGTCCGCAGCCGTCTTGATGGGCTCAGCCAGATCGCAAGCTCGGAAGTGTGTCCCCTCGGTGAAGGCACTCTCGCTCATGCCGGCAGGCACCAGCCAGGGCTGAAACTGTTCCGCGTCGTCGTTGTGGGGAGAGCTGTGTGCGGCGTTCCGCTGTGTTCCCATGTTGGTTATTGGCCGGGCCATCCCGGTCATGTTGCAGTCATGGCTGCATGGCTACTGTCCCCCTATTCCCCGCCGGTGAGCAAGCGTTCGAGCTGCTTGACGACGGCTTCAGGACGCTCCGCAGCCATCTTGCGGACGATCTGCGTAAGTTCTTCATTCGACAACTGAGTGGCTCTGGCTGCATCGAGGATGTCCGCCGTATCCACGCTATCAACATCTGGTATGTTTGCAGCATTGTGGCTATCAGTTCCCGCAGTTCCCGGCTGTACCGGCAGGTTGGCCAATTGTGGCACACCCGCCGTTACGCTGTCTTGAGACGTCTCAGCAGGCATAGCGACGGAAGCCATGGCATTGCGCACCTGCCGCGAACCGAGGAAGATCGCCGCAGCCAGCACGATGAATGCGGCAAGTCCGGAGCCGTAGCTCGCTATCATGCCAATCTGCTGCTGATGCCTCTGAGCTGCGGCAGCTGCTTCTGCCTCCTTGCCCGCTTCCTCGGCAATCTTTGTGGCGGCAATCGCCATAGTCTCGATGACAAGCTTGTCCCCGCGCGACTCGTCATATCCGGAGGCGGCCTCAAGGATATCGCGCACCTTGCCGACGACTGCCGAGCTCGTGTCTTCATCAACGATAGCGGCCACAGTCAGGCGCTGGAGCTTGCCCGCGGCAGTAGTCTTCTCGACAACCTCTCGTGACAGCTCATACTTCCGGGTCTCCTCCCGGGAGACGTACTTGCCGCCACCGGAAGCCTCCCCGGAACCAACGCCGCCCACCATATTAGCCGAGAGCCCTCCACCGAGGGAACCAGGTTTCCCGCTCCCATCGTAGGTCTCCTCGACGATGTGGGCCGAGGTCAGGCCGCTATTACCCCCTGCCGGCTCCGAGTATTTCTCAGATTGCACCTGTTCGGTATCGAAATCCAACTCCACCTGCACCCTCACTATGGCTTTGTGCGGGCCGATGACGGCATCGAGCATAGACTGGAGATCGCCGCGCAGGTTCTCCTCGAATTCATGTGTGGTCTCCAGTTGCGCGGTGGTCATCCGACTGCGCCCAAGGCCGTCTTCGCCGCCGGAGGAGATGATATTGCCGCCGGCATCAACCACAATCACTCCCTGAGGCTTGAGGTCCTCGACCGCGCCGGCGACGAGATTCACCAGGCCCTGCACCTGGCGCTGGGCAAGCTGGGCACCGGGACGCAGGCTCAAAATCACCGACGCGGAAGCCTCCCTGTTATCGGAGTACAGCGACTCGCGACCCAAGACTATATGGACACGCGAGGAGATAACCTCTTCTATGCAGTTGATTGAGCGACTCAATTCTCCCTGCAATGCGCGCTGCATGTTGACTTGATTAGAGAATTCAGTGCCGGGTAGAGACGTGCGATCGAATATCTCAAACCCGATACCGGAGCTGCTGGGTAGGCCCTTGTCGGCCAGTTCAAGGCGAAGCTCGTAGAGCCGGGTCCTCTCGACCATAATCGCGGTGCCCTGCCGCATCAGCTTGTAGGGGATCTTCCGCGAGCGGAGTTCTTCGACGATGGAAGCGGCGCTTTCAGGCTGCAAGCCGCCGTAGAGGAGTACCCAGTCCGGCTGCAGCGACTGGCGCACCACCACCCCGAGCATAACAAGCGTCAGCAGGCCGAGACCGACAATTGTGTAGCGCTGTCGGCTATCGAGACGCGCCCATATTGCGAGAAGCTGGTCTTTCATGGCATTCATACGGAGCGGACTGCCGCCCCGCCGTCACTTGCCTATATCTGCATTTGGCTAACTTGCTGGTACGCAGAGAGGGCCTTTTCTGTAACTCTGATCGTCAGTTGCAGCGCCAGGTCGGCCTTCTCCATGGCGATGACAGCATCATGCGGATTCTGTGCATCTCCCGTAGCCAGCAGCTCTGCCTGGCGATTTGCCTCAACCTGCAGCGTATTCACATCTTGCAGCGCGCCATTAAGCAGCTTGCCGAAGGTACTGCCACTGCTCTGCAGTCCATCGCTTTGAGTCGTCGCTTCATCTGCTGCCGGCGTGACCGGCGGCTTGATGCGCCGGCTGTCAAGGGGTTGCGCATGTCCCGCAGGCATCGCGCTCTCGAGGAACTTCGCATCCATTTGCACGGGGCGTATCGGCATGGTCTCACTCCTCATCTCGGGGGGATGCTGCGCTTACCGTCACAAGCTACGCTTCCGTATGGCACAGTGGATTGTGGATAAGTTTGTGGAAGAAGTGGACAAAAAGCCTATACATACCTGTAATTACGTGAGGATATCTATGGCATCGCGAACCATGGCTCGGGACATCGCGAGGGCCTTGGCGTTGGCTTCATAGGCGCGGCTCGCGGTGACCATGTCCACCATTTCGCTTGCGATATCCACGTTCGGCATCTGGACATAGCCATCTTCGTCGGCATCCGGATGGGACGGGTCATAGACCTGCTTCAACGGGCCCTCATCGGCCGCAACGCCGACGAGCCGGACGCCGCCGGCGCTATCATCGCGCCCGGAACTCGCTGCAGCCGCCATCAGCACTCGCAGGCGACGATACGGTCCGCCCTCGACGGTGCGAGTGGTCTCCGCGTTGGCAATATTCTCCGCGACAGTGTCCATGCGCACACGCTGCACGGACAGCCCGCTGCCACTGACATCCATTGCCCGGAAGATGCTCACTGGCCACCGCCCCCGTTCAGTATCCGCGCCATCATCCGGAACTTCTTCGCCATCAGCCGCGACAACATCCGATAGTGCAGTGAAGTTTTCGCCATCTGCACCATCTCTGTCTCGATGTTGACGCTGTTTCCATCGCGCCGCCACATCGTCGCACTCCGCCGCACGTACGGCCGCACATCCTCGATGCGCCCGCCGTCGTGTCCCGTACCCGAGGCGGACCTCTCAGCCCTCAGAGCCGCTCGCAGGCTGGCCTCGAAGCTCACGCTCTTTGCCTGATAGTTGGGCGTCTCGACATTCGCCAGATTGTCACTGATCGCAAGCTGGCGAGCATAAGCCCCATCTAAGCCCTTTGCCAGCGCGCTGGTAGTGATGTCGGACAGCATCCCTCTTTGTGCCATTTCCTCTCCTGTGAGCCGTCCAGCGACGATGCCGCTCTATGAGTGCTTCCTACGCCGCCATCTAGATGCCCCGTATCCCCACTCATCTCCCCTATTTCCCGCATTGCCCAGGCGATACACTGCAATACGTGTGCCATAGGAACTGCAAGCAACACCTGCCAAACGGGCATAGGTCAAGACGTACGGGAGGAAGGCGAGCGCGGATCCGTATCCCTCAAGCGGCCCGCCGTCCGCTGGCCGAAGGGATGTCTAGTTGCAGGCGGTACTTGGTGACTGTGCGGCGGGCCAGATCGAAACCTCGTTGACAAAGCTCATCCTGGATGCACCGATCGGACAACGGCTTCACTTTGTTTTCTGAATTGATCAGCCGCTGGATCAGGTTCTTCGCTGGGAGCGCGTCATCGAAAAATATGTCTATTGCTTCCAGCCGACCGTCGGGCATCAACACATACTTCCCCTTAGTTGCCCGGCAGACTGTGGCCTCATGCATAGCGACGCTCTCGGCGATTTCCTTCTTGCTGAGCGGCAGCAGGTGGGCGGGCCCGCTGAGGATGAACTCGCTCTGCCGCTCAACAATTGCGCTCATCACCTTGTGCGTGGTGCGATGACGCCGGGTGAGATTCTCAATGAACTGGCGCGCTTCACGTACTTGCCTGCGGGCCTCCTTGAGGTTCTCATCACGCATCCGTACGCCGGCTGCGCGAATGCGATTGTCAAGCCGCTGGTATGCGCCGTTGATGCGTAATGCGAGCCGCTCCGACTGCGGTATCGAGATGAGAATATCGTCATCCCGCCCCACCGAAAGGACGACGTCGGGGTAAACGTACTCCGTTTTCTGGTCGGCTCCCGCCCATGGCTCGTGAAAGGCTCGGGCCGGATATGGAGACAAATGGGTGCGGATAAACTCCAGTGCGCGCTTTAGGCTCGACGCGGGCAGTCTCGTCGTCACCTTCAGCTCACTAATGCAGTTCGCGCCACCCCGGAAAGACTTCTCACTCAAGTATGGCATGGCCTCGATGACAGCCTCTACGCCCTCGGGGAGGTTAGTATGCTCAAAGGACTGCAGTTGGAGCTGCAAGCACTCGCCTAAGCTGCGAGCGCCAAGCCCACGCGGAGAAAGCTCGTGGATGGCTTCCAATATCTCCTCGACTTCCTCGCACGCAACGGACAGCGTCTCCGCGACCTCCTCCACAGTCAGCGCCAGATACCCGTCTGTGTCTATCGCCTCGATGAGAAGCTCGGCGATACGATAGTCTTCCCTCGGATTCTGAGCCCGGAACTGCTGCTTCAGGTCGTCGTGGAGTGTGTACGTATCGGCAAGATTCCCCCATACGTCGGAGCCGCCGGGGTCGTTCCAACTGCCCGCCGCACGTGACATGTTCGGCGCCGGCATGTAGTCAATGGGGGGCAGCGTTTCATTCTTCAGTTCTAGTGCCGGGTTCTCCTCAAGCTCCTCTTTGACTTTCTCCTCAAGCTCGAGAGCCGGCAATTCCAAAAGCGCGCTTTGAGCCACAACTTGGGGGAGAACAGCGGGGGAGGCATTTGCGCCAACTATAGCTTCCATTCGCAACATGGTGTTTCTGGCGCTCCTTAGGGTGAACGCGGGAATCATGCGAAGCAGGTTCCAACACAAGCTAACATTCCGGCTGCGACCGCATAGCCAAAAAAAGCAGCAATGCGTCGCTCCTCTCTTCTACTCGACAGCGAACATTGGTGCGTGGAGTTTGTTACAGGCAAACTAAGCTCAAGCCCGGTTTTGCCAATATTGCATCTCTGCGAAAGGCTTATCTAGATACACTATCGGCGGGAGGCGCAGGCGGCTTTAGTAAATCAGTCGTAACAAATACTGAAACTCAAGAAGTCCCCCGCGAAAGCCGATACTCATAGCGTCACAGCCGTGTTTGTCAGCGCTGAATTGCATAAACACACTTTGCGTTTAAGGAGCTTGCAGAGCAAACTCCAATGGGACGCAAAGCACCCTGCATGACTGAATGCCTACATTGGCAAGGAGACTGCGGCGATGTCTGCCAAGATACTGACAGTTGACGATGCGCTTTACATGCGCAAGATGTTGTGTAGCATTCTCGCGAGTGTCGGCTACGAGACGTGTGAGGCGCCCGACGGCGAGGCCGGCGTTGCCGCCTATGAGGCCGAGAAGCCCGATCTCGTGCTCATGGATATCACCATGCCCGGTCTTGATGGAATCGGCGCGACCAGGGCGATCATGGAGAAGGACGTCTCGGCAAAGGTCATTATCTGTTCCGCACTCGGCCAGCAGCAAATGGTACTCGAGGCGGTCAAGGCCGGCGCTTGCGAATATGTCGTCAAGCCATTCGAGCCGGAAGAGGTTCTTGAGGTGGTAAAACGTCTCCTCTCCGCTGCCGCCTGACATGCTGCGCTCCGCTGCTGTGCGCAATTTCTCTCCACGACTCCCGGTTGGCACCCCAATTGCTGGCACCTCGACGGTGCCACCTACTCATCCGGGGCATACGGGATACCTTAACCAACGACGTATTACCCAACGAATGTCTCTGAAGAGGCCATTTCATGCAAGCCCAGTTCATCGAGCCATTCATCCGAGCAACCTTCACCGTTCTGTCCCAGGTGGTTGACGCCTCTCCAGAGCGCGGCCAATTGACCCTGCAGGACGGCAATACCTTCACCTCCCAGGAACTCACGACGGTGCTCGGGGTCAGCGGCCATATCGAGGGCGTGGCTCTCTACGGAATGTCCCAGATCACGGCGCTGAAAATTGCCTCACAGATGCTTGGCGAGAATGTCAGGGAGATAGACGAGATTGCCTCCAGCGCGCTGACCGAGTTGGCCAATATGATAACGGGCAACGCGACTATACACCTCGAGACCGCCGGCTTCCAGTGCGATATCACGCCCCCGTCCATGATCCGCGGCTCCGGTATTCAGGTCACGACTCTCTGTCCTGCACTGTTGGTCCCCGTATCCACCCAGTTCGGTAAGATTGACATCAATGTGGCATTGCGCGAGTTGCGCAAGGCCGCGTAATCACGCAGCACGGTAGCCGGCGCTTAGAAGCGACGCCGTACCGCAGGTAACCCAAATGGCCGATGAGTCCGTCAGTGCGCGCAGGAATTTGCAGAAGGCCGCCGTTATCGTCGCCTCGCTCGGCACCGACCTGGCAACCAAAGTGTGCAAGCGTCTGAATGAGAAAACGATCCGCACGCTGGCGGAGGAAGTCGCTCACCTCGATGCCATCAACGCCGATGAGTACAAAGCGATACTGAAGGGCTTCTCGGAATCCTGTCTGGCAACTGAGGGCCTCGGCGGCCTCGACATGGCTCGACAGATACTCTATAACGCCCTGGGCAATGCCGACGACGCCGACATTACGCTGCGCCAGGGCGACGGCCTCGACCAACTTCGCGAGATGGTCGGTATGGACGCCCCGGTCATTGCCCGCCGCCTCGAAGCCGAGCTGCCACAGACCGCCGCCGTACTCATCAGCCAACTATCCGCTACCAAGGCCGCCGAGGTACTCCAGGACATTCCCGAGGAGCGTCGCGGAGATATTGTCGCCAGAGCAGCGAGTCTTCAATCTCTGGCCCCCGGCACACTCCAGGCACTAGCTGAGGGCCTCGACGAAATCTTCGCGCCCCAGAAAAACAAGCAGCACAGCGATCCTAATGACACCTTCTCATTCATGCTCAACCTACTCACCAACCTCGACCGCCCCACCCAACAGAGTCTCCTCGAAGACCTCGAGAAGCGCGATCCGGATTTCGCCGCCCGTATTCAGCAGAACCTCTTCACCTTCGAAAATCTCCTCGGCCTTCCCGAGCGTGCCCTTCAGATCGTACTTCGCTCAGTCGAGACCCGCGACCTCGCCATGGCTGTCAAGGGTCTTGACGACCAGAACAAGACGCATATTACCGAAAACCTCTCCGAGCGCGGCCGCGAAGCCCTGCAAGAAGAGATTGAAGCCCTCGGCCCCGTCCGCGTGGCCGACGTCGAAAACGCCCGCGCAGACATTGCCGCTAAGGCTCGCGAGCTCGACGAAAGCGGAGAAATAACCATTGAGTACGGTGATGACGTCACCTATATCGAGTAACGCCATCGAACTCATCGGCTGCCGCAAGGAAGAAACTCATGACTGACCAACCACTCATTACCCAGAACGAACTCGACGTATTGGCCAGCTCTATGACCATAGCCAAAACTGGCCCGCGTGCTCAAGCCGGCGCCACCGTCACCCTGTACGATTTCCGTGATGCAACCAAACTCTCCCCCGATCAGATCAAAGAACTCGCGAATCGCTGTACTGTTCTCTCTAAGGTCCTCTCGCGTACCCTCACCGCCTATCTCAACGCGCCACTGTCTGTCGCCTTCGAAGGCCTCGATTATCCCACCTTCGACCAGTACATTCGCGGTCTCCCGTCCAACCCTATCCTCCTCATCTTCACTCTGGACCCCCATTCCGCCCCCGCCGTCTGGCAGATTGATTCCCGCATAGCCGCCCTGTTGATTGACACGATGCTCGGCGCTGCCCCTGATGCCCATGACCCCCTCCCTCATGACCCCACACCCATCGAGGCCGCTCTCCTCGCCCGCCTTTTCAACGAAATCCTCCACACATGGACCCTCACCTGGCCCGCTCTCGCCCACCTCTCCCCTACTGTCACGCGTCTCGTTTCTACCGTCGCCGCCCTCGATATCTCCGCCGATGCACCCGACATAGTTCACGCCATCTACCGCTTCGAAATCGGCGACTACTCCGCCCAAACCAATCTTGCCCTCCCCGAAATCTCCCTCCAACGCCTCCTTCGTCGCCTCCAACGCGACACCCCAAACACTGCCGATCCTCTCCGCATCTCTCTCTCCGGGCCCGTCTCCAAACACGCTGCCGGTTCTTCCATCCCCATTGTCGCCCAGATTGCTCGCCTCCGCCTCCCACTCCGCACCATCTCCAACATTAAGCCCGGCGACCTACTCCCCCTCCACCAACATCCCGCCCACCCTCTCATCATCACTATTGCCGGTACTCCTACCTTCTATGCACAACCGGGGCATCAACTCTCTCACCTCGCCGCCCGCATTACCACTCCTATTCCCACCCAGTAGATATACTCTGCACCGTTTTCCCGTTTTACCTCTTTACCGTTTTTCCGTCTTCCCGCTCAGCCTTCTTGTAGCATCTTTTTCTCTACAATTATCTCACCGCCTGCTCTCCCCCACTTCTCAAACTCTGCTGATCCCTTCGGCTTGTTGCACAATACTATCGTTCTACCACTGATTCTCATGCATCTGCCAGCTATGCCGTATTGCTGTTTGCCGTCATTGCGGTTTTACCGTGGCGCTGCTTGCCCGCCTGACCCTCTTACCGTCTGCCTGGATTACCGTTTTACGGGCTACCCGCTGCACAGGTTTACTTTTCGGCGGCATTGCGGTATAATGCCGGGGCACTAACAATCACACCACCACCCAGCGTCCAGGGGGCCACGCCGCCATGTCGCGTATCATCGCCGTATGCAATCAGAAAGGCGGAGTCGGCAAGACCACAACCGCCGTCAATGTCGCTGCTGCCATCGCCGAGACCGGTGCTGCCGTCTTGCTTGTTGACCTCGACCCCCGCGCCGACCTCTCGGCATATCTGGGCATAGTCATCGGCCCGGGGGAGGTAAGTGTGTACGATGCCTTGTTCGACCCCGAAATCAGCATGCAGGATGCCGTACAGCGAGTGGAAGTGGCGCCGCTCGACGTAGTCCCCGCGACCAATGACCTTGCCGGTGCCGAAATACTACTGATGGAGCGGCCGGCCGAGCAGCGCCATCGCATCGTAGCCGAGGGCTTGGCTCCCATCCGCGACGATTACGACTACATCATCCTGGACAATCCTCCCGGCCTCCAACTTCTCTATATCGCCGCTCTCGCTGCCGCCGAAGAAGTCCTTGTTCCGCAGCAGACTTCTTTTCTAGCCCTCCACGGCTTGCGCCAGGTCGCTCAGAGCATCGAACGCATTCGCGGCGAACTCAATCCCAGCCTGCGCACCTGCGGTATCGTTATGACGATGCAGGATCGTCGTACCATACACAACCGCGATGTCATCGAGATGGTGCGTGAGGGCTTCGGTGATGATGTGATGGACACGGTCATACCCATGACTATACGTTTGCAGGAGGCCGCCGCGGCTAACTTGCCCATAACAATCTACGACCCTGCCGGGCCCGGTGCGGAGGCGTACCGCAGTCTGGCAAAGGAGGTCATGCAGCGTGGCTAGGAAACCTAAGCTACCCGGCGCCGAGGACTTCTTCAGCACCGCACAGAACGCCGAGGAGGACACCGACTCCCAAAAGCCCGCGCGCAAGAAAAGAGGGGAGAGGCAACCTTCTCAGAAAGCGACGCCGGTACATGCAGCGACACCGGAGCAGTCTGACCTTGCTCCTGACGCGCCTGCTTCGCTGTCCGGCTCGCAGCAGCCTCTCTCAGAGCGACAGCTCGATCTCGCCCACATTGGAGCTTCCCAGACGCTCGCACCGCCGCGCGCGTTGCCCCAACCCGACACGGAAAAAGTCACCTTCTACGTACCCGCCCAGATGCTCCAACAACTCGAAGTATGCCGCGTCCGCCTCCTGACCGCACACAATATCAAGGCCAACCGTTCCCAGATCGCTCAGGCGGCAATGGCGGTATCCATCTACGATCCGGATCTCATCGCCGAGGCCTTACTCGAACTTGCCCGCGTATGGGCGGGACAGTCCGAACAATAGAGGTGTCCGGCACAAGAGCCTGTTGCCCTCGCGCCATCCTCGCCATGCTGCTTCTCGGCTACTTATTTTGCTCTCGCAATACTCACACAAGCGCGACACCAGTAGGGGAGAGGGGCGCTTGTATTACCCTCCCATTCAGCTCTCCTGTATTCTAGTCCTCCGCCACCTCTTCAGCCTTTTTCACGTCTGGTATGACTCCTATTTAGCGACTGTGGCACAATGCCTACACGGACATATTGTGTCAGACCACGTTATAGTGATTGCAGAACGCAAATAGCGAGCTTTGGCACAGAGAATAGAGTGTGCCGGCACAAGAATGGATGTTTCCTGATAAAGTCGTTGCCTTATATAGTGGTTCCATGCAAGTAAAGTAGTGTGCTGGCACAAGAAATATCGTGCACTGGCTCAATAAAAGAGACGCGCCGTCAACACAATATAGTTGTCTTACACAAGAAAAAGGCCAAGACCTGTTCTCTGGTGAATCGTGTACCATGCTCGAAGCTTATAAATTTCGTCTTAGGGCGTGGGGTTGGAGCATTTCAGCCGTCTATATTCGTGGGCTTCAATGTGCCGCATCCTCCCGAGCATCTGGTTTCACCCAGAAACGCGTGTACCGACACAAATTCCGCATCTCAAATAACGAGTCCCGACACAATCAATACCGAGTGCCAGGACAAATGGGGGAGAGGCAAAGTCGTGTGTCGACACAAGTGAAGCGTGTGCCAGC
>Ga0180431_10004064_pt1 | contig 18435 bp, 23 predicted proteins | sample SS_ome_11_FD_132459 | JGI IMG/M metagenome (GOLD analysis project Ga0180431, IMG submission 132459) | Hypersaline lake sediment archaeal communities from the Salton Sea, California, USA - SS_1_MS_1 metaG | ecosystem: Environmental > Aquatic > Non-marine Saline and Alkaline > Hypersaline >... | reverse complement strand
GTTCCCTTCCTGGAAGGGAAAGGCATAAAGGTCTGGGGACTGATACCAAACAATCCGAAGTTGAGTTCACTCACCATTGAAGAAATTAGGGGTGTGCTTGGCGGTGAGGTTATATGCTGTGAGGATAAAAAGGAAGAAAGCGTGGAGACTTTTATGCTTGGTGCCATGAGTGTTGAGAGTGCCCTTAAATACTTTCGCTCCCAGGCAAACAAAGCAGTCATTACCGGCGGTGACCGGACGGATATCCAGCTCGCCGCCCTGGAAACACCGACCAAAGTACTGATACTCACCGGTGGGATATACCCGAACAGCTCCATCATCACCGCCGCCCAGGAAAAGAGCATCCCGATAATGGTGGCCGGAAATGATACCATGACCACCGTCGAGAAACTGGAATCGGTAATCCGCAAGGTTAGCATCAGCGGTAAAAGAATCAAGGAAAGTATCGATACTTTTTACCAATATGTTGATACCAGCTACCTTGAAGGACTCTTGGAGTAACCAGCAGCAAGTCAATAGTCTTTATCTGTCCAGAGTAGGGTCTTGTGTCCCCTGCACCGATTCAAGGAATAGTGAGTCATGACCATTCGGAAGCGTTTTTTAGCTTTATTTTTACCATTTGTACCCCTTACGCCATTACCAAAGGGGCTTGACATTTGGTAATGATTGTGTTAAAGTAAATTAAGAAGCTAGGTGGTACACCCTGAATACTGCTTCTGGAGGTGGACTATGAGGCTTCACGGATTATTGGGAGTCTGGCAAGTAGACAGTGAGGGCCCTGTCGAAAGGCAGGGCGGGCAGAACTCAAGCCCAGCTCAACGAGATAGTTGAGTGGTCAGTCTCGAAAGAGAGATCATCTTTGGTGGTAATCACCAGAAGTGAGTTGGGTGAGAGCAAAAGGGTGAAATGAGTGGAGGTTGCTATAAACAAGCAGCCTCCACTTTTTATTTGGGGAATCCCCCACCATCGCAACGGATTGGGGAAATGAAACGGTTGTTTTACCCGTAGTGCCGGTTACTCAGTTTATGGCTCAACCCTGTCCAGCTCGGCGCGTTCCAGTAACCGGTCATAGTACCGGGCTATGTCATCGTCATATATCTTATCCTTGGCGTCATTCAAAGGTGAGAGGAGCGCCTCACTATATATCTTTTCAATATCAGGCAGTAACTCCATCAGGCTGAAATTGTCCGACGTATTATCCGAACCATCAGTCTGCGCACGTATCGGTAATGCCGATATCAATATCAGCAAGATTATTCCACAGACAATTACACCAGAGACGAAGCCGATTATCGTTTTCACACAGCGCCCCCACCCTATGTATCTAGCTACAGTTTCATTGTGCCACGCAAGTATAAAGGAACAGATAAAGACTATAAATATCCCATAAAGGTATGATTAATTTTCTATAAAGAAGCCTATACTTACCGGAAATATGGCTGTCCTTGACATTACCGGCAACCCACGCTTAAAATCTAGAATAGCCGGGTCGTGGTAACTGTTCAGCCCAGACATAATGTGTCAGCCGCGAACCGCCCTACCGTACCGGCAGGACCAGGTTGTCCCGGTGCCAAAATTCCTCCAGGAGGTAGTATGAGTAAAGTCCGTCTGGTACCAGCTATCCTCACCAATGAACCGGAAGCACTGGAACGGATGGTGCGCCAGGTAGAAACGTTCACCACTCATGTCCAGTTTGATATCATGGATGGTGAGTTCGTTCCTTCCCGCAGCGTAACCTGGGAACATCTGGCGGCGCTATCGACCGCACTAACCTGGGAAGCCCATCTCATGGTACGGGAACCGCAGCGTTATCTTGAAGATTTCGTTCGTTTGGGAGCCAAAAAGATTGTCTTTCACTATGAAGCTACCGGCGCGCCAGGGGAGGTCATCTCGCTCGTCAGAAAGCTCGGCCGGCAAACCGGGCTTGCCGTCAACCCCGACACCCCGATATCGACCATTGCCCCCCTGGTCGGCGAGGTGGACAGCATTCTATTCATGTCGGTCCAGCCGGGCTACTACGGCAGCCCGTTCATTCCCGAAGTGCTGGATAAAATAAAGAAATTTCGCAGCAGCTACCCTGATATGGAGATTGGTATTGACGGCGGCGCCAAAGAGAGCAATATCACCCAGATTGCCCGCAGCGGGGTTGATGTTATCTACGTGGGCAGCGCCATACTACTCCAACCAAATCCTGGTAAAAGCTACCAACACCTGCTGTCACTTATTAATGATGACATCACTCATACACATCGCCAGGGGAAAAATAAACCGCCCGGTGGCTGGTAATTAACCTTCCCTAAGCCTTAACTTAGCCAGGCGGACTACGCTGAACACAAAGACACCATCCATGGCGATGCCCCCACTTTATCCCCTTCTTCTTGTATTGAACCTGAGAAAATTCGCCATCCTGGCCCTGATTGCTGCCTTCACCAACAAAGAATAGTTCAGCCAATAAACGCTCAATTTTAATAAATTATCTATTACCAGCTTAATAAAACCGGGGACAAAACCGCTGCCTTGGCTCAATTTAATCAACAAATTGCTTGAAAAACGGTTGCAATTCACATTAATGTTTGCTACTATCTTGATACATAGAGTATCTAAGTAAATTGACCGCAGAGGTGACTCCGATGGAAGCAAAAGAAACGAGGCGCGACTTAATAAAAGGTGGCTCTGATTCTTTGCTTCTTTGCTTGTTAGAGCAACAGCCTATGTACGGTTATCAGATTATCAAGGAACTGCAAGCCAGAAGCCAGGGCTATTTCAAGCTCAAGGAAGGAACTCTCTACCCGGCCCTTCACCGCCTGGAAAGGTCCGGATTAATCATTAGCAAGTGGCAGTTGCTGCCCAACGGGCGGCAACGGCGGTATTACTATATCACTGCCAAAGGTCTCTCTAATCTGGTGGTGGAAAGGTCCCAGTGGCAGGAATTCTTAGCCGCTATGAACCTGATTATACAACCCGGGCGTGCCTAGACGAGGGTTAGGAACAATGACCACATCGCTGAGTCATTACCTTGACACTATCAGAGCCAGAATTAAGCTGGACTCCACCGAAGAGACAGAAGTTATCCACGAGCTGGAAACCCATATTGAGGACCGTCTTCAGGAACTTACCGAGTCTGGCCTTTCCGAAGAAGAAGCCGCAGAGAAGTGCGCGGGGTTGCTCGGCTCCGCCAAGCTGGTAGCCCGCCAGATATACGAAGCCCACAGCCAAGGTACCTGGAAACAATCTCTATTAGCGGCAATGCCCCACCTGCTTTTCGGTCTTATGTTTGCCCTTAACTGGTGGCAGCACCTCAGCGGGTTGTTAATCATGCTGGCAGTGGTTATTCTGGCTACAATATACGGGTGCTGGCGCGGCAAACCAACCTGGGTCTTTCCCTGGCTTGGGTATTCCCTGCTGCCGGTAATGGTGATTGGCGTTCTCTTCCTCTATCTACCCAAGGAGTGGTCATTTATTTTACTACCCCTCTACTTCCCGCTGGCATTATGGTGGCTGTACTACATTATCGTCCAGAGCACCAGACGAGACTGGTTGTGCAGCTCGTTGGCACTGCTACCCATACCAATCGTCATTGGCTGGTTTTTAACGATAGCTCCTGAGGGCAGGTTCACCGGTTATGCTATCCAGCGCCTGTATTACTTTGCCCCCTGGATCGGGCTCAGTTTTATGGCGCTGGCGCTTACCATCGCGGTGTTCATCCGGGTCAGGCAGCGCTGGTTAAGGATAGGCCTGCTTATTGTTTCGGGCTTATCCACGTTTGCCTTGCTGGCTTACTACGCCAAGGAGCGGCTCAGTATTTCAACATTACTGGGCCTTATTCTGGTACTGTGGGGCGTTTTCTTAATCCCGCCCCTGCTGGAACGATGGGTTAAAAGCAAGAAAATACCCGGGAGTCACCTGAGGACTATCAATCACCATGCCGAAGAGGTATCGGACGCAACAGGTAGCCATAGTCACTGACAGTTTAGCCTGTCTGACCAGGGAACTCGCCGAACAGTACGGAATTGAGATTATTCCTATCTACTTTCACGTCGGCGACAACGTATATAAGGACTGGGTAAATATAACGCCGTCTGAGGCATATGAGTTGTTTTTACAGGACCCCGAGTCATTTAAGACATCGGCGGCTCCTCCCGAAGAATGTCTTCAGGCCTACCGCAAGGCTATGCAACGAGCCAGTAATATCCTCTGTATCACCGTCTCAGCCAAGCTCAGTACCGTATTTAATATGGCCCAAATAGCCAAAGAGCAGGCTTACCGGGAACACCCCGAGGTGACTATAGAAGTGCTTGACTCGCGAACCGCCACGGCGTGTGAAGGGTTAATAGCGCTGGCCGCCGCCCGGTCAGCCGCCCTGGGCAAAGACCTTACCGAAGTGATGAGGGCGGCCCATGACATGATGGAGAAGGCGAATTGTGTTATCCTGCTGGACACCATCCGCCATGTCTACCGCTCCGGGCGCATTCCCAAGGTAGCATCCAGGATTGGCTCGGCTCTGAATATCAAGCCCATCTTTACCATTTCCGCCGGAGCGGTGCGCTTTGTTAGCGCCGTGAGAAACCGCCAACAGGGAATCAACCGTATCATCCAGAAGATGAGAAACAAAGTGGGACAAAGACCCGTGCATGTTGCCGTGATGCATGCCTATGCTCGCGACGAAGCGGAACAGCTGAAGCAACGGATAGCCACCGAGTTTAACTGTACCGAGTTGTGGCTGACCGAATTCAGCCCCCTTATGGGCTATGCCTGCGGCACCGGGACCCTGGGTCTTGCCTTCTACCGCGAAGATTAAAACCGGTTAACCGGGGCAATTATCGATGGCATTTTACATAGTTGCTGCAATCATTATCGGTTATTTGCTGGGAGCCATTCCTTTCGCTTACCTGGCCGGGCGTTTTATCAAAGGCATTGACATCCGTCAGGCAGGCGGCGGCAATGTGGGTACCCTTAATACCCTGCGTGAAATCGGACTGGTTCCCGGAATACTGGTCATGGTCGCTGACATTGCCAAGGGTACTCTCGCCGTCTTTTGCGCCCGGTGGCTGGATGTTGCCTTGCCCTGGGTACTGGTAACCGGCTTTGCCGCCATCGCCGGTCATATCTGGCCCGTTTTCCTGAGATTCCGGGGCGGCAGAGGAGCGGCTACTACCCTTGGCGTCTTTTTCGCCGTCCTTCCCGCTGAAACGGGCATCAGCTTTGCTATTATCACCCTCATTACCATCGTGACCAGCAACATCCGACTGGCCATCACCATCGGGTTGTTCCTGTTACCCATCATCGTCTGGCAACTCAATGGCTCGATTACATTCATCATTTACACGGTAGCGCTGGCCCTGTTTCTCCTCGCCATATCATTTACCGGCATGAAGCAAGCTGTTACCGATAGCCGCCTGAAAAAGAATCTCATTATTGACCGGAACTATCATTTCTGGCAGGCACGTAAAAAGCCGAAAAGCTGAACCCGGCATCAAACCACTTTCAAAAAAGGAACCCAATGAAGAAGGTAGCCATTGTTACCGACACCACCGCGTGTATCCCACAAGCGAAAGTGGCCAGGTATGGCATTGAACTGGTGCCGGTACTGCTTATCTGCGAAAATAAGAGTTACCGTGATGGAATAGATATCAGCGCCAGCCGGTTTTATAACCTCCTGCGGCAGTCGCAAAGTCCCATCACCACCGCCAGCTCCTCGCCGGAGTACTACCTTGACTCCTTCGGTAAAGCCAGTGAACAGGCAGAGAGTGTGCTCTGCCTCACCGAGCCCTCCCGATTCAGCGCCATGTTTGAATCGGCAACCATCGCCCGGGAAATGGCACAAACCTCCCTGCCCGGTGTAGCCATCGAGGTAGTCGACGCTACCACGGCGGCGGCCGGACTGGGGCTGGTTGTCCTCGAAGCCGCCCGTACCGCCGCGGAAGGAAGAGACCTGAACGAGGTGGTGGCAACCACGCGGAGCGTGATGTCACGGGTAAATCTATTTGCCACACTGGATACCCTGCACTATCTGGCGAAAAGCGGGCGGGTGCCCCAGGCGGCGGCGCTGGTCAATTCCCTGCTCAAAATCAAACCCGTTTTCACCCTCAACCATAGCGATGCCCACACCGTTGCCCTGCCGAGAAGCTCACTCAGTGCCACCAAACACATGCTTAAATGTATGGAAAGGAATATAGCCGATACCCAACAACCGCTTCATGCCGCTGTCATGCATGCCGATGTCCCCGATAAAGCTTTGGCTCTCCGGAACCTGATTGCTTCCCGGTTTCACTGTGCCGAAATCTTCATCACCGAGTTTACGCCGGTAATGGGCGTCCATACCGGACCCGGTTTGCTCGGAGTAGCTTTCTACACCAATAAGTAGGACCCTCCACTGCTACCTCCTAGCGAAATCGCTGAAAACATCTTATAATCATTATGATATGGATGATGCCGAGCAACTAGCTGCCCATTTAGGTCCGCTGCCGGAGCCGGAACTGAAGCCGTCTTTTATCGTGGTGAGTGGTCTGCCCGGTACCGGGAAAACCCATTTCTGCAAAAAACTCTCGGAACGGCTACCGCTGCTTATTCTGGAAAGTGATGCCCTGCGCAAGTCCCTTTTCCCCTCGCCAAGCTATGCACCCGGGGAGAGTGCCCGCCTCTTCCGGGCAATCCACCGGCTCATCGAAGGGCTACTAAACAAAGGCATTTCCCTCGTCCTGGATGCCACCAATCTTTCCGAACGGTACCGGGAACAGCTTTACAGTATCGCCGAGCGTCTTGGCGTCAGGCTCATCCTGGTACGCGTAGAGGCGCCACCGGCTCTGGTGCAGGCAAGGCTCAAACAACGTTCAGCCGCCAATAACGCGGCGGATAAATCAGAGGCCGACTGGACCGTTTATCAGAAGATGATACCCTCGGTACAAATAATCCGCCGTCACCACTACGCAGTGGATACCTCCCGGGATATAACGCCGGTGCTGGATAAAATTTTGAGAGAAGTACGTCGTTGAAAGGAGACCAATGGAGATTACGGTCATTGCTAAAGAAATAGCCAAAGTGAAAGCTGCGGCGATAATGGTTACTCACTTTGAAGGCAAGAAACACCCGGAGGGCGACCTCGCCACCGTTGACCGGATGCTGGACGGTGCCATTTCCCGGCTCATCCGGCAGGGTGACATCAAGGGCAAGCTCAACGAAATCACCCTTATCCACAGCCTGGGCAAACTACCGGCAGCCCGCGTGGTAATTACCGGTCTGGGCAAGAAGCGGCAACTATCCGCCAATAAGGTACGCGGTGCCGTTGCCGAGACCTGTCGCTGGCTGCGACAGAGGGGGGTGGACACTATCGCCACGGTCGCCCAGGGAGCCGGGATTAACGGCATTACCCCGGAGAATGCTGCCCAGGCGGTAACCGAGGGGGCACTACTCGGCCTCTATACTTTCCGCCGGTACCTGAGCAAAAAAGACAAGGACTACCGCGAGGTCAAGAAGCTGGTGATAACGGGCAGCAGCAAAATTAAACCGCTCCTGGACAAGGGTCATATCCGCGGCAAGATACTGGCGGAAGCCAGCAACCTGGCCCGCGACATGGTCAACGAGCCAGCCAACTACATGACCCCTACCCGGATGGCGGAAGCTGCGGTAAAGCTGGCCCGGGATTATGGCCTGGAGGTAACCGTGCTGGAACGGGAGCAAATGGCGGAAATGGGCATGGAGGCGCTCCTTGGGGTTGCGCAGGGAAGCCAGCAGCCACCGAAATTCATCGTGCTCAAATACCGGGGCAGCGACACTGCCGACGTCGACCTGGCCCTGGTGGGCAAAGGGATCACCTTTGATTCCGGGGGTATTTCCATCAAACCATCGGAGCACATGGCTGACATGAAAGGAGACATGGCCGGCGGTGCCACCGTCATGGCGGTGATGACCGCCGTTGCCCGGCTTAAACCCGGTATTAATGTGACCGCCATTATTCCCGCCACGGAAAACTTGCCCGGCGGCAACGCCCTGAAACCGGGTGACGTTCTCAAGGCAATGAACGGCAAGACCATCGAGGTTATCAATACCGATGCGGAGGGGAGACTCATCCTGGCGGATGCCCTGAGCTACGCCCAGAAACTGGGGAGCAAACAGATCATTGACGTGGCTACCCTCACCGGAGCCTGCATGGTAGCACTGGGGACTATATGCAGCGGTGCGTTCAGCAATAACCAGCAGCTTGCCAACAGAGTAATCGCCGCCGGCAACGAATCGGGAGAACTCGTCTGGCAGATGCCAATGTATGATGACTATCGTGAGGCAATCAAGAGTGACGTGGCTGATATGAAAAATGTCGGTAACCGCTACGGTGGCGCCATCACCGCCGCCAAGTTTCTCGCTGAGTTTATCGATAATACCCCCTGGGTTCACCTGGATATTGCCGGCACCAGCCAGAGCGATAAGGAGCGCGGCTACCTGGTAAAAGGGGCCAGCGGTATACCGGTGCGCACCCTGATAAACTTTATCCTTGCCACCGTTCAACAGTAACCCAAGGAGGTAGTACTATGAAAATAAAATGGCTGGGGCACGCTGCCTTTCTGATTACCTCGGATACGGGGACCAGAATAATTACTGACCCTTACACTCCCGGCGATGATTTATGCTACGGCGAAATAAACCAATCAGCCGATATCGTTACCGTGAGCCATCTTCATCACGACCACAACAACACGGCTACCGTTGGTGGCAGCCCCGCGGTTGTCCGCAGTACCTCAATAGTGAAGGACATACAGTTTACGGGCGTGGCTACCTACCACGATGACGCTCTCGGTCAGGACCGGGGCGATAACACCGTTTTCTGCTTTACGATTGACGGGGTACGCATCTGCCACCTGGGCGACCTGGGTCACCCCCTTGATGAGCGACAGCGAGCTGAAATGGGCAATATCGATGTGTTACTCATTCCGGTGGGGGGCCGTTTTACCATAGACCCCGGCACCGCCACCCGGGTCGTCACCCAGCTCAAGCCCAGAGCGGTGATACCCATGCACTTTGCAAACAATAAATGTAAATTCCTCACCAGCGGGGTCGACGATTTCCTCCGCGGTAAAAAGAACGTAAAACAACTTAATAGCAGTGAAGTCGAATTCGGGCGGATGAATTGCCGGCAGAGACACAATTCGTCAAGCTACAGCCAGAACTATAGCCGCAACAGAACATCCATCGTTTCCACTTCACCAGCCCACCCCCTCACTTATATTGACTATTTATGGTAAAATAGTATGTAGGGGATAATGTCAAGCATTTACGTGATTTGGATATAAGCAGTATTATTCTCGCGGGTGGGAAAAGTTTAAGGTTCGGATACAACAAGATTGTAGAAACCGTTGGTCAGGGAAATCTGCTCTCCCAGGTTATATCCTGTGTTAGTACTCTCTGTCGGGAAATAATTATCGTTACCAGGCAAGAACAGGTTCTGCCTGATTTGACTGATTTCCCCGAAGTAAAAATAGTAACTGATATTATTCCTGACAAGGGTCCTCTGGGGGGAATTTATACTGGACTGGTAAAATCACCAACGTTCTATAATCTGGTTGTTGCCGCTGATATGCCATTTCTGAACCGTTCTTTACTGAACTATATGCTGAGCGTTTCCGCCGGCTCTGACATAGTCATGCCAACAATGAATAACCAGTTTGAACCACTTCATGCCATCTATAGCCGAAACTGCATGGCTCCGGCAGCAGACTTAATCCGGCAAAACAGGCTCTTCGTGTTGGAGCTTTTCGATTTGGTTAAGACAAGGTACGTTTCAGCTGAGGAGATTGACCGGTTTGACCCCAAGCACCTCAGTTTTTTCAACATCAATACTACGAATGACCTGAAACAGGCAAGAAAACTAGCCAGAGGCGAGATAGATAATGATAAGCGTTGAACAGGCACTGGAAAAGGTACTCAGTTTTGTCGATGAGCTGGACGCGGAGACCGTACCAGTTTTAAGCTCGATGGGTCAGGTGCTGGCTGAAGATATCAACTCTGACATTGACATACCACCGCTGGATAATGCCGCTATGGACGGCTATGCGGTGCGAGCCAGCGACACCGCCGGAGCCAGCCCTGAGTCACCCAAACCGCTTAAGGTCATTGATACGGTTATGGCAGGCTCCATTTCCCGACAGGAAGTAACCCCCGGCACTGCTATCCGCATCATGACCGGCGCCCCGGTACCCGGAGGCGCCGACAGTGTGGTTCAATTTGAGAATACCGACGAAGAGTCAAGAGGAACATCTACCCCGGGCTATCCCCCCGGTGAAGTAAATATATTATGTCAAGTTGGCCACGGGCTGAATATACGGCGGGCCGGTGAGGATATCCAACGGGGCGCCACGGTCCTCAAGAAAGGGACCGTCATCAGACCGGCGGAAATCGGTGTCATTGCTTCACTGGGGCGGACTGAGGTCAGGGTCACCCGCCGCCCGGTGGTAGCGATTTTAGCTACCGGGAATGAACTTACGCCAGTGGGCCAGCCGCTCCCTTCCGGCAAGATATACAACAGCAATTCCTACAGCGTGGCTGCCCTGGTCCAGCGCTGCGGCGCCCTACCCCGCATTCTGGGCATAGCCGCCGACCAGGAAGATTCACTGGTCACCAGTATCCGCCAGGGACTGGACGCAGATATGCTGATAACCAGTGGCGGCGTCTCCATGGGAGATTATGATATCGTCAAGGACGTTCTGGCCAAGGAAGGGGAGATTACCTTCTGGTCAGTCCGGATGAAACCCGGAAAACCGCTGGCTTTTGGCAGTTTCAGGACGACCAGCCCGGGAGGGCAAAGTAGAAGCATTCCTCATCTGGGACTCCCCGGTAACCCGGTGAGCTCGATGGTAACCTTTGAGCTATTTGCCCGCGCGGCTATTCTCAAAATGATGGGGAAAAAGAACCTGAATAAGCCGGTAGTAGCGGCAACATTGGAAGATGCCATTGTCAATAAGGCCGGACGCCGTCTCTACAACCGGGTCATTGTGGCTAAACGTCGCGGCCAGTACTTTGCCCGGCTCACCGGCGAGCAGGGTTCCGGCATCCTGACCTCAATGAGTATGGCTAACGGTCTGGCCATTATTCCCGAGGACAAGGTCGAAACGAAAAAAGGAGAAACCGTCCAGGTAGTGATGCTGGACTGGAACGAGGAAGTAAACATTTGACCAGACAACAGTATCCCGGCATGTATCCCATTATCTCTATTGTCGGCAAGTCAGATTCCGGCAAGACAACCCTGCTGGAAAAGCTGATTGGCGAGCTCAAGCGACGGGGCTATCGAGTGGTGGCGATGAAGCATTCTGATAAAGACCTGGAACCGGACACAGTAAACAAGGATAGCTGGCGGCTGAGTCAGGCCGGGAGCGAGATTACAGTGCTGAGCTCGGTACAGAAGCTGGCTGTTTTTACCACCCTGTCAACTGATGTGAGTCCGGAAGAACTATCGGCGCTCATTAGCTGGGACTATGACCTGCTGCTGACCGAAGGATTCAAGAAAAACCACTATCCCAAAATCGAGGTCCACCGCAAGGAACAGGGTACGGGACTGTTAAGCCAGCCCGGGCAGCTACTGGCGCTGGTTACCGATGAGCCGGTGGATGTAGATGTGCCCCAGTTTTCCCAGGATGATATTAGCCGGATCGCTGACCTGATTGAGAGCAGCTTACTGGACCGCAGGGGAGAAGACCGGATTGACCTGCTCATCAATGGCCGCCATATACCGGTCAGTCGGTTCCTCCAGAACCTGCTGGCCAGGACACTCATAGCTATGATACCTGCCCTCAGGAAATGCCAGGAGTTGAGAAGCATGCGCATCTGGCTAAGGAGGCAAGGTTGATATTCGAGGCTTCTGATTTCTCTTTTAAAGCCCCGGCAGTGCTTTCACGGGCACGGCGTGTCCTGATTAAACCCAGTGCCGCCTATCCGATGCCTTTCCCGATTGCCACCAGTCAAAACCTGCTGGCGGCGATAATATCGGGTATCCGACAGGTAAGCGACGCCGATATTGTACTACTTGAAGGTACTCCCGGTGGTGAGCCAATCCGCCCCATCTATAAGACTCTGGGATACAACTTCCCCCGGGTTCTCGAAATGGACGTTAAGGACTGTGTGCTGGTCGAGGTGGACAATCCCCTGCCCAAACCGTTCGCCGTACCCACTTTCTGGGTGCCCAATGTTATCCTTTCCAGCGACTACCTGATAACCGTGGCGCCGATGAATGCCCTGGACGGAAGGGTAGGTCTCAGCATAATGAACCTGCTCACCCTGCTCCCGACCAGTAAATATCACGGTGAGGCACCGGGTGGCTGGCAGAGCCTGTATAGTCTCGGTATCGACCGGGTACTGGCTGACCTTTACTTTACCCTCCCCTTTGACCTGGGTATTGTTGAAGTCAGGCAAAAATTTGCTATCAGTGACACTACTACCCCGGATGAATTCCAGGACTTCAATAAAATATTTGTCGGCGAGCCTTATGATGTCGACCGCACCGTTACCGAGACTCTGGGGCTTAAAACAGAATACCTTGACCTGATTAGAATGGCCAAAGTGGAATTGGAGACATAATACTCATACTTTAGGTGGATTTATGGATACCGAAGATACAGGCACTGACCAATTGAAGACGCGCTGGTTTATTGACCTTGACTGGTACCAGCAGCATAGCCGTTCCTTCGTTACTTTGGCCAGGGAATATCTCTGCCCCAATTGTGCCCAGCGGTGGGCTACCGAAAAGAAGCAACTTTCAGCAGAGGTCCTCCTAGCCAACATCAGGGACTGTTGCTCCCATGTCCCGGGATTTATCAATGACCGGTTGCCTGTACTGGAGAGTGCCTTCCGCCTGTTACTAGCCAATAACAACCAGCCCATTGAGTTGGAGGAACTGGGCAGACAGCTAAGCGAACTCCGCGGCGGGGATACCTATCGCACTTCAGCCGATATTTTATTCCGCCTGCTCAGTAAGGATACATACTACGGATTCCGGCAAATTGAGGGAAAATCAACTTAAGTCAGTACCGTATCTGAAAGTCATGGTATTTCCCGGTAAATTCCAACCAGTTGGTGGTGACCTTCTCCACTCGCGACACCGGCGGCCCTTCTTCTAGATGTCTGACCAGCTCGGCTAACCGCTCCTTTTCACCTTCAGCCCTCACCTCCACGTCACCACCGGGTAAATTGCGCACGTAACCACCCAAGCCCAGTTCAATAGCCCACCGGCTAACAAAGGCACGAAAGAAAACGCCCTGGACACGACCGCGAACAATTGCCTCCAGCGAGATAAGGTCAGCCATACTTCCCTTCTCAGCCAAAACATGAGGCATTGCTGACTGCCAAAGACCTGGCAAGCATCCGTGGGTTACCACCCCCTACTCCCCCTCTTCCCGCTTCTTTCTTTCCTTCCTGATTACTTCCGATTCTACCGTGTGCATTGGTTGGATGGCAGCCAGGGATGGTTTTTTGGCGTCTTTCTTCGGTTTCTTTGGTTCATGATGCCGATAGTCCCGTTTACCCATGACAGCACCTCTGATTGAATTTCGCAGTAAAGGATGGACAATTGAAGTTTAGCAGAGAGCCATGACAGTGTAAAGTCACCGGTAAAGTTGTTCCAGGGCAACACGGGCCGCATCAGTCTCCGCCAGCTTTTTACTCTTGCCGGAACCCTTGCCCAGCACTGCGCCGCTGGCGAGTACCTCGACAGTGAATGTCTGGTCATGGTCCGGGCCGATAACTCTTATCGTCCGGTAGGTAGGCGCCAGCTGCTGACGAGACTGAATTAATTCCTGCAACTGTGATTTATAATCGATTCCGAGGTTTCGAATGGATACCGTTGAAAATGCATCACTGAGTAATTGCAAAATACAGTCCCGGGCGACTTCCAGGCCACGGTCAAGGTAAACGGCGGCAATTACCGCTTCCAGAGCGCACGACAGATTAGCCAGCTTGTTTCGGCCGCCAGTCGCCTCTTCACCTTTACCCAGATAGAGGTAATCGCCGAGTTTTATCATTTTGGCTACGCGGGCAAGTGTGTCCCGGCGCACCAGCGCCGAGCGAATTTTGGTCATTTCACCCTCGGCAAGCTCCGGGAAATCCTGGTATAACTTTTCCGCGACCACACAGCCCAAAACAGCATCACCCAGAAACTCGAGCCTTTCATTGGAATCCCGGGCAATTATCGGATTTTCATTCACGTAGGAAGTATGCAATAATGCCGTCTCAAGTAGAGAGATATCCCTGAAGGAAACACCGATGGTCTTCTGAAAAATCGCTAAATCGCTCAATAAATTTTCCTTCTACTCAAGGTCTATGGGCTACCGTAGAGCCAGATATAACGGTAGCCGGCGGGGCACCATTATCATCTCGGGCAAAGATTATCTTTGTTATCAAAATATAGTGTACCATATCGACCGTAAATAGTTAACCGGCGTCAATTGCCGGCTCCGATTACAACCCCACTGACAGCCCGATGGACAAGCTACTCTTTTCCGGTTATTGACAACCGTCAAGGAAAAGGTTACACTCTACTCCCGACCGGCAACATTCCGACCCAATAACCGGCACGCATGCCGGGGAAAACCGGGGAATGAGTGATATATGGTAAGTGAGACCTGTGAACTGTGCCGGCATAAGAGTCCTCCGGGGACAGTGGCAACACATTATATCGTTCCCCAGGATGTCGCCATGCTGGCCGGTTTACCATGCCCGAGAACCGTCGCCCTGTGCACCCGATGCCAGAACGAGTTACGCAGCTGGTATTCCCGAAAAGTGCTCGATGTGACCTATGACCCCGGGACCAAGCGGTTTACCCCGGTCGCCAGAAGATATGGTGATTGAATATGAGGCTGCCTATAAAGCCTTCGCCAGTTATAAGGAACGGACCCGCCAGACGAGCACCACTACCTGAGCAGTCACCGGATTGACCGCCAGCCTGAACGCTGCCAACTAATACTCTCCGCACTACGCAGTGTCAGCTACCGGAATATAATCACACCGTTTACCCCGCTTTGACACATTCAGTCTCAGGGTTTATAATTTTGAGTGTGTTGGGGAGTAGTCTAGCGGTAGGACAGCGGACTCTGGATCCGTCAGCGAAGGTTCGAATCCTTCCTCCCCAGCCAGAAAATCAGATGGCGCATTCGTCTAGCGGTTAGGACACCTCCCTCTCAAGGAGGAGATCACCGGTTCGAATCCGGTATGCGCTACCAACTGGATTTGAAGGAAGCACGGCGGAGAGACCGTGCTTATTGGTTTTTAGTAGTCAGATGCTTAAAACACCGGCCCGGAATGCTTCCGGTGCAGACTATCAGTGAGATTTAAAATCCCTGACAGGCTTGGGCAGTCACCTGCGCGGACTTGCCCCCAAACCCGTACTATACTACACTATCAGCGACCACATAAGTGAGCTACGGCAATGTCCCAGATAACCTATGATGATTTCGAAAAGGTTGCCATCCACGTGGGCAGGATTATCCGGGTCGAAGACTTCCCCAAAACGAGGAATCCCGCCTACAAGCTCTGGATAGACTTCGGCAACCTCGGAGTAAAAAAGTCGAGTGCTCAGATTACCCGCCTCTACAACCGGGACGAACTGGTGGGCAGGCTTGTTCTGGCAGTTACCAACTTCCCGCCGCGACAGATTGCCGATTTTATGTCCGAAGTACTCATACTTGGTGTCGTCCTTGATGACGGTGCCGTGGTCCTGGTGCAGCCCGACCGCGATGTCCCCCCCGGCACGCGAGTGCTTTGACCGCAAACACAATTTTTTTCATGTAATTGGGCGAACCGGGGGCATATTTATTCTTGACAAATAGCCAACTGTATACTAATATTTATCCGTTATACCTAGATTATCTATGTAATAAGGAAGTCTAGGCGTAAATGGGAATTGGCAGTAGTGCTTATTTATTTGGAATGGAAAGAATAGAGTATTCTCAACTGAACCAGGGCTACGAATTTCCCCGTACCGTTTACCGGATAGACTCCACAATGGTTGCTGATTACCTCGGGGTGATTGGCGAGACCAATACGGCATATCGGGATACCGGCTTAGTTCCGCCGATGGCGGTGGCTGCCCTGGCTATGGCGCAATTGTCCGGGAACCTTTCCTTCCCCGCCGGGGCGATTCACGTCTCCCAGACATTTCAATTTCACCGGCTCGCCAGCATTCAAGACAGTTTCACCAGTTGCGCCAGAGTGAGCCGGAAACACGGTCGTGGCAAGCTGCGGCTGATGACCATCGCTATTGATGTGTATAACCAAAAAAAGGGCCGGGTAGTATCCGGAGAAACCACCTTTTTACTTCCCGCTTCGGACTAAGAGGACTGGATGATGTTTGCCGTTTCTGAATTAAAGGAAGGACTGGAATTACCCCGGCTGACCAAGCCCGTCAGCCAGGAGAACATCAACCGCTATGCTGAGGTGAGCCGGGATTTTAACCCCATCCACATTGACGCCGACTACGCCGGCAAGACGCCCCTCGGCGGTACTATTGCCCACGGCATGTTAGTCCTGGCATATGTCTCCCAGATGATGACCGATGCCTTCGGTCGGCACTGGGTTACCGGCGGTGAGCTTACGGTCCGTTTTAAAGCCCCGGCCCGTCCCGGCGATACACTAACCGTCGGCGGTCAGATATGCCGGGTTCACAGCAGCGATGACCGGGAACAGGTCACCTGTGAGGTATTCTGTATCAACCAGAACGGTGAAACGGTACTTACCGGAGATACATCAGTGAGGTTCAGGAAAAATGAAAATAGCCGTTGATGGTATGGGCGGTGATTACGCCCCTGAAGAGATTGTAAAAGGAGCGATTGCCGGCTCCAGGGAATACGGTGTCCAGGTCGCGCTGGTTGGCCCTTCCGAGACGATGGAAAGGGAACTGGCCAAGCACGACCGTTCCGGCGCCGACATTGAGGTAGTCCATGCCTCTGAATATCTGGTTGAGGGCGAACCCCCGGCCTACGCCCTGCGCCAGAAGCGGGACGCTTCGGTAGTCGTAGCCACCAGGCTGGTCAAAACCGGCGAGGCGGATGCTGTGGTCAGTGCCGGACCCACCGGAGGCGTCGTTGCTTCGGCGATGTACGTACTGGGTACCCTGGAAGGAATGTCCCGCCCGGTGGTCGGGGGACCTTTCCTCGGCTTTGCCCCGAACACAATCATGATGGACCTGGGCAGCAATGTGGACTGCCAGCCCCATCAGCTGGTAGATTTTGCCATCGTCGGCACGGTATATGCCCGGAAGATGATGAACATTCCCGAACCGACCATAGCCCTGCTCAGCGTCGGCGCCGAAGAGGGTAAAGGCAACGAGCAGGTGAAGACAAGCTACCCGCTCTTCCGGCAGTGCGGGCTGAATTTCATCGGTAATATAGAAGGCTATGACATTCCACTGGCTAAAGCCAATGTCATTATCTGTGATGGTTTTGTGGGCAATATCGTGGTGAAATTCTGCGAATCCCTGGGCATGACCATCGCCGGATGGCTCAAGGATAAGATTGGAGGCAAGCTGCCGGAAAGCGACGTGAAACAAATAACCGACGACCTGTTGCTGGCGACCAATGCCGCTGATGCCTGGGGAGGCGGGCCACTGTGGGCGGTCGATGGAGTTGCCTGTGTCTGCCACGGGCGCAGCCGCCATGAAGAAATTGCCAAGACAATCGGCCAGGCAAAGCTCGCTGTGGAACGGAATTTAGTGGGCACATTGAAATCAGAGCTCGCCGCCGCTCGACAGACCCTGAAACAGGCGGGCTTAGAGTAACTATTACTTAGCTGGTTAAAGGAGTCCGAGATGTCAGTTGAAGAAACACTGAAAAGCCTTACAACCAGAATATTGCGCAAACCCGATATCAATTTCAGCCCTACCACCACCTTCAAAGACCTGGGGGCTGACTCACTCGATATTGTGCAGATACTGGTAGCGCTGGAAGACACCTACGATATTGAACTACAGGACGAGGAACTTAGCAAAGTCGCCAATTTAGGCGAGTTTATCGCCTATGTTGAGCGCAAGGTAGCTGAGAAAGTGTGAGGAATCAAAAAGCCATGCGAAACGAGAAACCGTTGCAGGGAAAAGTAGCCCTGATTACCGGCGGCTCTCGCGGCATCGGCCGCGCCATCACCCTGGAACTGGCGGAACAGGGGGCTGATGTCATCATCAACTTTTTCCGCAAGAAGAGCGCCGCCGAGCAGACCGCGCAGGAAGCCAGCCGACTTGGAATCGCCGCCCACACCATCAAAGCCAATGTAGGTGAGCCGGAGTCGATAGATAGCATGTTTACTGAAATCGATGCTAAATTCGGCCGGCTGGACATCCTGATAAACAATGCCGCTTCCGGTGTGCCGCGCCCGGCCATGGAACTGGAGAGCCGGCACTGGGACTGGACGATGGATATCAACGCCAGAGCCTTCCTGCTCTGCGCCCAGCGAGCCGCCGGATTGATGCCCCAC
>Ga0180431_10004060_pt1 | contig 18454 bp, 17 predicted proteins | sample SS_ome_11_FD_132459 | JGI IMG/M metagenome (GOLD analysis project Ga0180431, IMG submission 132459) | Hypersaline lake sediment archaeal communities from the Salton Sea, California, USA - SS_1_MS_1 metaG | ecosystem: Environmental > Aquatic > Non-marine Saline and Alkaline > Hypersaline >... | reverse complement strand
CCACCTCTTAAACAGCTACCATTGCTGTAGCGTGCACTTTTTTCTGAAATTTTTGAGTTTGGAAAATTATTTTTAATCCTCCAAAATGTTTGTGAATTTTCGCGTCTCAGTTACTGTAATTGTGTTACTATTAGCTAGGTCTAAGGAGTGCCTCCCATTTCGAAAAATGATGTGTCTATCCTTGGTGCGAGATGTCTGCCATTCATCAGACATAGTAGATAGATGACGACTGCAAGTTCATTGCGTTCTGCGATTCCCCCTGATTGTGGTATCAACAGTTCACTCGATCCAGATTATCATCCACTGTCACTGATCCACAAACCGGTCGAAGAGATTGAATACATCATGAGCCGCTACACCTTGAACCTCAAAACATGTGCCAAATGTGATCATGAGATACACATTGGTGGACATAGCTACTGGTGTGACCATGAATTTTGTATTGAATGTATTTATGATGTGATCAGCGAGACATTATATCCAAAGTGCCCCGCAGAGGGCTGTGATGCTAGTTTCAGCCAGATTACGTACCGAGACCACATCCCAGCATCTCCAGTCAAACGGGGTAAGAATGGTAGCTCGAGTAAGATATCTGCCCGTTTCGGGGAGAAAGAAGCGAGGATTTACAGCCTCTGGCAGCAGACCCTGAATCTAGATGAATTGGATAGTGATCGACCAGAAGATGAGATCGCCATGGACAATCGTATCACAGAGGGCTTGACCAACTTTACCAGGAGAGTTCCCAAATCATACATGAATACTCTGAGCTCTGTCCTATCACAACGAGATGAGTTGCTGTTACGCTATCATCCATACAACTTTCTTGGTGGGGATGCCAGCATGGCTGATATCAGTCTATGTATCACAATGATCAGCAAGGCCAAGGCGGGGCTCCTGTTAGCCACAGGTCTAGATGAGAATATCAAAGAGTGGATGAAAAGGTTGACCAAGAACGACCAGGTCTCTCTTGCACTTGGACTTTCACGCGTCAGTCTCGAATATAAGAGGAGGATGTACATGGTTATTGATGACCTTGAGAAGCGCGGATTCCCAGAGGCGTTCGAGCGCGATGTTGTTGTTAAGGTAGTTCGCCAGTATTTTGAACCTTGGACTGCCGCTGGTGAGACAGAACTGGTCATCAATGTCGTGAATCTGACACGCAAGATCGACATAGACCCGATCGATCTGTATGGACCAACCACGGTTGAGGAGATACTGGAGAGGGAAAAGATAGATGAGTTTTTCAAACGCCGGAGAGCTGGACATGGTATCAAACTAGATAGTCGACAGGACCGTATGACCATGCTCAAAGAGATGGGTGATTACCTCGATGAAGAATCTGCCAAAGAGAAAAGAGAGCCTGGTGTAGTTGTTGAGAACGAGGATTGTACGATTGCAGAAGCAGATTGATTTAAAAATTGATGCACATTTCTAGACATGTTGTTTGTTGCTGACAACATGTTTTCTACTACCTTTTCGATTGCAATCCTCCTCCTCGCCCTCGCCACCGTGAGCGATGCTCATTCTCCTGTTCCTGCACCTGCTCCCGCTCCTGCTCCCGCTCCCGCGTCAGAGCCTAACGACGCTGCTCCCGCTCCTGCCCCCGCTGGACCTAGCGATCACAGCGACCATGATGGCCACGATCACGATGAGCATGATGCTGCTGTCCTCTTCGCAGTCCCTTCGTATGTGACCATTGTTCTAGCCGCGATTGTAGCTGTCGCCATCTGAATGAATAGTCTGTGATGTATTTTGTGTATGATATAATATAGGTACTTTGGATGACAGAATTGGATCCTGTTCCATCGGGGGAACTCCACCCAAGTGTGTCGACAGCCTTGGATTCAAGGCTGGAACCCTTCTGGGGGATCGGTGTGGAGCACGAGGTCACGGTGCTACATGATACTGCTAGAATGGCTGCATCAGAGATAAATAAAATTCGGTCTGGGAAGAATCGACGGGCGAGCAAGCACGTGATGGGTCCTGCTGCCAGTAATGCTAAATACCCCGTTCTACAGACGTTCGACATTATGACTGCTACCAGAGAACTGAACTCTTATCCTTCACTCAAACCGATGCTGGATGCCAATCCCAGCATTCAGCAGACTGTCAGGGAACTCAGTAGCATTTGGTATCCTGGAGATAAGAACATCAGATTGGCAAATGTCCTCCATGAATTTGTAAAATTAAACACTGTCATCGAACCAAATTATTCTGGTGACTCCATTGAACTCGTTACCAAAAAATTCAGAAATGCAACGATACCTGGCATACTGGCTGAATTGAAAGTTCTACACAAACTGCTGCTCCAGGTACTCTCAATCACCAAGGTAGGGAAGCGGGACATCGCAAAATATGGACCACTGAAATATGCTGAGGTAGGAGCACACAGCTTTGTTCGTATTGACAATCTGGATGGAGAGCCTGGTAAAACGTGGATTGGCCCAGATATGCTAGGGAGCTACCACCTCAATATTACCCTGCCCACTGAACAGAGTACTCGGGAGGAGGTGGAGAATCTTGAGCAAATGGTTAAAAAGAGGATGGAGGCCACCTGGACCCCCACTGTCGATAAAATAGTTGATACAATTCAATCCTTCGAGAACCTTGACTTTGAATTTATTCACCTATCAGAGATGTGGGACAACCTTGAAAAAGAAATTATCACGATCATCCCAAAGAACAGTACTTTGTTAGGCACGGATTGGCACAAATTCATGTCCGAATCACGTTATAAGATGATGCCTGCATTGGAACATGACTGGGATGAGGAAGAAGAAGAGACTGATGACGAGGATGAGGACGAGGATGACGAGGATGAGGACGAGGACGAGGAGAACGAGGATGAATGTGAATGTTGTGATGAGTGTGATTTCGAGTGTGAAGAATGCGAGGACTGTGAGGATTTGGCGAGTGATGCACTGATGACAGAGCTACCAGACATAGTTCAAACACTCAAGAAACTGTACATCCTGAAATTGGGTGAGGAAACATTCGAGTTACTACGAACTGTGGATGATAATAACAAGGACATGATAAGCTGGGCAGATCTTGTTAATGACTTAGCAAAGGGAGGTTATAACTGGACAGAGTTGTACAGACTCCACAGGAAGGAATATGAACACTATCCCAATGACGAGTTCGGTAAAATGCTGCAGGATTTCCAATCTCTATACAAGAAGACGCTTGGAAAGATTAGAGGAGAGCTGATGAGAAAGCATTATGAGAGAGTAGTTCACCTCAATAAGTTGCACCAGCTCTGGGCAGTCGCCCTGCAATCTATCAGCCCGCTTATCATGGCAGTATATGGAAGTCCTGACATGCTTGCAATTGCAGATGAGGGCAAATATAGTGAGGGCAGTTACCGTCTCATAAACTCTGAATACGCTTATGTGGTCAGCACTAATCTGTACAGAGACGGCATATCTGATGAACGTAGAGTTGAACCAAGTCTACCACTGTATGAACCAATCTATGATACACTTCAGTACAGAATACCATGGCTCGCGGAGAAACAGGATTGGACTGATGGTACAGAGGACTTGAAAGGGTTTTATGGAGCTGATATTCGCAAAGATCCTCAAAAGGGTGAGTTGTTCGGCTTGGAGTATAGGATCCTGGATAATCTGGCTCCAGAGCACCTGCGTGAGGTCATGTGGTTGGTCATCATGCTGGGGCAATTGATCCAGAAAAAGATGAACTTGAAACGTGGGCGGCTGACACTGGAAAGGATGCAAAATCCATTCGGGCATTCTGGTGTGATCGATGCGATTCAAGGAGCGTTTGCAGAAGGATGGAATGCTCGGATGAGTCCGATTTATGTCGATCATCTAAACAGGAACTTGGGTCTCAATCTACCGCGCAGACGGAAAGAAAAATATCTAGCATGGGATCTATTGCAGAATATTTATTACAGTATTCAGGTAGAACTGACTGCAAATAAAGGGGTACCTAGTCCCTTATTTGGTGCAAAGAGCTTCAAGGCCGCGCCAAAAGTCCTGACAAATGTTAATCGCAAGACCTGGGAGAGCTTTTATAATGTCTGGGAGAGAACATTCGAACCACATGTCAATGCTCTGCTGCACGAAGGCGCTAGTATGGGTATCCTGACACCAAAACAGTATTCACAACTCGCCCACAAGCACATGGGTTGCAAATGGCAAGAAGACTTTGAGGATCTTTTATTCTATCTGGAAAGCCGCAATGAAGTTAAATTGCAGTTTGATGATGGTAGCAACATAGTTTCTATTGCATTCACCAAGTAAGTTGACCAATGGACCTCCGTCTGGACCTCCCCTGGACCTCCGTCTGGACCTCCCCTGGACCTCCGTCTGGACCTCCCCTGGACCCAACAAAGCATGATCGATGGATAGATAGTAGAAGGTTTGGTTCCAAAAGTTACAGTCAGTGCAATCGGTTCGGCCAGGGATGCAGATAGCTGACATTGGTGACAAATGCAATGAGCTTCTCAAGTCCAACCTTGAGGGATGCAATGATGTACGGACGGAAATAGGTCGTGGTATCACCTGTGGTCAGGCCAGCGCCCAAGTGATCCCAGAAAAAGAGGCGCGGAACCGCAGTTGAAGCCATGTAGTCCTTGCAATCCTTGAAAGGAAAGGTAGTTGCACCTGCAACGAAACTAACAAGATCCTCTGCCGGGACAAAACAGTGTCGGGCGGTCGGCATGAGTTTGGAAAGAGCCTTGGTACCGTCCTTGCGCAGCTTCTTGGCAGTTTCTTCGTCCTCAGCCAGCGGAGCGGTCTCCAGTAGTTGTGCGAGTTGTTCGCGATACTGAGAAAGCTCTTTGAGGTTGGAATCAACAAGCCGCGACTGGACAAAGAGTCGGTCTCGCTGTGCTCCAGAATGGTAAACAGCATAGATGGAGATCGTCCCACCGGTACCACCTACGCTGATGGAAACAGGTTCCTGGGTGTCCAGATGGTCCATGTCCCCAAGGAAAACGCGCAGCTCCTCGGCAAACTCGCGAAGGGCGGCCTGCTGTGAGGTCTCCCCATCGTCAACCTTCCCACCAGGGCCGTCAACACGACCATCAGCGGAGTTGACAAGGAGCACCATGAGCTCGTCATCCAGGTGGAAAAATACCAGGGCACATGCACTCTCCATCGCAATCTTCGATGCAAGGACAGGTGTCAGAGTGAATACACCAGACTGAACAGCATCCCTGGCTTCCTGGTTGAGAATGACACTGTGGGCAGCGGTGATTCCGGACAGCTCGGCGATCGAAGCTTCCGGGAAGGCAACATTGTTGTTGTGAACGTGGTGGGTCATATTGATAGGATAGGGTATTGTCGACATGCCCAAATCTGTACCAAACTCTTTCAATTTTTCAGCGTGATATGCGCTCCCTGACAAAGGAAAGTGTTCAATCTACATATATAGCAAGGTTGGATCGACAGCCCATCAGATCTGTTTCGAAATCACTCGATGCCACTGCGTGGTACAAAATCACTGTCGGTAAATCCGCGCTTCTCAAAAGCCATCGGACTTTGCCCGTGACAGTGACACTTTTCTTCGCCCGTGTCACTGCCTTTTCAAAAGTGGGGGCAGTAAACACTGTTGATTGTGATGTGAACCGCCAATTTCTGCGAACAGAAAACTTGTACACCATCTCGTCAACCTGAGTCAACTTTAGGTTCAGAGATCCGTGTGACCATGTGATACTACGCATTTTTGCTTGTCTGTGTTAGCACATGCAACCGCATAATGCCAACGAACTATTTCAATTTTTTAGCATATTATGGGCATCAAAGTGAGATGATTGCTGCTTCTGGTGGTGGAGAGTCAGATGCTGAAATGAATATAGGAATTCGACAGTCCAGCCTCATCTCCACAATTCATGAGGTATGTCTCACACACCATCTTGACATTCCCATCCAGAATGGAGCAGATTGTGTCCTTTTTCTCAATGATGATTTCCTGGGCCCATTCAAATGTGTTGTACTGGATACTTGCCCTCACTTTGTCTGCAAAATAGAAATTGTAGCATGATTTGGTGGCCAACCCGGTTCGAATTTCACGTCTGTTCTCCTTGATACATTCAATGAAAGAGTTGATATAGGCTTGTTTTGTCGCAGCTTTTTCTTTCAACAGTTTTCTTTTGTGGAGGCGAATGGCCTTTTGCTTTTTCTTGAACAATTGATCCAGAGGCAACTCATCGTCACTGGACCGGCTCTTCGAGCCGTAAACTCCGATCTTATCGGAGGAACTCATAGTGGGGTTAAACTGGGGTTAAACTGGGGTTAAACTGGCACACTCATGTTACTGTGTTCAAACTTTGTTCAATTTTCTGGTGGTTCCCTTCGCAAAGTGAGTGAAGACAATCGGTTGGACACTCCTAGATTTAAGGTCGGTCCTTTTCGGCTAATTTTTCTTTCAAGGCCTGGACATACTCTTCCAGGGTTTGGATATATTGCTCCGTGATGTCGAAGGATTTTCTCCAACAGGAATCACTTGTTTCACAGATTTGTCGCATGGCTTCATAGAAGAGACCTCCCGGGATGCTGTCATCCAGATAGTCAGCTTTCAGTTCAGCCAATTTTTCTTCGTATTCGTCCATTGTTGATATTGTAGGGATCAAGATAGAACTGAATGTGATTCATCAATTTTGTTTGGACCAGCGAGCAGACCGACGACAGGTGTCGATTCTCACCATGCATCTCGTTTCCACCGATTGGAAGTGACTGTAATTTGTATCAGTTCAGCCCAAAGTTACGCATTCATATGGGTTGTGCTGAATCACCTGCAGTATGCGTCTTCGCTCAGCATTTGTAATTCTGATAGAAACGCAGTGATCGACACTGTAACCAAGTTCTATCGCTGCCTTGGCAAAGTCACGACCAGATGTGTGGCGATATCCTCCCACCAGGATGGAACTAGGTCTAACAAAGAGGCGCGGTTTGCAGCTGGCGTAGCCAATGCCGAAGATACCGAGTCCTTCCCAGGCCTGGAAGGTCGGTTTGAATGATATTTCATTACCAGATGCCAGCTGAGCCGCTATCTCGGCCCGGGGTATGTATAAGAAAACAGTAAATTGTGATGATAACATTTTATATTAAATTAATTATATTTATCTTTGTATTTATGTATTGCAAAGATAAATTACTTGCCATCCGAATCAAATCAGTCATCACTTGGATTCTCATCGCCGCAACAAATCTACAATAGACTGTGCTTTTCTCACACCAGCAATGTGATCCTCAAGATAAGCAAGCAGTTGCTTGCGCTCGCTATTATCAGGTCGGAGGGTCAGAGTGAGGTTATAGAACGCAGTCTGGTCAGGTCGTGGTACATCCTCGTGCTTTACACGTACTGTGTGGAAAGTAAATCCGCGTGTTTGTCCCAGGTATTGTGTGTCTTGTTCCACAAAAGTAGCGCCACACAGCATATATCCGGATAGACTAGCCTCGCCATTGGTCTTCAGACCTTCCAATAGTTGTTGACATTCAGCCAAACCATCAGGGAAGTTGACATGAGCATTCTTCCAGATTTCAACCATATTTACTGTGATTGTTGTGATTGTTGTGATTGTTGTGATTGTATTGTGAATATATTCATTTTTCCAAAGGAGGGAAAGGTCGGTCGGGAGCATCTGAACCTAAGGAAAGTATGTGTCTGCATCAAATGCATTCCAGGCATTCCCACGTTTTCGACCACGCCCTCTCGGTTTGGGGTACCCATATGTCGTGTACCGACTAGTGTATGAGAGCTGTGCTTTGTTGCGCTTTTTCTCCTGCTCACGCTTACGCTGCTGCTCTTCCTCGTATTCTTTGGCCCGAATCTCCGCTGTTTCCCTCTCTAGTTCCTTGTCCAGAATATAATCAACCATATTGTTGAGGATCTCAAGGATGTGATCCTCATTCTGGCAAATAGTTTCATACATGCATGGCATCGTCTGCAGTTTTTCAACATCTACCAAGAGCGACTTGAACATCTTCTTGGGATCCTCAGACTCCGTGATTCCACTGAACAGTTTCGGCTGCGTCCCCATCTTACGCTTGATTTCTGCCAACTGTTGTTGCTCCCATTCAGCAGAGTAAAGCTGTACACGCTTCTTGTGCATTTCGTCATCCAATGATGAACAGTCACTGCTCTCCTCATCATTCTTGTCAACCTTGTCAATCTTGTCAACCTTGTCATCATTGCTCTTCTTGCCCTGATTCTTTTCCTCGATCTCACTGATCAGAGTAGTCTTCTTCTTGGATTCCTTGCCAAGGTTGCGGAGCTGCCAACGATATTTCGGAACATACTGTTCAATCATCTGATACATGTCCGGCTGCTCCATGAATGTGAGCTCCTGTTCGTAATTGACACGACCTGGTCGTGTCAAGGCCTTATCGAGCTTGTCCTTGTGGTTCGTAGTCATAACGATATAGCAACCATTCAGTTCAAGAACACCGTCCAGCAGATTGAGAATACCCGCTAGACTCAGACTCGGGGCCTCGAGCGGATTGGCTGGAGTGGCACTTGTGTACTTGGATCGAGCAAAACTGCCGAAAAAGTTGCTGTTATCATTTGTGAAGAGACCACCAATGCTGTCACTGGAGCTGTCGCTGCTGGACCCAGAGCTGTCGCTGGACCCGGAACTCCAGCTCGAAGAGCCGTTTACTCCGATCTCATCGGAGGAACTGTCACTGGAGTCTGTGCCTTCCTTGCTGTCCTTACCATCCTCACCATTCTTACTGTTCTTGGTGGGGGTAGAGCTATCGGCCTTCCGGTCCTTCTTGTCCTCACGGTCCTTACGGTCTTTCCGGTCCTTACGGTCCTTGTGGTCCTTGTGGTCCTTGTGGTCCTTCTTGCCCTTGTCCTTACCCTTACCCTTGCCCTTGCCCTTGCCCTTGCGCGCGCTCTGGGCCCGGTGTCGCTGTTTTTTGAGGTGTTCTTTGATCTGTTTCTCCTGATCCTCAGTGCGTTTCAGGACAATTTTGTTGTTGTCACAATCAATATCCTCGAACAGATAGATGCGCTTGTTGATGGGGATATACATCCTGTCATCGATCTCGGGGATCCAGAGATATTCGCGATGGAAGACATTCATGAGCTGCTGAAGATTTTCAAACTGGCTCAACTTGATGTTGATGACATGGCATTTGGTGTGGTTGCACAATGCCTTGATGAAACTCGTCTTCCCACCTCCAGGAGGACCATGCAGAAGGACTGTAAATTTGCCACTCGTCGTTTGTCCAGCTGCAAATCGATCCAGGCGTTTCAGTAGCTTCTCCTTGCGTGGGAAGTACAGGGTGTCAAACGTCTTCTTGACGTGCAGCTCATATCGTTCGTAACTGTTCTTGCTGTTTGGCTGTCTGCAGAAATAGTATTTGGGATTGGGACGCGGTGGTGTATCTGCCTCTGTTTTTTTCGGAGGAATTGGATACCTGTGATCCACATAATCCTGGTAAATCTTGTCGATAAATTTCATGATTTCATCTGTTGGTTTTTCACTCTCCACGATGATCTTTTTCTGAATCCGCGTGTGGTTGTTACCTCTGAGATACTCGCGGATTGCCTTTTGAGTTTCCTCACTCTTACAATCACTCTCAAGAAGCTTGGTCAGGTCTGGCTTGATAGTGTTCTCTGAGTAGTTGACGAAAAATCCATCAATCTCAAGAGTCTTCAGAGGGCGCGCACCAACAGTGTAATCACGGTATGACTGCCACGGCTTACGGTAACCAGACTTGCTGTACGTAATGTTTAGTTCAGCACTCGCCATCTGCGCTGCGTTGCGGGAAAGGAACTGATACAACGCCAGGAAATAGAATTCGTTGTATTTCACATAACCGTTCTCGACGTACACATCTCCCTGTGGAGTCCTATTGTAGTCATAACAAATAATACATTGGTTCATGGGCTTGGGGGGTTTCTTGGTCTTCTTTTTTGGCAGAAGCCAGGTACCTAGCGTCTTCAGGTGGTGTACTCCTTTCTGCAGGGTCTCCCACCTTATCAGGTCCAAGAAGAAGCGAAGCAATGCACTAACAATTGTCATCATCAACACATCAAGAATGATGTTCCCAGTTCTGAGATTCTCAGCCAGACCCATCAGAGTAGCATGGTTAAGCTCCGGAACAGGTTGCAATGCAACCTGCGGAGTGGATTGTTCAGACCTACCACTTGTACGAAGAGTGTCGGTGGGAGTGGTAGTGAGAGTGGTAGTGAGAGAATCTGTTGAGCTTTTAGACATTTTCAAATAGATCAGTACATGATGAGTAATTCACTTACATGATTGTTCAATTTTGTTGATCCCTCCATTCGAATATGTGAATAGTGAACCTAGATGCTCAAGCTCTAGAGAACAGGGTCGACCTGTGTCTCCTTTGGCAATCTCATCACCCCTCCACACAATCCTCTTAGGTGCCGGTTCGCATGGCTGCGCCACGCTCACTGGCTCGGCTCCGCCTCGCCGCTCACTGTGCGCCCCGTCTCTAACATGTTCGTGTTGCCCGAGTTGAAGCGAGAGCGAAAAGGGAACAGGTCTGCAAATGCTCTCTCTTTTGTGTGGGATGAACAGGCACATGTGCCTGTGTACTATTAAGTTGCCCGAGACCAAGTGCACAGGGCCCGAGCCACAGCCGGTAGCAAAACGCCTTGGACCTAGCTAATAGCTGTACAGTTACAGTAACTGAGACGCGAAAATTCACAAACATTTTGGACGATTAAAAATAATTTTCAAAGTCAAAGATTCTCAGAAAAAAGTGCACGCTACAGCAATGGTGCCTGTGTAAGAGGTAGATTAATAGTTCCTGAGTCAGAAAGCTTAGGTGCCCTAGACCTAGCTGATAGTAACACAATTACAGTAACTGAGACGCGAAAATTCACAAACATTTTGGACGATTAAAAATAATTTTCAAAGTCAAACATTTAGGAGGATTGAAAATAAATTTCAGAAAAAGTGCACGCTGCAGCAATGGTGCCTGTATACTCACTACCAAATCTACCGGAGGAGAAAAAGGCGAATGCGAACGGAGGTAGGCAGAGCAGACAGAGCAGTAAAAAACTGTAAGTACGTGCGAGTGCGTGCAGGAAACGTGTAAAAAATTGACTGCCTGGGGGTCAGGCAGGCTCACCACAAACCACAAACCAACCGTAAAATCAGAGATGCTCGCATACGAAAATGCTCCATTGGCACCTCTCATTGAATGTCCAGAAAACTATTGGGACGATGATGAGATGATTGCACTTTTGTACTTGCAGATCAAGAGGGCGTGTCATTCCTGCTGCCATGCCCGCGAGGTGACCGAAGTATATTGTCTCAACCAATTTGGTAAAGATTTTTTTGCAGAGTATGCTGATCAATATGGAAATGTAGAACTGTGTAGGCTGCAAGACTCTCTTGATATCAGTAGCGGAGCTGATCATGGCAGCTATGGCGACTATGATAGCTATGATGACTACGATAGCTATGGCGGCTATGATAGCTATGATGACCATGATAGCTATGAGGATGTAGACCATGAGGGCGGATCAGATGTGATTACAAGTGGGCGAATCATTTCACCAGAGTATGCAGTCAATCTTGGAAATCATTCCAACCTGCAGACAACTGCTTACTACATCGCAGAAAAGGATAGTTTTAGCCAAAGTCCGGACATATATTGGAAAATGGCTTGTAATCATGTCCAAGAGCAAGTGTTGCTATCAATCAAGATGACCCGAGCAATAGAGAAGTCTCAAAAACAGCGGCAAAAGATGAGTCTCCTACGAGACGCACTCGTAGCAGAGGGAATGGATTACCGAGAGGACAGCAAATTGTGTCAGGCATGGATCAGCGGAAACTCTGACAAAACACTGGAGGAAGTTGTCAGAGTGATGGCAGAATGTAAATGGTGTATTGAACACCATAATATGTTTCAGAGGATGAAAGATTACACCGCAACCACCACAACCACAACGATTGCTGACGACAGTACTGATAATACCAACACTGCAAGAGGTGAATTGTTCAGTCTGATCAAGGCTGAGATTCTGTTGAAAAATCCACTGCCAGTCCCCTATCCATGGTGTGCGAAAAACGCAAGCAATGAGGAAGAGATGAGCAAACCTACCACCCCACATAGCTCCTTGAAAAACATTTTGGAGGATTGAAAATAAATTTCAAAGTCAGAGGAAGTGGCCCAGAGGGCCGGAAATCTCAGAAAAAAGTGCACGCTACCCGCACCATTGTGGTGCGTATGGTGCCTGTACAAGAGGAGGATTGATAGTTCCTGAGTCAGAAGACCTTGGTGCTTTGGACTTAGCTAATAGTTAAACAGCTACAGTTGCTGGAGTGTGAAAATTCACAAACATTTTGGAGGATTAAAAATAATTTTCAAAGTCAAAGATTCTCAGAAAAAAGTGCACGCTACAGTAACGGTAGCTGTACAAGAGGAGGATTGATAGTTCCTGAGTCAGAAGACTTTGGTACCTTAGACCTAGCTAATAATTGGACTATTAGAGTTACTGGAGTGTGAAAATTCACAAACATTTTGGAGGATTAAAAATAATTTTCAAAGTCAAAGATTCTCAGAAAAAAGTGCACACTCCAGGAAAATGTGCCTGTATGTCAGGGATGGCTTATGTGAGACTGTGGCGCATGTCAAGCATTTCTATACCAGATTTGTAAAAATGAATAGTACCTAGTTCACACACCGCACCACACCACATCGCACCACACCACGACCACACCACACTACACCACGCCACATATATGTACGATTACATACTCTCTAGTGTGTCCAGATATCTGGATATATTTGTGAGATGTTGCATTACATTGATTACAAATATTCTGCCAGTCAAAGTGATCAGGGACGACAAGGGCCGCCCTTTCCTGTATAGATACTACATTTGTTCGTGGGGCAACGATGGGCCAGGACTGTGTATCCACCATTTTGTCCAGTCTGATCCAGATAGAGGGTATCATGATCATCCATGGAAACACGGACTTCAGTTTCATCCTTTCGGGTGGATACGAGGAGAGGATTCTGGATTTGAAAGGTGTTGATCCAGAAGCTCTACGTAGTGGTCACGAGTCTGCTGACAGCAAGTCATTCACCACCCATCAACGTAACCGATGGAGCTTCAATTACCTGGATGGTGAGAGGGATTTTCACCGTGTCATGATCAAGGAAGGAACAGATGCATGGACCATTTTCGGATATACATCAAGAGCCAAGACATGGGGTATGGTAGATCTGGATGGCATTTACCACGCTATGAGCACATCTATCAAGGACCAGGACGGAGCGGAGGTTGGTGGAACCATGTTGGCAACGGATTTGCCCTTAACCATCGGGTACCACACAAGAAACCCGTGATCTCCACAGTTGACGTAATTGCTATTGATAGTTCAGGAGACAAAGTGCTCATGATCAAGAGGGGCAAAACTCCATACAAGGGCACCTGGGCCTTTCCAGGAGGGAGGGTTGAGGCCACTGATGCTGATTTGATAGATGCGGCTCGACGTGAACTGAGAGAGGAGACCGGACTGAGTCTATCGCGTGCTGACTTGTCCTATTACACCACGATAGGTAATAAAGAGCGAGACCCAAGAGGATTCACCATCAGTCATGTTTTTCATGCAACCGTACCAATTGAGAAGATGAGCGTAATCAGAGCTGGAGATGATGCTGTCGATTACCAATGGGTCTCTCTGGATTCCTTTACAGGCTGTAAGATGGCATTCGACCATGCAGAAATACTGCAAAAATTCATACAAAGCAGAACGACTGCAATGTAATCATCGCTTTTTTGAAGAATTTTCCAAAAGTCGAGTAAGTGGCCCAGTAACGGTAGCTGTAGCGGTAGCGGTAGCTGTAGCTGTAGCGGTAGCTGTAGGTGAGTTAGCAGTTTCATGACTCAGCAACAATTTAGGAGAGACAGGTGCAATTTGATGCTTAAGAACTAGGGGATGAGTGAGTATTCTTACAGTCGCAACTCAGTCGGTTGCAATGTCATTGCAACCGACTGTATATAGAGATTTTGGAGGAATCAATCCAGGAAAGCTTTCAGATACAAAGAAAGAATATTATGTCAGGTATAGATATATATCTGGACGGAGATAAAATATGGTCGATAACAACATTCTGAGTTTCATCGTCCTGGCCGTGATTGGTCTTGGACTTATCTATTTTATGGGTCGCAATACTGTTGGAAATGATAGTGTCGCTAATAACGAGGGCGAGGTAACTCACACCCCAGAAGTCATGGCCGCCCTAGCCGAAAGCACTCCTGCTATCAGTGATGGTTGCAGTCCAATGGCAGTTCTCCCACCTGCCTCCATGGAGGGTGCCCCAGCTGCCACTTGCCACGAACAGGTTGAGACGGTCGCCAGCCCAGGTTGTGATCACCGTCTGATGAAGGCTAACACCAACATCCTGCCATTCCCCCAGGTCTCTAACAACTATGCCCCCCAGGTTCCAGTCAACCAACAGTTCAGCAACACCGCTCCACTTGCCACCGGTGCCAACGGTGCCGGTTGCGGCGGTCGCGATACTCTCACCTCGGCCGAACTGATGCCACGTGAGGATGGTCACAACACCTGGCAGGTTGTCAACCCCCAGGCCCAGGGCCACTTGACCGACCAGAACTTCCTAGAGTCGGGCCACCACTTCGGTATTAACACAGTCGGACAGAGTCTGAAGAACCCCAACCTCCAGATCCGCTCAGACCCAGTCATCCCCAAGCGCGATATTGGTCCATTCCTCCAGTCCAGCTTCGAACCAGACACTAACCGCCGCTTCTTCGAGATCGGCCAGTGCTAATGGTGCGTGCGTATGGTATGAGTCGTTAATTTTGCTTTTAATTAATCGTAATGTTAAAAGTAAAATGATTTTTGTCGATACACCCATTGAATATGATATTTGCTTAAGATATATGGGGTTTATAGACAGATTACTTGATCAGTTCTGTCCCCTTTGGCAAATACAGTCCAAGAATGAATGCCAAAGAGCATTAGAGCAGTTTGTACATACACCTTCTCTGATCGGGGAGCTGGGGCAGCTGGACATCGATTTGGGTGAGCCATTTACCTTGGTGGCAAGTAGTGGGGAGAGTCTAATCCTATTATTCCCAGAGAGTGGCAAAGTGTTGAAAATATTTGATAGAAAGACTCCCGCCAAGAAGCTGACAAACGAGGTTAAAATAGCACGTGGTATCCTGCGCAAAGCGGTTGTACCAGTCCTGTCAATCTCAAACACTCCAGAGCTTCGAGCCATAGTCTATAAGCAGATCGTTGCACTGAGTGCAGAATACCTGGGTGCACTGAGTGATGATGAATTGGACCGACTCATCACAGATGTTGTGATGGCGTTGGATGCTTTCCACCTTGCTGGATATACTCATGGCGATCCAGGTCATAGAAATATTGGGTATGATGCTGGTCGCCAGCGCTATGTTCTCATGGATCTGGAGGATGCTGTGAAACATGGTGATGGCAGCGGTGGTGATGGTTGTGTTGTTGATGGGGCTCGGGCATACAATGAGATCATCGCCTTCCTCGAAGACTTGAGGATCAATCTGTCACGAAAAGAGCAAAGTGAGAGGGTATCTGCTCTCATTGAGAGTTTACAGGAGGAGCACGTGAAGGTTCGAGAAGTTGTCAAGGAGTTCATGGGTAAAAAAAGGATTCGAAAAATGACCATTGTGGATTTTACACCTGGTACAGGTGCAGTGGCCATTCTGGCCATTCAATGAGAATGAGCGTAAATATGGCGAAAAAATCATCCTGTAAAGATTATTAAAGGACATAGAACAGCCGATTGTTGTTGAGCTGACTGCAGGTATGGTGGCGAATACCCAGAGCAATGATACAGTGGACACAGTGGACACCGTGGACACTCCTGATTTTGGTCACAATGTGTTGGATATGGTGCCGGTTCACCCACGAGCCGCCTGGGCGGGACAAAGAGAGAGTGTGAGAGGGGAGATGACGCTGGGAGAATGGGAGGACTATCACTATGATGGTCTTAAAAAGGCATATTGGCAATGGATTCGCACCAACACAGCAGCATTGGGCCAAGTCTCATGGCCACGATGGGTTCGATTTTGTTATGAACACTCCAGTCGTGTTAGGTATTCGCATGATATGTGATGCATCATGTGATTGATGCGATATGTGATACGTGATGTGGCATGGTGATGTGACATGGTGATGTGGCATGTGATGGGATTGTATTGATACACTGTGACAAAATTCCTAATCCACGAGAGTGTATGATTTTTAATGTACAATATACTATAATGTACCCTATAAACAAGATCAGTAATGATGCAAATGCATTGATCGACAACCAATCAAAAGTAATAATGTTTTGGACCCCGCGCGCAGCCTGTACGGCGTCAGTCTCTATGTTTTACAAGAATATGAAAATCTTCGATGATGTTATCAAAAAGCATAAGTGGATCCATGATCATAGGCCCATTTTTTACAAGCAGTTTGGTAGGATCAATAATCAACTTGTTGCGGATCCACAGTATTTTAAATTCAAAATGGTCAGGGATCCTTACAAAAGAGCGGTCTCAAACTATTTTGTTCTTGTCAGTAATCTACATCGAGGGAAAGTACGGTTTGATATTTCTTTCATGGAGTACCTGAAAAGAATAAAAAATGGATTTGACTTTGGTCCATCAATCAATTATCACAGCATCAAACAAACCTCTAATTGGGATAAATTCATGGATAAAATTGTCAAGATAGAAAACGTTGGACTGGGGTTGCAAGAAATAGATACAAAATGCAAAACACAGTTCAAACAGTCATATGACTATATAACAAAGTCACAAAACGATCATGTACGAGTGAAAAATACAAAGATAAATTACTTTGTTGGAAATATGAAGGCATCGAATATTATCAAACTAAGTCCCGACTATGTATGGTTTTACAACGAGAAAATCAGGAAATTAGTGGAGGACATATATGGTCAGGACATTGTTAATTACGGGTACGAATATCCATTTTGATCAGTCAATCAAATGACTGGATACTCCTGATTTTGGTTATAATGTGTTGGATATGGTACCGGTTCGTGGGTGAACCGCCTGGGCGGGACAAAGAGAGAGTGTGAAAGGGGAGATGACGCTGGGAGAGTGGGAGGACTATCACTATGATGGGCTAAAAAAGGCCGATTCGCACCAACACAGCAGCATTGGGTCAAGTCTCCTGGCCACGATGGGTTCGATTTTGTTATGAACACTCAAGTCGTGTTAGGTATTCGTATGATATGTGATGCATCATGTGGTCGTTCATATGGGTGAAATAAAGTGTGGTCCATAATTAATATTATACGGTTCAAGAAATGGACAATCGATCCGGTCGGCAGTATATCACTCAAATGGATGCAAAAAGGATGGTTGCAGCGGCTGAGCGCGATGAGGCTTTATCAGATATTTGGCACGAACTAAAGGAGAGTCTACTTCAACCAGACCAAGATCCATTGATCTTACAATACGCAACGTTCACTGATTTTTACAGGTTTGTTCGCAGTGGTCGTATCTAATTTTATAAAACAAATCTTATCTATCAGTAAGAATAGTGACTGATAGATACATACATACGTGACATGGCAGGTCCAATTGATAGCTTCCCGGTCAAGGGCTTTGATTATGGGCAACTGATTGACAGTTGCATACAGCACAATATTCCTGTTCTGAAAAAGAATGGCGAGACATACGCTGTGAACACTCTGCTAAAGAAACTTAAACATGCTCAGGAAGGGCAGCGCGGTGGAGCAGTCATTGCATCCACACCTGGTATTGATGATGTCACCAAAACGGCACGACAGAGGCCTAACACTGGTAGAGTCAATAAGGTCGCAAGAGCAATCCTGCAGGACTCGTTAATCCAGGCATACCTGACTAAGAAGGGTATTAAGCGCGTCACTGCGAATACCACGATACCACTTGGCATCGTGATGGCTGTTTTTGGCAATCAGCTGGACGCCGGTGAATCTGGACTTGGGAACTATCTTCCAAATTTCTTGGAGAATGCTGAGCTCAAAAAGTACTGGCAGAAGAAAGGTGTGGTCCAGGTCACGCCACAGACCGAGGTTCCAGCGAAATTTATTTATCTGCTGGATGCGTAATTGGCGTATCATATTCATACAGGTCATTGATGCTCGTGATCGTGTTCAAACCATATAGCTTGTACTCCATTAGCTTGGTACTCCTTTCACCATTGCTGCTCCAGGAAGGGGATTGGCAAATACCATAATCACTCTTATAAATTTCATAGCATGCATCGCGATGACTCAGACGGCGATGTACTTCAATAGCTGTGCTATCCTCACATGCTTCGAGAGCTGCGTTGACAGCTGTCTTAAATTCAGATCCACCACAGATCTTGCCATAACAGATCACAAGCCTGTACATGTCATTCTGTGCACACAATGTTTGAAAATCGCTGATGATTTGCAGGATATTCTCCTCAGGCCTTAGAGTCCCACAATACACTATTCTAATATAT
>Ga0180431_10004058_pt1 | contig 18460 bp, 15 predicted proteins | sample SS_ome_11_FD_132459 | JGI IMG/M metagenome (GOLD analysis project Ga0180431, IMG submission 132459) | Hypersaline lake sediment archaeal communities from the Salton Sea, California, USA - SS_1_MS_1 metaG | ecosystem: Environmental > Aquatic > Non-marine Saline and Alkaline > Hypersaline >... | reverse complement strand
TCGATATCGTAGGCGCGCTTCCACGGGTCTTTGGCCACGAGTCCCTCAAGCAGATCGACCTTGCGCGCCGCCGCCGGGTTCCGCGCGGCGCAGGGCCCATTCTAGCCCCCGCCGCTGATATACTATGTGGCCGAAGGGGAAGAGCCACATGAAGGCAATCCGGCTATTCGACTGGGATGACGAGCAGCTCGCGCAGCCGCTGCGCGAGGTGGAGGTGCTGCGCGCCGATCCGCTGACGCGCAACGGCAAGGAGCGCATCTTCGTCTGGAGCGGTGGCGACGAGGACTTCAACTACATGCTCTATCCGGACTACGGCACGGCCTATCCGGAGTACGACAACCGCGTCCAGCGGCAGCGTTACTCACGCCGCTACCGCTACGTGGCGGTGGAGTAGCATCCCGGCAGGCGGGGCTGCCAACACCTCGGTAGGCGGGGCTTTAGCCCCGCGATTCAAATGTCGGCGGGTTGAAACCAGCCGCTACCACGAGAATGACGGTAGGCCGGACCTCAGTCCGGCGCTTCAGGAATCAGGGGGCTGAAGCCCCCTGCTACCAACACCCCGGTAGGCGGGGCTTTAGCCCCGCGATTCAAATGTCGGCGGGTTGAAACCCGCCGCTACCAGATGCAGGGCTGGTCCTGGACCGACCCCTTCGACCCACTCGCGGCGCACGCTACAATAGCCGGCACATGCCAACGATACTGAGTCGCACTATCCTGATCCTCGGCTGCCTGCTGGCGCTGACCTGCGCTACACTGGCGGCAGAGGATAACCCAAACAGCGGGGGCGCACCGATGGAGACCTACCAGGACCAGGCCGACTTCTTCAAGCAGCACTGGCCGGCGATGAAGGATGCCGCCGAGGCGGGCGGCAGTGCCGGCGTTATCGGCTTCATCGCGGGTTTCGATGATGAGCTTCAGCGCCGCGTGCTGTATGCCTTCGCCCGCATGGGCCTCGCGATGGAGGACTACCAGGGCAAGAGCTTCGACCTGCTGATCGAGGTCGCCGATGCCGGCATCGCGGAGTTCATGGCCCAGGCCGAGGCCGCGGAAGACGCCGAGACCAAAGCCAAGCGGATCGACGGCGCCAACATGATCAGCTTCAACCTGGCTGCGGACCTGGCCGACTGCTGGCCCGGCGACGAGGCCCAGCGCGAGCCGCGCCACTTCGAGCGCGGGCTGAAAGCCGCCGAGGACTGCATCAGGTGGCGCGAGGAACTGAAGAAGCCGCCGGGCCCCAGGTCGATGGCGTGGTGGGCCAAGGGCATGCACCAGCTGAGCCTGGGCAGGCCGGACGCGACCGCCAGCTTCGCCCGCTCGCTGGAATACGCCCAGCAGGCGGCCAAGGACGAGGGCTCCGAGGCGGAGGTCGGCGCGGGCAGCACCTTCGCAGTAATCCTGGGCGCGGGCTATCTGGGTCTGGCGCTTGAGATCAGCGGCCAGGAGGGCGGGCAGGAGCTGTACGACGAGGCAATCCGGACCTTCAAGGTGCAGCTGGAGGACGAAGCCACCAAGGAAGACGCCCAGTTCGGCATCGACCAGCTCGAAGTAGTGAAGGGCAAGTACGTGAAGTAGCCCTACCGCCGGTAGACCGCGCAGTTGCGGTCGGTTTCCCAGACATCGCAGCGAATCACGCGCGCGTGGTTGTCATCGACGCGAGCTGCTACTTCCTCCGCGATGTAGCGCGCCAGGTGCTCCAGTGACGGGTTGAGCTGAGCGAACGGCTCAAGCTCATTCAGGCAGGTGTGATCCAGCGGGTCGATCACCTCGCGCATCGCCGCCTTGAGCGCCACTAGGTCCACCACCAGGCCCTCGGAGTCCAACTCGTCGGCGCCGACGTGGACCCGCACGCGGTAGTTGTGGCCGTGGAGCTGCTCGCACTTGCCGTGGTACTCGCGCAGGAAGTGCGCGGCGCTGAAGTCCTGCTCCTTGATCACCGTGTAGCGCGGCTCCGGCATCGCGGCCGTTATACCACGCCGCCCGGCGCGGCGTAGCGGCCGGTCTGGATGCCGGCGTCGACCTCCAGCAGCAGCTTGCCGACCGTCTGGCGGCCTTCCAGCGCCTCGTGCGCCGCGGCCACCTGATCCAGCGGATAGACCCCGCCGATCGGCAGCTTCAGCTCGCCGTTGATCACCCGCGGCAGCGTCTCGCGGATGCTGCGCTTGGTGATGGTCTCGTGGACCACGTGGTGGTAGAGCCCGTAGGTGGTGATGCCGGCGCTGCGGCCCCACAGCACGTTCATGTCGTACTTCGGCTCGCCCGAGGCGTAGCCGAAGATCACCACGCGGCCGAAGTTGGCGATGCAGCGCATGTTGCCCTGCTGGGTGGCGCGGCCAACCGAGTCGCAGACAATGTCCACGCCGTGGCCGCCGGTGATCTCGCGCACCCTCAGCGGCCAGCCGTCGTCCTTGTAGTTCAGCGCCCACTGCGCGCCGTATCTGCGGGCGTGCTCGCACTTCTCGTCGCTGCCCGCCGTGCCGATCACCAGGTTGCCGGCATCGCGCGCCAGCTGGCAGAGGATGGTCCCCACCCCGCCCGCCGCGGCGTGGACCAGCGTCCATTCGCCGGGGTGATGGGCCTTCCCGCTCAGGTTCAGCACCCCCCAGGCCGTCAGCACCTGCAGCGGATAGGCCGCCGCCAGCTTGAGCGACATGTTGCTCGGCAGCGGGATGACCGCCTCGGCGTCCACGACGGCGTACTCGGCGTAGCCGCCGGCATTGCCGGTCAGGGCGCAGACGGGCTGGCCCGCGGTCAGGTGGTGCACGTCCCCGCCGACGGCGTCGACCACGCCGCTGACCTCGCCGCCCAGGATCATTGGGTACTTCGGCTTGCGCAGGTAGCGCCCCCCGCGCTGCAGCACGTCGAAGAAGTTCAGCCCCGCGTAGGCCACGCGCACGCGCACCTCGCCCGCCTGGGGCTCCGGCAGCGGCTGGTCGTCGCGCACCTGAAGGACCTCGGCGCCGCCCGGCTGTTCAACCACGATTGCCCGCATCGCATACTCCCCAGCAACCTGAGTAGGCTCTGTGCCAATAGTACTGCGAAAACGCGGGCGCTATCGTATCGCCGCCGGCGGACTGGTCGCCTGCACCGCCGCGGCACCGGCTCCGGATAAGACAAAGGGTGGCTTCCGCCACCCTTCGCGTCCGGAATGTTGGAGAAAGTTTTACCTGTTGGCCGGTTGCTGCGTTGCACCAGCCTCCAGCGCTATACATTCTACCTTAGCGAATGCACCTGCGCAACCCGGAGCGCCGCATATCTGGCCAACTCGTGCCCGGTGCTACTCCCGGACCTCCACCGCGGCCACCGCCGCCAGCACCGCCTCGCCCGTCTGACGCCGGGTCAGCCACACAAACAGGTAGTAAAGCCCCTCCTTGCCCTTGTAGTCCAGCAGTACCGGACAGCTGAACCAGCCCTGCCGGCCGTCGACCTCGATATCGTGAAAGGTCTCCAGACCCTCGAAGCTCTCGAGCGCATCCGGCGCATAGCCCGCCACCAACTTGTCGGCGTCGCGGTAGCTGCCGGTCCGGCTCAGCCATTCACGATTGCGGGGCTCGGGCAGCTCTTCGTAGCCGACGACCAGGCAGGCGAGGCCGAAGACCCGCGGATCGAAGCGGCCGCTGAACTCCACCGTCTCGCCGACCCGGGCGTCGAGCGGACACCGGTATTCACCGCCGACGCGCACGATGAACTCCTGGACCCCGTAGAAGTCGCGGCCGTCGTCGCTCAGCGCGAAGCCCAGCCCCACGTGGGTGTACTGCGCGCCGAGCATCGTCTCGCGGTGACCCTCGCTCTGCAGCAGCGTGTCGAGCATCAGCTGCAGCCGCTCCTCCAGGCTGCCGCCCCCGCCGCGCTGGCGGTAGACGTTCTCGCCCAGGGCGTGAAAGCCCCCCAGCAGGTTGTAGCGCCGCGTCGGTTTCAGCCCCCGGCGGTCCCAGTGGCTTAAGAAACGGCCACTGAGCATCTCGGCGGCGTGCTGCTTGGCGGCCTGGCAGGCCAGCGGGTCCAGCTCCACCCGCGGGGCGCCCTCGCGTCCGCGCAGCTGATTGAGCTGCAGCAGCAGGTAGCGCTGCGCGTAGGCATAGGTATCGGGATCGCCCAGGTCCGCCTCGACGGCCCGCGCGCCGCCGGCACTCAGCAGCAGCGCCGCGATCACCACTCCGGCTGCGAGTCGCGTATGCATCAGCCGCCAACAGTCTAGCCTAGTTCGAGCGCGAGCGGCGCCGCACGGCAGCGCGCCACGGGACGGTCGGGAGGCTGATTGCGGACGGCCGGCCGCTTAGAGCCAGGTGCCCAGCAGGGCGATCAGGAAGCTCAGCCCGACGAAGGCGTAGCTCAGGTAGCTGAGCAGCTTGCGCTTCTGCTCCTCGACGCCGACGGCGCCGCGGTAGGTGTCCGAAGCGCCCGTAATCGCGGCGCCCAGGCCCTCGCTCTTGGTGTTGAGCGCCAGCGTGATGCCGATGATGCCGACCACCGCGAGCAGCGCGATGATCTGCAGTACCAGTACGATCGGATGCGTCATAGGGGTTCTCCGCGCGGGGGATTATAGCACAGCCAGAGCGCCGTCAAGCCCCCAGGGGCCCGTCGCGGGCGGGAATGAACCCGCCGTCTTGTCGGGTATAATGGCCAGCTTACCAGGCGCCATTAGCTCAGTTGGCAGAGCATCTGACTTTTAATCAGGGGGTCGCAGGTTCGAATCCTGCATGGCGCAGGGCCGTGGCCCCATCGTCTATCGGTTAGGACACCACCCTTTCAAGGTGGAGGGACGGGTTCGATTCCCGTTGGGGCTACTTCTGATTCCTGTTTACCATATCCGCGTTTCCATGGCCCGATTCAGGCAAGTAGCCAAGCGATCCGGGTGATTGACCGCGCCAGCCACGACTGCGCCTGTCGCGGCAGCCGGTTCCGACCATGGCAGAAGTCAGGACGCAGTCTGATGCTGCCTCGGAGTCGCACCAAGCACTCACGCGCCGCTGAGCCCCTGGCTCTCAATACGATGCGGGTCAGCGTTGCCGAGTGGATGGGTGCTCGTGCCAGCATTCGGGTTCCGCTGTCCCTGGCTGATCCCACCTTCTGCTGAGCCGAGCCGGGCTCCATCCCGAGATTCAGGGAGCCATCGGTTCGCGGTGTGCTCCGGCCATCCCGGAAAACCCCATGTTGACTCAGCGTTTATTTCGTGCTATAATCACTGCTATACGAATAATTGCTTTCATAACCTTTCGTGATGTAAATAGTCGCAGCTGCGAGCAGACCTATGATAGCCAAGGGCACTGATATGAGTACTGGTTCGCATGTGGACTCGTACCTGATTCGTGTCTTCCAAGCCCTGCGTCGGATCATCCGCGCTGTGGACATCTACTCGCGCAGGCTGGCAAGCGACTTCAGCGTCACCAGCCCGCAGCTGATTTGCCTGACGCAAATCGTGGAGGATGAACAGACCACGCTGTCATCCCTCAGCAAGCAGATCCACCTCAGCTCAAGTACGGTCTGCGGCATTCTTGACCGGCTGCGCATCAAGGGGCTGATCCACTCCGAGCGGAGTGATGTTGACAGACGCAAGGTTGTGATAACTGCTTCGGACAAGGGGAAGGCCCTCGTACGCGATGCTCCGCCCCTCCTGCAGGTTGACCTGGCTCACAATCTCTCGGCAATGCCGCCTGGTGAACTTGCAGCAATAGCAGGAGCGCTCGAGCGCATTGTACAGATGATGGAAATCAGGCACCTTGAGAGCTCACCGATCCTGGCCCTTGAGTCTGAACCGGCACAGGACCGAGCGGAGAAGCACACTAATGACTGACACCACCAAGTGCGAAATCGAATTCGTGAAACTCGAGGACGATCGCAGCTGGCCGGACTGGTGCAGCAGAAAGTCGCTTGTGAGATTCCTGCATCAGACAATGAAGCCGTTTGAGGACTCCCCGGTGGACATCGAGCGATCCCTGGACTACGCATTCTCCGATGAGAAGCGCGCTGGTGGTTTCGTAATGCTGGGCAAGATGGACGACGGACTCGCGGGAGCTGTGGTGATGCTCAGAACGGGAATGGCCGGGTATGTGCCGGAATACATCTTGTTGTTCATCAGTGTTGATCCGCGGCTTCGTGGGATGGGTATTGGCGGGAAGCTGATGCGTCGCTGCTTCGCCGAATGCGACGGTGAAGTGAAGCTGCATGTCGAATCCGGCAACCCCGCCAAGCATCTGTACGAGCGCATGGGGATAACCCATGTCTACGATGAGATGAGGATCAGGCTGTGAACAGATACACAGGCGAGACCAGACCACCGCGTCAGTCCCCGAACACCGCAGACGCTGAGGTTGACGCGGGTGACAGCGATGAGCCGCTAAGGGGCGCGAAGCAGACCACCGTGATCAAGTATGGCGGCAATGCCATGACTGATCGCATCCTGACAGAGAGGATCCTGCGGGCTGTGGCCAAGCTGCACGCTGGCAGGAACCAGGTCGTGCTCGTACATGGCGGGGGGCCGTTCATTCGGGAACTGCTGGATGAGCTTGGGCATGAATCGGAATTCATCGGCGGACATCGTCGCACGGATGGCTGCACTATCAAGTACGTAAGCATGGTGTTGTGCGGGCAGGTCAACGGTGAGATTGTGTCGCTGCTGAACGGCAACGGCGTGCGGGCAGTAGGTATCAGTGGTCGGGATGCGGGGTTGGCCAGGGCGGTGCCACGCCTGCACACTGTTTCGAGCAACTCAGAGCAGACTGCCGTTGATCTCGGATTCGTGGGTGATATCAGGGGACTTGACACCAGCCTTGTCTCGGACCTGCTCAAGCACGGCTATCTGCCGGTTGTCAGCCCCATTTCCAGCGGACCCGAGAATGCGGACTACAACGTCAACGCGGATATGTTTGCCGGGCACCTGGCATCAGCACTGCAGGCCGATGAGTACCTCGTCCTTACCGACGTTGACGGTATATTCAGGCATAAGGACGATCCATCCAGCCTGATCAGCGAACTGAGATCTGACAGCGTGCCTGACCTCCTGGGCAGCGTGATCACGGGGGGGATGATCCCCAAGGTGCAGTCCAGTCTGATCGCTGTCAATGGTGGCGTAAGGCTGGCCCGCATCGTGAACGGTACGGATCCGAGCAACTTGCTTCCACAACGCGGCTCGAAATCACGCGGAACAACAATCAGGAGCAGGTGATGAAGCAGCAACATACCAACGAGGAATTGCGGCAACTGGATGAAGAGCACTACCTGCAGGTCTTCAAACGTACTCCTATCGCGCTGGTCAGGGGTCGGGGCTGCCATGTGGTTGATGCCGACGGCGTCAAGTACCTTGACGCGCTCGCGGGCATCGCAGTCAACTCACTTGGTCACTGCCACCCGGCGGTAGTCAGGGCTTTGACAGAGCAGGCTGCAGAGCTGATGCACATCAGCAACTTCTATGTCAGTCCGGCCCAGGCATTGCTGGCAGCCCGACTGACGGAATTGAGCGGGCTGAGCCGGGCATTCATGACCAACTCCGGCGGCGAATCAGTGGAGACTGCGGTGAAACTCGCACGCAAGCACTCGCATGCGAAGGGACGAGGTGGCGAGATAATCAGCTTTGAAGGGTGTTTTCACGGCCGCACGATGGCCACAATTGCCGCCGCGAATGAGAAATACCAGCGCGGATTCGAGCCGATGCCGGCGGGGTTCACACAGGTTCCCTTCAATGACATCGTCGCGCTGCGCAGTGCGGTTTCGGATAGCACTGCAGCAATCCTGCTGGAACCGGTGCAGGGGGAGGGCGGCATCCGACCAGCGAGCAGGGAGCTCATCGATGATGTCCGGTGGCTGTGCGACGAGACAGGTGTTGCCCTGATTTTTGATGAGGTGCAGTGCGGGATTGCACGCACAGGCCGGTGGTTCGCATTTGAGCACTACGGTGTCCGGCCGGACATCCTGGCACTGGCCAAGGGGCTTGGCGCAGGATTCCCGGTTGGAGCTGTGCTGTGTACGGGCGAGATTGCTGCAGCCATTGAGTACGGTGATCATGGTACTACGTTCGGGGGCAATCCACTCGCCTGCAGTTGTGCACTCGCGGCCATTGATGTCATCGAACACGAGGGACTGCTCAACTACGCCGCCGCTCAGGGCAGGCGGCTGGTTGAGAGACTCGAGTCTGCCGCCAGGCGGATTCCCTGCATCAGGGATGTCCGTGGTATGGGGTTGATGATCGGCGTCGAACTAAGCATCGCCGGAGCCCCCGTTGTCAAGGCAATGCTCGACAGACGCGTGCTGTCGAACTGCACGCAGGGCAACGTGATCAGGCTTGTGCCTCCACTGAATACGCCGGCCCCCGAGCTCGACCGTATGACGGACGCGCTGCTGGAGTCAATTCGGGAGGTAGCTGGTAATGCCAGCACATAGGAGACTGCGCACTGCCATCGTCGGTGCAACGGGCTACACCGGGATGGAACTTGTCAGGCTGCTATGCCGCCATCCAGCAGTCGAGCTGTCTGCGATTACGAGTGAAAGCCGGACTGGCGAGTACTACAGCAACCTGTACCCGCACTTCGCCAAATCGGTCAGTAACATCTTGGTTTCGCAGGATCAGCTGGCCGATTACGACCTGGACCTGATCTTCCTCGCCTTGCCGCACAAGGCTTCAATGGGGTTTGTGCGGCAGCATGGCATCGACCGGGCGCCGCTGATCGACCTGTCTGCAGATTTCCGCCTGCAGAACATAGCAACCTGGGAGGACTGGTACGGAACAGAGCATACCTGCAGGGAACACCTCGCAGATGCGGTCTACGGGCTGCCGGAGCTTTATCGCCCGGCGATCAGCGAGGCAAGGCTGGTGGCCAACCCCGGCTGCTACCCGACCAGCTCCATCCTGCCGTTGGCCCCGCTGATCAAGGCCGGACTGGTCAGCCCCCGCGGAATAGTGATTGACGCCAAGAGCGGCGTAACGGGAGCTGGCTACAAGCCAAAGCCCAGCACTCACTACCCGACTGTCAACGAGGGCTTCTCAGCTTATGGTCTGAAGCGACACCGGCACACGCCGGAGATGGAGGAGATCCTTACTCGCCACAGCGGCAGCAACGTGACTCTGCAGCTCACACCTCACCTGCTGCCCGTCAATCGCGGCATCCTGTCGACAATCTACGCCGCCGCCGTCAATGGTGTGACGGAAGAGAGGCTCAAGCAGGTACTGCATTCGGCCTACGACAAGGAGCCATTCATTCGACTGGTGGACCATCCGCCATCCCTTGACAACGTCAGAGGCTCGAACTTCTGTGATATTTGCGTCGCGCTGGATGAACGCACGGGCATCGTCCTGGTGGTTTCCGTGATTGACAACTTGGTGAAGGGCGCAGCCGGTCAGGCAGTCCAGAACATGAACATCATGTTTGGCATTGAGGAAACCACCGGCCTCGGGGCGATACCTCTGTCGCCGTAATCCTGAGGAGCTGAGGTATACATGAGGAATGCTGAGACACTCAAGGAGAGCATCAGCGATGTGCGCGGCATTCTGTGCTGGGGTGCTCATGTCGGGATCAAGGCCAAGCGGCGCGACCTGGCACTGATCTACTCAGAAGTGCCCTGCGCAATCTCGGCCGTGTTCACCCGCAACCTCGTCGTGGCCGAACCCGTCAAGATCAGCCGCGAGCACGCCAGAGGCGGCCGCGCGCAGGCTGTAGTTATCAATGCCGGGAACGCAAATGCGTGTACGGGCGAGCAGGGACGACATGCCGCCGAGGCTATGGTCACGACAATGGCCGAAGTGCTTGGCATTCCCCGCGAGCTGGTACTGGTTGCCTCCACGGGCGTGATCGGCCAGCGCTTCCCCACAGACAAGGTGGTGGCCGGCATTCGCAGGAACATCGGGAAGCTGAGCGAGATGAGGACAGCAAGTTCCTTTGTGGCCAACGCGATTCTTACAACCGATACCTTTCCTAAGGAAGCCGCGAAGCGGTTCGAAGTCGATGGCAAGAGCGTGCTGCTGGCTGGTGTGGCAAAAGGCTCAGGGATGATCCATCCGGATATGGGTACGATGCTGGCCTTCATGTGTTGTGACGTCGCAATCGACCGCAAGCTGCTGGATCAGACGTTCAGGGAAGCCGTTGATGCCAGCTTCAACATGATCACGGTTGACGGTGATACATCGACCAACGACATGGCCCTCGTGATGTGCAACGGTCTCGCCGGCAATCGACTGATCACCGGACCCGATCAGGAAGGCTATGCTGAATTCCGTGATGCTCTCTTCGGTGTCTGTACGGATCTGGCTAAGACAATCGTCTCAGACGGCGAGGGCGCAACCAAATTCGTCGAGTACCGCGTGATCAATGCGCCATCAGTTGAAGCGGCCCGCAGGATTGTCCGGGTTGTATCCGACAGCTCGCTGGTCAAAACGGCGCTGTACGGCCGTGATCCCAACTGGGGTCGGGTCCTTGCAGCCGCTGGCAGGGCAGGCGTTGAATTCGATCCGGACACCGTTGAGCTGTCAATCGGTTCGGAGAAGATGTACCAAGTTGCCAGGCGAAGCAGGCCCACCAGCCAGGATCTGGAAGTGGTCCGCGAAGCAATGACCGACACTCAACTGCGACTCGTGCTGAATCTGAACTGCGGTGATGCTGAAGCTACGGGCTGGGGAAGTGATCTGTCTGAGGACTACGTGCAGTTCAATTCCCACTATACGACGTAGCCTGCGGTGCGGGGTTCGCAGCTCATGAGGCACCACTAGCTCAGTTGGCAGAGCATCTGACTTCTAGTCAGAGGGTCGCAGGTTCGAATCCTGCATGGCGCAGGGCCGTGGCCCCATCGTCTATCGGTTAGGACACCACCCTTTCAAGGTGGAGGGACGGGTTCGGTTCCCGTTGGGGCTGCTTACTCCCCGTCTTGCACAGCCGGATCCCGCTGCGGAGACATCGGTTGTGGTCGCAGATCAAGGTAGATGCAGTCTACCCCGGCTGTCACACTGTCATCAGCTTGGCCAGCGACTGAGCCGGCATTCCGTGTTCCCCGCGGTCAGGGACGGCACCGATCAGGTTCACCTGGTTCTCGACACGATCCAGTCCATCCTCGTAGTCGTGTGGCTCCTGCAATCCAGCCGCCTCTGATGGGGAGAAGGCCGCTGTCAGGGGAAGCAAGGGAATGCAGCCAGACTACAACCCTGGAGTTGGCACCATCGTGGGGGGCAGGTCAGCAGGTCAATACCACCTTGGCTAAGGTTGCTGACCAAAGCTGCTGAGACCCAGAGGCTGACGCCTGCCGCTACAATTGCTGGCACCTGCCTGGGGGTGCAATATGACAAGGCAGCAGTTACCTCTCGAAACGCTGCCCAATGTGATCAGCAATACAGGAAAGCCCGCCACGTCCGTTGATGCATCGGGGTTGTCATTGCTGGCGCTGGAGAGCAGGACCATCTACGCAGAGGAACTGCTCGAAAATGGTCTGTGCTTTGGGAGTGAGAGAGTAGAAGCACCAGAGGGGTGGCAGTGGGCGTCTGCCACGCTAAGCGCATGGTGGCTCTTCGCAAGGAGAGCTCCAGGCGGCGCGATTCAGGTTTCTTGCGGGTTTGGTGAGATTTCAGACGAAGATGTCGAAGTCCGCGTCCACATATATAAGAGCGGGCATTGCGAGAGGTCTGGTGCCGATATCCAGCTGATGTGGTTCGGCTAGCCTGACCCAGGGACATCTCATGTGCTGGTTAGCGGCCCCCGCATTGCTTCCGCCCGCATGGCACCTAGGTATTCCGGTCGCACCGTAGAACAATGGGCAGCGCAACCGCCATCCAGGCGGTAGAGCCTGGTTCGATGCCCAGCAGGGGTGCTCGGCTGATGAAAGCCAGAGTCAGCTAGCGTGTATGTTGCCGCCTCACTCTCAACCGCCACCAGCTAAAACACCGGACCGGTGGACTCACCCAGGCGCCTCAGCGACACATCCCAGTCAAGCGCCTGACCTGGTCCCGCGCTGCCGCTGCGGGCCTGCGTGAGTTCCTTCAGCGCATTTGTGATCTCGTCGGACTGACTGGCGTACCGCACCGTACCGGCGGCAATGTCAGCGCAGTAATACTCCGACCCGGTGGCATGAGTCACGACGGAGGGAACCCCGACCGCCGCCGCCTCCTGTACAACTGACGAACTGCGCGTCAAATGCGCGTCCATCGCGGGCAGCAGCAGCGGAAGGGGCAGCGTATTGGCTGCCTGCCACTCGATTCGCTCCTGTGGCAGTCCAGTCCCCCGACCCGTTGACGAGTGCATGGCCAGCGCATCCGACGGGTGGAATCTGATCCACCAGCGCCAGTCCTCAGGCGCCCGGGCAATGCACCGCGCGATCTCCGGCGGCAGCGGGCTGGCGGCGTCGGCTCCCCACTGCAGGCTGATCAGGATCTGGCGGCTGCCCCCCAGCCGTTGCCGAACCGCCCGCAGCCGCTCGCGCACGTCGGCGGCTCCCGCCGCGTTGCTGTAGTGCCAGTAGCTGGCCCACGGGTTGCCGCCGGCGAACGCGCTGTGCCGCGGCGCGGTCACCGTGGCCCAGGAGTTGATCTGGCCGGCGTCCGCCTCACTCCAGCACCAGAACCTGTCCGGCAGCAGCGTGAATCCCTCCCGCGGGCAGTTCGTCCAGGGCCCGTAGGCGAAGTGCAGCTCGCCCTGCACACCGTGCTGCAGATCAACGCTCAGAATCTGCCGCTGCCTGGCGGCGTGGATTGCAGCCAGGCCCGTCAGGCCGTAGTAGCACATGACGAACACCAGCCGGGCCTGGGTTGCACCGAGGATCCGGCCGAAGGTCAGCGCCAGCTTCTCAAGCAGACTACAGCTCTGCAGCAGGATGGCGCGGCTGAATCTCCATTCCGGATAGATGTCCTGCTTCACGTAGTCCAGCAGATCCTCAAAGCCGGCAAGTTCAACCTCGCGGTCCTCCCATTGTCGCGGCCGGAGGATGTTGCCAAGATGCTGCCACATCACGGCCTGCTGCATGTACTTCGAGTTGCGCCAGCGCGGAATGCGATACTGCTCCTGCGCAGCCAGCTCCAGGTGCAGGCAGTGGTGCCCCATGAGCTCGAGCCGCTCGCGCACCGGGTCGCACAGCCTGTCCATCCAGCGAGCATTCACCACCGACCGGCAGGAGGCGTTGCTGAGAAACAGCACGTCTGACTCTCTAACCCGCGCATTTCGACGGCAGTCCAGCGCCGCGGCGCGCTGCTGCTCCAAAGCACCCCGCAGCGCCCGACTCAGCTGGCCCCTCGCGGCAGCTTCCGCCGGCAGCGTGCGCAGGTTCTCTGCCAGGTTCTTCCGGATCAACGGCCAGGCATGGATTTCCCCCACGCGCCAGTCGGCCACCGGGAAGCGCCGTTCGCACTCCCACACCAGACCCATTGTTCCTGAAGGCTCCATGCCCTTCGTCACCTTCGATTCATCACGCTCGTGCCGGCTGACGACTCAACCTCCACGGCATCGCATAGCATCTGGCAGCCACAATCCAGGTCACGATGAATGTGGCCAGATAGCTCAGCAATGTCGCCACCGCCGCACCGTAAAGATGATACCGGGGGATTAGCAGGATACACAGCGAGATATTGAATACCGCGACCGCGCCGGTAATGTAGGCGAGAAGATACGTTCGCTTGCTGAAGAATATGTAGTTGGTTACCATCTTGTACATCGCCTGAAACGCGAACGCAATGGCCAGCAGCAGCACATACTTGCTCGACTCCGCGTACTGCACACCGACGAAGTACTTGAGTGCAGGCGGTATCAGCAACCCGAACAACACCGTCGCGGTCAATACCGCAAGGAAATAGAAGTAGGTCGCCCTCACAATCCTCGCCAGTGTCCGCGGATCGCGCTCGGTCAGTTTCTGATAGAACCACGGCACCCATGCCCGATTGAAGCTGTCGGTTGCGAACAGCACCACCATCGAGATCTGGTAACTGACGGTATAGATTCCCACGCCGGCCAGGCCGCAGGCATGCGAAATAAACACGCGGTCAACAAGTGCGACCAGCAGTGAGCCAATCGCATGGGGGATCAGCGGCAAGCCGAAGCTCAGCGCCAGCTTGGCGTACTGCCTGTTCCAACCCAGCTTGATCCAGCCTCCCCGCACCAGGAGCCAGATGGCAACCACCCCGAAGATCGACATCGACAGCACCTGCGCGACAATCGGACCGGTCCAGTTGAATCCGTAGTACACAACCAGGGTGATCGCCAGCCCGAAATTCATCACCGTCCGCAGGAACATGAACAGAATGTACGGCCTGGCCTGCTGACGCATCTGCCACAGGCCGAGAATGACCAGGCCCAGGGAGTTGCCGTAACTGACGACGATCACGCTCCACAGCCAGGAGGGTGGAAACGATGACAGACTGCCGATTGGATCAGCAAATGTCAGTGCCAGCAGGCCGATCACAATCGCGCCGGCAGTGCTCAAGTACAGGCAATTGGCGATGAAGTTGGGGAAGTCGCTGATGCTTGCTTCGCGTTCGAAGTAGAAACGGCCGACAGCTCCGGCCAGATTGAGATGACTCAGGGGTCCGATGATGCCGAGGACGACGGCAAATAGCCCAACGATCCCGTATTCGTCAGGCGTGAGATAGCGTGTCAGGACCGGAATCAGCAGAAAGGGAACAAGTCGATTGAGAACCTCACCCAGGAAGTAAACGGATGTGGGCCGCAGGAGGTTCATTGGGGGCAGCTGAATGAACATCGTTGACATGAAATCCGGCCGACGTGAACACATTATACAATACACGCCCTGCGGACAAGCGCACGGGTCGCCAGATTATCCGGGTGGTTGGCCCCGGCCTCGAAGCTGCTCCGGGCTGGTCGACTGCGCGACCGCTACCGGCCTGCGCGTGGTGCGCAGCGGAGGACACGCATCCGTGGGCTCGATTGCGCCTTGTTCGCGATTCTGCCAGCTATATGCAAGCCCGATGCCGATGCTCATCCACATGAGAATGCCCAGCGCCGCGTTGCCCTGGGTAAAATGCGCCTCGAAGATATCGTGCACGACGATGAATACCAGAGCGGCAGCGGCGATCCGGACCGCGGGATGGTTCCGGCCGGACCAGAATCCGTTCCAGATCGCGTTCAGCAGGAGTATGAACAGCGCCAGTCCGACCAGACCAACCTGCAGCGCGATGAGTAAGTAGGTGCTGTAGGCCCGGTGGTCCGTGGCGAAGAGCTTTCGCGGCTCGGCCATCGGGCCGTAGCCCAACAAGGGCCGCTCCTGAATCTTCCTCAGCACGAGGATCCACATCACATCCCGGCCGGAGTAGACGTTCTTGCTGGTCAGCTGCAGGCTCAGCGACTGCAGCTGATCGTACACCGGCTGAGTCCTGACCAGCGGATAAATCACATAGGCACTGGCCACGATGCACAGCAGCACAATCCAGACGAGATGCATGCGCAGGCGCCGGCGGCTCAGCCACGGCCAGAGCGCGTAAACCAGCAGCGCAATGACGACGGCGAGCATCGCCGATCGGGCACTGGAGCCCCAGAGCAATCCGAGGCTGAGGACGGACAGCCCGGCGTATACCAGGCGCGGCCAGCGCTGACTCGTCATCAGCCAGGCGAGGCCGAGGAAGAACAGGGCGAGCGCGGCAAACGGTCCCAGGCCGTTGCCGCTGACCAAATAGGCTTTGAAGCCCCTGGGGAAACCAGCAGCGGCCCACCAGACGCTCAGCACCACCACCCAGCCGCCCAGCCACGCGGCCAGGATTTGCAGATACGCCGCCTTCCAGTCAACGCAGGCGACGAGCAGCATGAAACCCAGGAACAGCCACAGACGCCCCGTCGAGAACAGGATGCCGCTCAGCTGCCCGTGGAGCATGAGCGTGATCAGGTACAGCCAGCCCAGCAGGCAGCCCCAGAAGACCACGGGCCTCAGCTCGCGCGGCCACTTCGCGCCGGCCAGCAGTCGCCCGATGAGCAGGTAGCAGGCATACAGCAGCGCCAGCGTGATCAGCCCGAAGCCGACGTATGAGACCGCGCGGTTGGTGCTCATATTGAGCGAGCCGCCGACCAGGCTGAGCGCCAGCAGGATGACCTCCAGCGGATGCAGCGCAAGCCGGATGATGGATGGCGTCGCCGCCAGCGGCCTGCTGCCCGGTCTAGCCTCCAGGGCTGATGATGACAAAGCGGAGTTCCTCTTTGGCCAGGTAGTCGCGCTGCCGCGAGTAGTGGGTGACCACCACGCTGTTGATTGCGCGCGATTGCTCCGTCGCGGATGCGCACACCTGCCGGATTTCATCGATACTGCAGTAGCCCTGCGGGAGGCTCAGCACGAGTCCGGGCGGTGCAATCTCCACCGCCTGTGGCGTCCAGGCCTGGGGCGCCGGCAGGCAGATCAGCACGGCGCGGTAGGTCTCGTGCAGCTTCGCCAGCAGTGCGTCCAGTTGTCCGGACCTGACGGCATGGTTGCCCAGCCTGGCGATCCCTCGATGCTCATCGACAGCGTGCACCGCGGCGGCCACCTCACCGCCCTGGGCCGCCACCTCGGTCAGTGCCGGCAGCCGCTGCACCTCGCACGCGGCGGACAGCGCCTCGCCGACGGGATCCGCGTCCACCAGCAGCACGCGCTGCCCGGACGTCGGCCAGGCGCCGCCGAGCATCCAGGCAACGTCGAACCCGCCGGCCGGACCCGCCAGGTGGACAATCCCGATCGTGCGCGTCCCGGCGAAGAGGTAGCGGCTCAACCGCTCGACCTGCTTCGCGTCGTAGTCCCCCGGCGCCCAGCGCTCCTGTGCCGGTCTCGCGGGCAGCACGCTGAGCACCTTCAGGCCGGTGCCGAGGCGCAGGTCCCTGAGGCTGCGGAACCGGCGGATCCTGACTTCCAGCAGGATCAGGATCACGGCGACGAACAACGGAGCGCTGATCGCACCCAGGACGGCGTTGAACTTGACCCGCGGCTTGTCGCGGCGCGTCGGGAAGTGGGCGCGATCCAGCAGGTTCATCTCCAGGTTCGTGCCGGCGCGCTGGACCATCGAGGTCGCCTCTTGCTGCTTGTAGGTGCTGAGGATCTGCCGCTGCATCTGGATGTCAGCCTTGAGCAGCCCCGCCTTTCCGCCCGCCAGCGGCGAGTCCTCCAGCATCTCCGTGTACTTGGCGATGTCGCGCTCCAGCAGGCCAAGCTCGATCGTGGTGGAGTTGCGCCGCGACTTGAGGTGCTCGGCCGTCCGCGCCACCGCCAGCTCGATCTCAGCCTGCAGCGCCTTGACGTCGGGGTGTTCGTCGGTTTTCGCTTCCCGCATGGCGGTCAGCTGGACCGCGAGTTCGCCGATCGTGCCGAACGAGCCCTGCAGTTCCGGCGACACGTCCAGCAGCTGGTCGAAGTCACCGGTCGTCAGGAAGGACTCGCTGCTGATCAGCGAGTCGTAGTAGTCCAGCTGCCTCAGTTCGATCTGCTTGGACGTCCGGCGTCCGGCCAGGTCAGTCAGCGCCTGGAGCTCAACCCGGACCTGATCCTCCACGCTGTAGACACCGGTCTCCTCCTGCAGTTCGCTCAGCTCCTGCGCGAGCCGGTCCACTTCCTGCTCTGCCTTGTCGATCTCCGACCGGATGAAACTCAGCATCACGTCGGTCGCGCCGTAGGTCTGCTCCCGCTTCAGCTCCAGGAACTTGTCCAGCACCAGCTGGACGACCTGCTGCGCGACGACCGGGTTGTGGTAGGTGAACCTCACCGCCAGGGTGCTCATCGCATTGCCGCTGGCCGGTCCCGCCGAGAGGGCATTGAAGTACTCCTGCCAGACGGTGGCCTCGGGCAGCACGATCAGTTTGTAGCGGTTGCCGGCCCGATGCCCGGGCCCGAACACGGGAGTGAAGGCAAACGAGCCGGTCGCGAGGGGCTCGCCCGCTGCGCCGGTCATACCCAGCGCCGACCAGTTGCCGGCTTCATCCGCGCTGAGCACAATCTCCCTTGCTCGCAGCAGGTCTTCACTGACCGTCGCATCCTGGATGGTCAGGCGCGTGAATTCATCACGGCGGCTCAGGCTGTCCCCGCGCACGAAGACCCGGCGCAGGCGTGCAAGCGGCGCGTCGGGTCCCTGCAGATCGAAGACCTTGACCTGCAGCCCCAGCTCGTCGATCACCTGCCGGCCGATTTCGCGGCTGCGAATCGTCAGGCTCTTGTCCTCCAGCTCGGAGTTCCAGCTCGTCATCAGGATGCTGCTGAGCCGGCTGGCGGGCGCACTGCCACCGGCGAACTGGATACTGCCGGCACTCCGGTACTCCGGCGTCAGGAACAGCGAGATCAGGCCAGTGATTAGCCCGCCGAGGATGAAGCTGATCAGGATCAGCCAGCGGTATTTCCGCGCCAGGAACGGCAGTAAATGCTGTACGTACTGGGGATCGTTGACCGGATCCCAGCCCGAGTGGGACTCTTCGTTCATGCCCTGAATCCGCCTTCCTCGCTCCGGCCGCACCAAGGCCCGGATTGGCCTCCATTCTAGCATGAACGCCGGTGCGCCAGTCGCAGCCCGGACGCGGGCCGCGGGCGTCGCCAGCCGTCCGCG
>Ga0180431_10004057_pt1 | contig 18463 bp, 17 predicted proteins | sample SS_ome_11_FD_132459 | JGI IMG/M metagenome (GOLD analysis project Ga0180431, IMG submission 132459) | Hypersaline lake sediment archaeal communities from the Salton Sea, California, USA - SS_1_MS_1 metaG | ecosystem: Environmental > Aquatic > Non-marine Saline and Alkaline > Hypersaline >... | reverse complement strand
TCGTACCCGTCGCGCTTCATGGCGCGGATGACCCCTTCCATCTGCCACGGGGTGGTGGAACTCCCCGGAAAGAAAAAGTGCCACGAAATGTTGACCTTCAACGCCGTGTCGACGCTCTTGTCAACGACCTCCCGGTATCCCGCAAGGTTCATCAGGCGGTGATAATCCTCGAAAACGGTGGCCGGCGTGGTCTTGAGTATCGCGACTTTGGACATGACTCTCGTCAGAAGCCATCCGCGGATCGCGCCGAGATTTCAAGTACTTTTCCTTGGATTGTCGCGGGTCCTGCGCGACCATCCCTTCCCGGGAGCAAGATCGTCCATACCCACGCGCCGAACTCTTCTCGTCAAACAAGCGGCGCCAGCAGAACGCCCGCAGGCACAACCGCCGCCGACGCAGACGCTGAGCCGCCCCCCGGAAATTCCCGCTTCGATTGGCGGTTTCCACCGGCCCCTTTCCGGTGCACACTCGCCCCGTGCCGTTGCTCGAGGTTCAGAATCTGACGACCCGCTTCCACACCCGCAGCGGGGTCGTCCACGCCGTCGAGGAGGTCTCCTTTTCGCTGGAAGCGGGGCAGGCCATCGGAATCGTGGGAGAGTCCGGCTCCGGCAAGTCGGTCACCTGCTACTCGCTGCTCGGGCTCATCCCCCAACCGCCCGGCCGCATCCACCGCGGCGTGGCCCGATTCCACGGCGCCGATCTCCTGCGCGCCGGAAACAGAACCCTCCGGAACATTCGCGGCAGGAGGATCGCCATGATCTTCCAGGACCCCATGACTTCCCTCAACCCCTTCCTGAAGATCTCGACCCAACTGACCGAGCCCCTTGTCATTCACGAGCGAGTGGGGCCGAAACCCGCCCTCCACCGGGCCATCGAGGCCCTTGAAGAGGTCGGCATCCCCGACGCCGGCCGGCGCATCCACTCCTACCCGCACGAATTCTCAGGCGGGATGCGCCAGCGGGTCATGATCGCAATGGCGCTCATCACGCGGCCCGAGATCCTGATCGCGGACGAGCCCACCACCGCCCTCGATGTCACGGTCCAGAAGCAGGTCCTCGACCTGATTCACGAGCGCCGGAAGGCGCTGGGCCTGTCGGTCATCCTGATCACGCACGACCTCGCGGTGGTCTCGGAAACCTGCGAGATCGTGCACGTCATGTACGCCGGACGCATCGTCGAGCAGGCGCCCGCCGCCGAGATCTTCGCCAATCCTCTCCACGCCTACACGCGCGCCCTCCTCAAGAGCATTCCCGCCACCCACCGGCGCGGAGAGGAACTCTACACGATCCCGGGCATCCCGCCCAGCCTCTCCGACCCCCCCGAGTTCTGTTCGTTCCGGCCCCGCAACACGATCGGCGACCCGAGCCGGTGCCTCGTCGACTGCCGGCCCGAACTCACGGAGATCAAGCCGGACCATTACGTTCAGGACTGCCCGGGCTGCCTGGCCTGAGCCCCCTTTCGATCACGGCATACGCGTTGTGGTTGTGGATCGATTCGAAGTTCTCCGCCTCGACGCGATACCACGTGAGGTTGGCGTGCGCCTCGGATCGCGAAGCCACATTCCGCACCAGGTCCTCGACAAAGACCGGACGGTCATAGGCCCGCTGCGTCACCTCTTTCTCATCCGAACGCTTCAACAGGCTGTAAAGCTCGCAACTGGCCGAACGCTCCACGAGGTCCACCGCGTCCTCGATCCAGACCGGTTCGCGAAAGCGAACCGCGTAGGTCACCACCCCCCGCTGGTTGTGCGCCCCCCGCGCGCTGATGGCCTTCGAGCACGGACAAAGAGTCGTCACCGGAACCATCACCGTCAGGACGAAGTCAATCGTCGCCTCGCGCTCCGCCTCGATCTCGAACCGCACTTCGTAGTCCATCAACCCCTCGCCCCCGCTGACCGGCGCCCGCTTGGCGCGAAAAAACGGAAACTGGTACTCGACATGCGCCCGCTGCGCGTCAAGGCGCGTCAGCAACTCCCTCGGCAGGGCCGTCATGCTTCGCACGTCGAGGCATCTCCCATGAGAATTCAGAACCTCCACGAAGCGGCTCATGTGGGTGCCCTTGTAATGGTGCGGCAGGTCCACCGCCAACGACACCGTGGCCACCGTGCGCTGCAGCTTCCCGTTCTTCTCCCAGACCTCCACCGGAAAACGCAACGCCTTCACCCCCGCCCGATCAATCGCCAGATTGCGCTCGTCCCGCTCGCTCTGGGTATCCTTCAGCTCCTCCATCAGGTCAAAAGAGCCCGCCCCGCCACGGACGGCAAACGCTGCACGCGCGTCGCAGGGTCCTTGGAAACCAAGACGCGCCGTTCCCTCAGGGAAGAAGGTTCACCGCCCGGGCCCGTTTGATGGCGCGCGTGATCCGTCGATGCATCTTGGCCGACACCCCCGTCACCCGCCGGGGAAGGATCTTGCCCGTCTCGCTGGTGAACTTGCTGAGCGTCTCGGGGTTGGTATACATGATCCGCCCCATCGGCAGATCGAGACGCTTCACGGGCATCTTGCGGTTCGCCTTGCGAAAGGCGATCCGGCGTTCCTTGGTCTTCGGTTCCGACATGGCTGGTCTGTCAGCGAAGTTCGCGGTGGAGGGTCCGCCGCCTCAGATAGTAGTTGAACTTGACCTTCTCAAGGCGCCCCGGCGTCCTCACGCTCTTCTTGTTGCGAGTCGTGACATAGCGGGAAGGAGGCTTGCCCTCCGCCTTCGCTTCCGTGCATTCGAGAGTGATGATGTCGCGCGGCATGACCGTCAGAAAGGGGCGGAAGGCTAGCTCACTCGACCGGTTCGTCAAGCGAAACCGCAGAACTCCCGTTCGCCGGACCCCCAAAACCCCGCGTCCCGGGTTGCCGGAACTGCCCGTGAGGGTGCTCGCGCTCCCATGCCGACTGACATTCCACCGTCAGCCGCGCAAAGGGAATCGCCTCCAATCGCGCCTGCGGGATCCGCTTCCCGGAGATTTCACATACCCCGTAGGTCCCGTTGGCGATGCGATCGAGAGCGGCCTCGATCTCGTGCAGGGCGTCCTGCTCCTTGGACAGCAGATTCAGGGCAAACTCCCGATCGTAGGCGTCGCTCCCCGCGTCGCCCTGGTGCATCCCGCTCCCCGAGGCCTCACTCCCCTCGGGCGAATTGCGCAGGGTCTCCTGCTGCACCCCGTACATCGCATCCATCAACTCGTCCCGCAGATCAAGAAGCCGCTTGCGCTGGTTCTCCACAAAGGCGGTCATCCTCGCAGGCCGCGCCGGCGGCGGCTTCCGGCCGGCCGCAGCCCGCTTGGCCGCGGTCTTCCTCGAGGCGGTTTGCGAGGTTTCTGCCGCGCGCTTCTTCGCCGCCGGCTTCGCGGAGGGCGGGCGAGCCGTCCTTGCGGGGCGTTTCCCGGCCGCCTTCCGCGCTGCCGTCTTCCGGCCGGATTTGCGGGCGACCTTCTTCGAGGTCTTCCCGGCGGTCTTCCGCGCAGTCTTTTTCGCAGTCTTCCTCGCGGCCTTTTTCGCAGCCTTCCTCGCGGCCTTTTTCGCGGCCTTCCCGGCGGTCTTTTTCGCGCTTTTTCTGGCGGTCTTCCGGGCCTTTTGCCTTGTCGCGGGACGGGAAGTCTTCCTTGCGGCCTTCTGCGCTACCTTTTTCTTTGCAGCCATGGGACTTCGTGGATAATGGACGGTTCTGTCGGGAGGTCGTCCGCCCCATCCGATCGGGCGGGAGTCCCTAATGGGTTTGCCTGCCCGCTGCAAGCGGAAATTGCGCCTGCCGCCTCCTCCGGTGCTCCTTGCGCTTGAATTCGCAGGGCCGGCTCCTACCCTTGCGGGCCTCCCATGGACTTGCCTGCGGTTATCGAAGCCCTGCTCATCGCCTCCGAGGATCCCCTCCCAGCCGCCGAGATCGCCCGCTTGATTCGCGCTCGGGTCGCGGAACTCGAAGACCAGAAGCCCGACGAGGAGGGCGATTACAGCGCCGGAAACGCGCCGGCGCCGGGGACCGGCTTCGCACCGCTCGCCGCAGTGGACGAGCAATCCGTCATCGCCGCCATCGCCGACCTCAATCGCGCCTACGATCAACACCGCCGGTCGTTCACCATCCTCGAACGCGCCAAGGGATGGAAGATCTTCACCCGTCCCGAATTCGGAGGCTTCGTCCGTCACCTCTTCCCGGGTCAGAAACCCCGCAAACTCAGCCCCCCCGCCCTCGAAACCCTCGCCATCATCGCATACCGCCAGCCGGTCACCAAGTCCTCCATCGAACACGTCCGCGGGGTGGCCTGCGACAGCATCCTTCAGAAACTCCTCGACCTCGAACTGGTGAAGATCGAAGGCCGCGCCGAACTCCCCGGCCGGCCTCTCCTCTACGCCACAACCGACTATTTCTTCGAACACTTCGGCATCAAGTCGATCGAGGAACTCCCCAACGCCGCCGAACTCAGAAGCGTCCAACTCCCAAGCCCCTCCAGCGTGGAAGGAGGGGAAGACGGGCCACCCAGCCAGCCGCCCGCCGAACCAAAGCAACTCGCCCTCATCGAAACCCCCGCCCCGTCGCAACCCTCCGAATCAAGCGAAACCCCCTGAGCCGGACCCCGCTTCCCAAGGACCATCCTCCCCCCGCCACCCCGCAACCCTCAACGCCACCGCCGCCGTGGACCTCGACGAACTCCGCCGGCAGATCGACGCCCTCGACGTCGATCTCCTCAACCTGCTCTCGAAGCGGGCCGACCTCGTCCACGAAGTCGGCCGGATCAAAAAGGAGCACGGCCTCCAGATCTACGCCCCCGACCGCGAAGAGGCCCTCCTCGGCAAACTCGTCAAGATGAACCGGGGACGCCTCCCGGAACCCTCCATCCGCGCCATCTACCGCGAGATCATGTCGGCCGCCCTCGCCCTCGAAGAAGACCTCGAAATCGCCTACCTCGGCCCCGAGGGCACATGGACCCACCAGGCCGCCATCAAGAAATTCGGCCATTCCGTCCAATACACCCCCAACGCCAGCTTCGCCGAGGTCTTCGACCTCGTTGCCCGCCGCCGTGCCGACTACGGCGTCGTCCCCATCGAGAACTCCACCGAGGGCGCCGTCTCCCATACCTTGGATCTCTTCGTCGATTCCCCCCTGCGCATCTGCGCCCAGATCCTGCTGCGCATCGAGAATGACCTCCTCGCGGCCATCCCCCGAAGCGAAATCAAGTCCCTCTACTCGCACCCCCAAGTCTTCGGCCAGTGCAGAAGCTGGATCCTGCGAAACTTCCCCGAAGCCGACCTCGTGGAAGTCTCCTCCACCACCAAGGCCGCCCATCTCGCCCGCCGCCACGCCGCCGAGGGGGCCGCGGCCCTCGGCGGCCGCCTCGCCGCCGAACTCGCAGGCCTCGAAGTCCTCGAAGAATCCATCCAGGACCGCGCCACCAATACCACCCGCTTCCTCGTCATCGGCGAAAAAACCTGCCCCCCCACCGGCCACGACCGCACCTCCGTCCTCTTCGCCGTCCACGATCGGCCCGGCTCCCTCGTCGCAGCGCTCAAGGCCTTCGATGCCTTCCACATCAACATGTCGAAAATCGAGTCCCGCCCATCGAGACAACGCGACTGGGAATACATCTTCTACGTCGATCTCGCCGGACACTGCGAGGACCCTCAGGTCGCCTCCGCCCTCGTCGAACTCGAAAAACACTGCTCCCTCGTCAAAATACTCGGCAGCTACCCCGATACTCCCGAGTAACCACCTGCCCCCATATGTAACCGGATCATTGAAAGTCCGGAAACCGAAAGGAATTCGACCGGCCGCCGCTCTCTTTTTTTTGCCCCTTTGCCCCCCTCCGTGGGCCTCCTCGATCTTCCCGCCCCTTGGCGCCATCCCGGTCACTTTGCCGGTTCCGCCGCTTCGCGCAGCGTCGCTTGCCCGCAATAACACAAGGATTTTAAGCATTGTGTCAAGGATGGCACGATATTTCGTTGATACGAAATATCGGCGTATGCCGATTTCCATGGATCGTCGATTTTCACCCAAAACAATATGCCTCCATAAAATTACTCTTGTGATTTTTTATCAGAGGAGGCACAACTTTCGACGTTCAAGCTAATCAAGCGTTGGCAACAAGACGCTGCTGATTTCACCCCTCCGAGTCCGAATCTTCAACCCCCCTGCCCTGTGACCCTGCCTTGCCGTAGCAATTTCCCTCGACTGTGAGATCCGCGCCGGACCGGTGTCCCTGTCGCCGTTGGACCGGACTCCCGCTGCCCTGCCCCCTGCCTTGCCGTTTCCCTCGACTGCCATGACGACCAGACCAACTCCGCCCCGGGTCTTCTGACTGAAAGCCTGCTGTGACACCCGGCTTGGGGAGCGCACCCCGACAACTGCTGCTCCCCCACCCCGACCCCCTGAACGGAAGCGGAGACCGTTCGGGGGGTCACTTTATCTACCCACCAACCCGCGAGCGACGTGCAGGATTCCAAGGTCGACGCCCGGAGCGGCGGCCAATGTCCTGCGTTTCCGAAACAGCGGGGTCAGCAGTGTTCCGTCCATGTTCCAAATACTGGTTCGTCGTCATTTGGTGCTCTCCCTGTCCTTCCTCCGGCAAGAGCTCCGGGAGGTTTCACTCGGCGGGCCCCAGCGCGATGTAGTCGATCCCCAGCATCAGGAACTTGTTCTGGATGGGGTTGGCCTGCGCAACCAGTAGGCAGGGAATCCCTTGTCGCTCATGCCGGTCGGAATGGACTTGAAGGGATTGATCCCCGGCGCGGCGCCGGAAAAGTCGCCCAGCGGCGTCCACCCCGCCGGCTTCTTCCCGCCGTCCCACGAAATGGAAAGGGTCAACTCGCGCAGCGTGCGAATCGGATTCTCGTCCGGGTAGGGCCGGAGCTGAATCCGCGTGATCGCGCCACGACCCGTCAGCCTGCAGACATCGGCGCTCTCCCCCGGCTTGAGGGTGACGGTCGTGTCGATCGATTTCCGGTCGGGGCCGCCCGGCTTCGGGTCCTCGCCGCGCGCGGCGAACACCTCGTTGGCCTTGCGCAATGCCGCCTGCTCCTCTTCGTTGAACTCGCTTCTATCTTGTTCGTCGTCACCTTGGAGGAACGGAGACAATCGAACGACTCGACGATCTGGCTGCGATCTGCTCCGCCGCTGCAGTCAACCGGGCGGTGCTTGATTCTGCTCTGCGGAGTCCCTTTGCGGATTTCGAGGACGCAGTGCTGAACTGTGCTGCCCTGACGGCCGGTGCGGATTGCATTGTAACTCGGAACGAGGCTGACTTCCGGCACTCATCTCTGTTGGCATACACCCCGAGCCAGTTCCTTGCCGCGCTTTCACAACAAGTGGCAGAAGGCGGCGCACGCCAACCCGCTACCCGACGCGAGTCGGACGCTGTGGAAGATCCAGACCTTGAAACTTGAATCGGAGGAGCGCTCCCGGTAGCGGATGCCACGCCTTCGACGTCTGGGAGAAGTGAGAACGATTCATGAAACCAGCCAATTCAGGAAGGACCTCAAGAGACTACGAAAACAGGGAAAAGATATCGAAAAACTCAAAGACGTTGTGGCCATCATCGTCACCGGAGGCACATCGCAGCCTCGCCATCGAGAAACGACGGCGTGCTCTGCCGGCTCTTGCCTGACCGCGCCCGCCCGCCTACAACGCCGGGAAGGATGCAACAGGACGAGGCGGGCCGGTGAAGGGCAAACGAGTGAGTGTGACGGCGAAGGGCACGACGAAGCCGGCAAGGGGAACCGGATCGGCGGCGTGGGCCTTCCTGTCGGTGACCGTGTTGATCGCGCCGTTCGCGATCTGGAACAGCCTTCTCGACCCCCACAACCTTCCCAAGCTCATCGTGGTCGAGGCGGGGGTGGCGCTATCGCTCCTGGCGCTGGCATGGGGGCCGCCCCGGGGGCGGGGGATCGTGCTGACCGCGCCGCGCGGCGTGGCGCTTTTGCTCGGGGTGGGATTGCTCCTGGGCTGGCTGTCGCTCATCTGGGCGCTGAATCGCTATGCGGCGTTCGTGCATGCGATGCACGCCAGCATGTGCGTCCTTGCGTTCTTCCTGTTCCACCGTTTCTTTGGATTCGAGGGCCGCCGCGCGACCTTCCTGCGGCTTCTCTCCTTGTCGGGCTTCCTCGTCGCGCTGACCGGGTTGCTGCAGCACCTTGAAGTGCTGGACCTGTTTGCCACCGATCAGAAGCTTGCGGCGACCTTCGGCCTTCGCAACATCGCCTCCCAGTTCATTGTCTTCTGTGTTCCGGCGCTGGTCTGGGTCGTTGTTCATGGCAGCCGGGGGTGGTGGGTTCTCGCCCCGGCGGCCGGTCTCGGAGTGGTTTTCGCCTATCTCTTCCACGTTCGTTCCGAGGCGGCGTGGCTCAGCGTGGGGGTCGAGTGCCTCTTGCTGATCGCGCTCGGGATCGTGTTTCTTCGGCGGCGCCGGGAGCGCCTCATGCCCCTGCGCCGGGGGTTCGCGGCGGCGGCGATTTTCCTGATCTCTTTCCTGGTTCCGGCGGGTCTCACCCCGAAAGGCTGGAAGTGGCAGGGCGACGAGGCCGTCGGGGGATTCACGAACAAGTGGTCCGAAGTCCGGGAACACCTCCCGGCCGCCAGCGGGAAGGCGCCGCGCTCTCCCGGGATCGGGTCCGCCACGCGCCGCCTCGTCAAATACGAGGCCTGCCTCGAAATGGCCCGGCGTCAACCGCTGCTCGGCGTCGGCCTCGGCAATTTCGAAGTCCACTACCCCGCCGTGGCGTTCGACCTGGGCCGGCCCACCGGTCTCACCCTGACCCGGAACTTCGAGAGCGCCCACAATGACTACCTCCAGGTTCTGGCTGAACTCGGCCTGCCGGGCTTGCTGGCGGCCGGGGGCCTGATCGCCCTTCTCGCCGGGCGCTCGATCCGCCTGATCCGGGCGGGCGGCATCTCCGTCCCGGCCCGCAGCGCTTCCTTCGGCCTGGTGGCGATGAGCACCCTCGCGGGATTCCTGACCGACGCGCTTTTCACCTATCCCCTGTTCCGGGCCCTCCCTCCATTTCTCGCGGCCGCCTTCGCGGCGATGTTGTGTTGCTCCGTCACACTCGACGAGGACCGGCCGCCGCTCATATTCAGAGCCGGCCGTCCGCTGCAGGTTCTTTCCCTTCTTCTGGTCCTGTTTGCGGTCGCCTTCGGGGTGATGCGCGGGGTGTCGCAGTACCACTTCGCCCGGCAGTCGGCGGCCGACCGGGAGGGCCGCCTCAAGGCCGCTCTTGCCATCGGAAAGAAGGCCCGCCGCTGGAATCCCTTCTTTCCCTATCATCGCCTCCTCACCGGCAAGGAACTGGTCGCCGCCGGACGGCTCGATGAGGCCGGGCCTCTCCTCCTCCGCTTCCAGGAGGACTTCCCCCACAATCCCACCCTGCTCTACGGCCTCGCCCTCTATCATCTTCGCCGCGGTCAACTGCACGAGGCCCGCCGCCTCGCCGACCGCGCCCGGGAAATCGCTCCCCGCGACAGCACCATCCGCCGCCTCGTCCGGATCATCGCGGACCTCGAACAGCAACGAGAGAAGCATTGACCAAGACCGGGCGAACGGGATTGGTTATTCTCTTGATCCACGACCGGCGGACGGAAGCGCCCCAACCATGAAGAGCGGTCCCTCCGGAACCAGAAGCGCCCCCCGCTACACCGGCTCCACCGGAAGGTGCGAGACCTCCTCCCGCGCCTCTTCCGCCAGCGCCGTGCTGAGGTAGCGCTCGGTGGTGCTGGCGGCGATCACCACCACCCGTTTGCCTTCCATCTCGGGACGCCTGGCCACCTCGAGGGCAGCCCAGACGCTGGCCCCGCTCGATATCCCGGCCGGAAACCCTTCGAGCACGCAGAGCTGCCGGGCCGTTTCGAACGCATCCTCGTTGCTGACCCGCATCGTCTCGTCAACGATCTCAAGGTTGAGGTTGCGCGGGATGAAGCCGGCCCCGATCCCCTGGATCTTGTGCGGCCCCGGACTCCCTCCCGAGATGACCGGGCTGGCGGACGGCTCCACCGCCACCGTGTGCAGGTCGCGGCGGGCCTTGATCACCTCCGCCACTCCGGTGATCGTCCCTCCGGTCCCCACTCCGCAAACGAAAACGTCGATCTCCCCCCCGGTGTCCCGCCAGATCTCCTCCGCGGTCGTCCTGCGGTGGACCTCCGGATTGGCCGGGTTCTCAAACTGTCCCGGACCGAACGCCCCCGGCTCCCTGTCGAGCAACTCCTTGGCCTTCGCGATCGCCCCTCCCATCCCCTTGGGCCCCGGCGTCAGCACGATCTGCGCCCCCAGCATCCTCAACAGGACCCGGCGCTCGATCGACATCGTCTCAGGCATCACGAGTTTGCAGCCGTAGCCTTTGCTTCTCGCCACGAAGGCCAGCGCGATGCCCGTGTTGCCGGAGGTCGGCTCGATGATGGTTCCGCCCGGCCTGAGTTCCCCGGACGCCTCCGCGGCCTCGATCATCGACTTGCCGATGCGGTCCTTGACGCTCAGGAGCGGATTGTAGCCCTCCGCCTTCACCACCACCTCGGCCTTGCAGCCGTCGGCGATGGTATTCAGGCGCACCATCGGGGTGCCCCCCACCATCTCGACCATGTTGGATGCGATTCCGTTGTTCATAATGATCTTGCGGCTTGGGTTCTATGTAATGACCGATCCCGCATTCAGCAATGCCTTAAATCTGGAAGTCCCGCACCCCGGACTCGAGGTGCAGCCCGCACTCGTATTTCCGGCCGCCAAAGCGGGTCGCTTCGCGCGATCCGGCGGCCCCCGCGGGCGCGGTGGAATGCCAGTCGCCCATCGTGACGAATCCCGCCGCCGCCAGCGGGTGCGCCGGCAGATCATGCTCCCGCATGTAATCCGAAACCTGCCCGTCATCCCAGTCAACGATGGGATACACCTTCAGGGTGCGCGCCTGGCGCTCCACGATGCGCCGGCCGGCGCGGTCGTCCGAATGGGCGCGTCGCAGACCGCTCGCCCACACGTCGGCCCCAAGGTCCCGAAGGGCCCGGCTCATCGGCTCGATCTTGTTGAGCCGCGCGTATCGTTCGAGCCCGTCCGCCCCCTGCTCCCAAAGCCTGCCGTGGAGCGCCTCCTGGCGGGCCGCGGTCATCGCCGGCTGGTAGACATGCGCCGAGAACCCCAGCCGTTCCTCGAGTTGCACCGCATACAGATACGTCTCCCGAAACAGATACCCGGTGTCGACGAACACCACCGGAACCTCCGGCGCGTGCTCGCGAAACAGATGCAGCATCACCGCCGATTGCAGACCAAAGCTGCTCGAAACCACCAGCCGCCCCCGGAACTTCTCCGCCAACAACCGAATGCGCCCCGCGCCGTCCAGCCGCTCCAACCGCCCGCGAAACTGCTCCAGATCCAACCCGCTCCCGCTGCGCCTCCCCGTCGTGCTCATCATGATCTCTTACCGGCTGACGCCGGCTTCCGGAAGCGCCACCTCGCGGTGAAACTCCTCCCCGGAAGAAGTCTCCTTCACGTACCCCTTGCGGATCACGAAATCCCCGAATCGCTCGCCGCCCACCCGGGACCGCGCGTAGTCTTCTATCACCGGCCGCAGCTCCCGGGCGAGGTCGGCGTCCCGCACCCCCACCCGCCAAAGCTTGTTGAGCCGGTCGCCCGCAAACCCTCCCCCAAGGTAAATGTTGTATCTTTGCGGGGCGCGGCCCACGAGCGCAATCTCCGCAATATACGGCCGCGCGCAGCCGTTCGGACAGCCCGTCATCCGAATCGTGATGGCGTCGTGCCGCAATCCGGCCCCTTCGAGGACCTCTTCGAGTTCCCCGAGAAGCGCGGGAAGATACCGCTCGGACTCCGCCAACGCCAACCCGCAAGTCGGCAGCGCCACGCAGGCGATCGAGTGCAGCCGCAACGCGCTCGTGCGCCGCAACCCGTCCAGCCCGTAACGATCAACCAGCTCCTGAATCGCGGCCCGCTGTTCGCTCCGCACCCGCGCAATCGTCAGATTCTGGTTCGGCGTGAGACGCAACTCCCCGTCGAGAATCCGCGCAATCTCACGCAAACCGGTCCGGACTCGCCTCGACCCGTCGTCCCGGATCCGCCCCCCCTCGACAAACAGGGTGAAGTTCGCCGTGCCGTCCGCATTCTCGCGCCACCCATACGTGTCGCCGTTGCCTGCAAACTCAACCGGCCGCGCCGGATCCAGCCGCCACCCCAGCCGCCTCTCGAGCTCCTCCACAAACCAATCCAGCCCCCGGTCCGCGATGGTATACTTCAACCGGGCGTGCTTCCGGTTCCCCCGGTCGCCGAAATCGCGTTGCACGGTCACCACCTTCTCCGCCACCTCCACCGCCTTCTCCGCCCGAACATACCCGATTACATCCGCCAGCCGCGGATACGTCTCCTCCTGCCCGTGCGTCATCCCCATGCCGCCGCCCACCGCCACATTGAACCCCTCGAGCCGCCCGTTCCCCGCCACCGCGATGAACGACAGATCCTGCGCATAAACATCCACGTCATTACTCGGCGGAACCGCCACCACAATCTTGAACTTGCGCGGCAGATACACCTTCCCGTAGACCGGTTCCTCCTCCTCGCTCGTCTCGATTTTCTCCCCGTCCAGCCAGATCTCATGGTAGGCCCGCGTCCGCGGCGTCAGATGGTCGCTGATCGCCTGCGCCACCCGCAGCGCCTCCGGATGCAGCTCCGAGACCTCCGGGTTCGGATTGCACATCACGTTCCGGTTCACGTCCCCGCACGCCGCAATCGTGTCCAACGCCGCCGCATTGATCTCACGAATCGTCCGCTTCAAATTCGTCTTGATCACCCCGTGCAGTTGATACGCCTGCCGCGTCGTCAACTTGAATGTCCCGTTCCCATACGCATCCGCCATCCGGTCCACCTCCAGCCACTGCGCAGGCCTCGCCACACCCCCGGGAACCCGAATCCGGATCATGAACGCATACGCCTTCTCAAGCTTCCGCCGCCGCCGCTCCGCACGCACATCCCGGTCGTCCTGCTGGTAGGTCCCGTGAAACTTCAATACCTGCTCATCGTCCGCCGACACCGCGCCCGTGCTCTCGTCCGCCAGCCCCTCCGCCAGCGTCCCCCGCAAATAGCCGCTCCCCTCCTTGATCCCTTCCATCCTCGATCGCTTCTCTTCCCTGCTCATCGTCCCGTGGCTTCTTCCTTTCCTCCTTCGCCCTGAACCGCCCCCCGCAACGAGGCCTGCGGCTTCATCATTACTTTGTTGCTCACGTTAGTAACCTTTTGGCTGATTCTCCCTCCTTCCGGGCGGAATGCAACCCGGAATTCCCGGAATTTTTCCCGGGCGCTCACGCATGTGGTCACGGAGGGACCACGGACTAGCCCCCTTCCCAGTGCCATGTAATGGGCACTTCAATATCGGGATGGATGCTGTGGGTGACGGGGCAACCGAGGACGGTGCTCTGGAGGAGCTTCCTTTCGCTGTGATCCTCGGGGAGGGGCATATGGATTTCGACTTCCAGCTTTGCGACCCGGCGGGGCTGGTCGCCGGACATGTGCTTGCGGACCTCGAGACGCATTCCGTGCAGGTCGATCTGCTTGCGCCGGGCCGCGATGCCCATCGAGGTGGCCATGCAGGTGGCGAGAGAGGCGGCAAGGAGGTCGGTGGGCGAAAACAGCTCGCCGCGTCCGTAGTTGTCGACCGGCGCGTCGGTTCCAAGGGTCGTCCCGGAGGGTCCGTGGACCGCCGTGCAGTGCAGATCGCCCTCGTATGCGACGCGGATTTCGATCATGGTTTGCTGGCCGGGGCGCCCTCCTTGTCGGGGACCACGGGCACTTTGGCAAGCACGACCCGGAATCCGTAAATGGAGTCGCTCTCGGTGAATTCCCGGGGCACGATATTGCGGGCGGAAGTCAGCAAATGGTGCCGCTGGTAACTGTTCCAGCCGCCGCCGCGCGTCACGGCATGCCGGCCCTCGGAGTTGTAGTCGTCGGAGACCCATTCCCGGACATTCCCGGCCATGTCGTGCAGCCCGAGGGCGTTCGGCTGGAACAGGCCCACCGGAGCGGTCTTCTCAAAGCCGTCATGGAATCCGGGGATCTTCTCCCGGGGCGGAACGTTGGCGGCCTCGTCCGAAAAGTTGCCCGCGCCCGGCGGCGGCGGCCATTGCGGCCCCCACGGATATCCGTCCCGCTGACCGTCCCGATCCTGCGGCCATTCCCCGGCCTCGCCGCGCAATCCCGCCATCATGCTCCACTCGAGGTCGGTCGGCAGCCGGTATTCGTGATTGGCGGCGATGAGCTTCTTCGCCCGCTCGGTGCGGGTCAGCCACTCGCAGAATCGCATCGCCTCTTCACGGGAGACGTTGACCACCGGGTGCTCGTCATTCTGCGCGAACTCCGGCGGCGCAGAGGCCACCTCGCCGCCCGAGCCCTTCACAAACCCCTCGTAGTCCCGCACCCGCGTCTCCCAGACCGCCGCCATGAGGTCGTCCTCGATCGGCACGAATCTCATTCCAAGGCTGTTCACCCACGGCTCGCCGAAAATGTCTTCCCGCTCCAACCTGATATGGAGGGGCTCCGGCCACTTCGGATCGCCCGGCTTGAGCTGCAGGATCTGTTCGTAACTCTTGTATCCCTCCATCTCCATGATCAACTGCACCTCCCCCGCGATGACGGAGACCTCGAGCGGCGCGGGCTCCGGCTCCCACTCGGTTGGAACGCTCGTCTTGCCCACCATCAGGCCGTTCAGATACACTTTCGCTCCGGGGGGATCACTCGTGAACGACACCACCGAGCGCGGTTCGCGGCGCACCACGCAGTAAAAGGGCCGCATCCCTTTCCTCACCCAATCCGGGTTCACCCCGCTCAGGTCCCGCCCCTTGTCCATCCGGACCTCCATCCAGTTCTCCTCCTTCAGGTAGTTCTCGCGGCACTTCTGTTCGAGCCATTTCGCGAACTGCCGGGCTTCGGCCGGGGTCGCCAGAACCACCTGGCGCATCGCGCCGTTCTCGGAAAGCTCCACGATCTTGCCGAACGAAACCTTCTTCTCCTCCTGAAACTGCATCCACGACGCCACCCCGATGTAGTTGTAGCTCTCGTGGAAGTCCTCCTCCGGACGATAGCGGTTCTCGAGGATGTCCTCCCACCATTCCCCCGGTTCCGGCGGCTTGAAATACGTCAGCGTCGGATCGATCACCAACCCCTCCTCGCCGACCACCGCAGTTTCCGTCACCTCCCTGTAGTCGTGCTTCTTGATGAGGAAACGCACCTCCGTCCCCACCGGAAGCCGCATCGTCCGCAACGGCGTGTCGCCAAGATACTTGCCCTCCGCATCAAACACCTCCGCCGGATGCGGATAACTCGTCACCGTCACCGGCGCCAGTTCCACCTCCTCCGGGCGAATCGGCGAACTCACCGAAGTCACCCGCCATTCATTCCAGTTCAACATCTCGGCCCCGCCCACCGCCGCCACCAACCCCAGCAGACCCGCCGCCACCGCCCCCGCCCGCATGCGCAGCGGCCGCGGCCGGCCCGCCTCAAGGTGCGCCAACTCCGTCGCAAGGTCCCCCGCCGTCCTGATCTTGCGGCGGCCGATCCGGGGCTCGCACACGTCGCAGATCACCGAGTTCAACAGCCGCCACCGCTTCAGCTTCCGGCCCTCCGGCAACTCGTCCGGCAACTCCGGAAAATCCAGCCGGTCCTTGCCGGTCGCCATCTCGTAAAGCACCTTCCCGAGGCTGTAGACATCCGCCTCCGCCGATCCCGGCCCTTCGGGCGGCACGAACCCCTCCGTCCCCACGAACGTCTGCTGGCCGCGCTGCGCCACCAGCCCGATGTCCGCCAGCTTCGCCTTGCCGTCCACGAAGATCACGTTCGACGGCTTCACGTCGCGGTGCGCCAACCCCCCCCGGTGCAGGTGATCGAGCCCTTCCGCCAGCAGGCGGCCGGTCGAGATGCACTCCTCGACGTCCAGCGGTTCGCCCTCCGCCGCCTTCATGTCGCTGCGCAACGTCCGCGGCTCGTACTCCACCGGGTGGATGTTGCGCCCCAACCGCACGTCGTCCCCCAGCTCCATCACGTAGTAGTAAAACGGCTCGCCGTCCGACTCGCCCCGCCCGACGTGCAGAATGTGCACCAGCCCGGGATGGTTCCGCGAAACCGGCTCATACTGCAGAATCCCCTGAAACTCACGCTCGAACCCCCGCTCGTCCTCGAAATCGTTGTGCCAGACGGTCTTCACCGCGCGCAGCGCCCCCGTCACCCCGCGCGCCAGCCACACCTCCCCATAGGCCCCGCCTCCAATCTTCCGCAGGACCTCGTGATCCGGAATCACCGGAACTGTCCGAACCTTAGTCTGCATTCTTCTCCATGCGTGCCAACTCCCGCTTCAACACCGCCCCCACCCGGTGCTTCGCCAGATACACCTGCGCCATGCTCACACCAAGATGCTCCTGTACCTTCCGCGCTTCCCACTGCTTGACAACATAATAATGAAAGATCTGATACTGCTTCGGGGAAACCTGCGCCTTCACCCGCGACAGCGCCGCCTCCGCAAGGTTCTTCTTCCACTCCACGTCCCACATCCGCTCGAGAAGATCCCCCTTCGGGTCCTCGAACCGGTCGATCACCGCCGTCTTGCGGTCGTCCTCCCAGTCCGCCCCCGCCATCGCCGTGTCCTTCTTGCGCTTGCGAAACTGGTCGTTGATCCGCCACCGCGTCATGTTCATCAGCCACGTCTTGAACGACCCCTGCTTCGGATCGTAAAGCCGCTTCTTGCTCTGCTTCGCGATCGACAGAATCGTCTCCTGCACCACGTCGAACGCCTCGTCCGAACGCAGCCCCGCCTTCAGCCCCACCGAGTAGATCAGCCGCCAATAGGTCTGGTAGAATTCGTCCCACGTCTTCTGGTCTTCCCAGTTTTCCAGCCGCGCGATGAGGCTCTTCCGCGTCTGCTCATAGGCCTGCTCAAGGCCTTTTTTCCCCTCCTTCGGGGATTTTCCAACACCGCCTCGTCTCGCTTTCTCCGCCATCGTGCAGATCCTATCATACCAACTCCGCAAAGTCTCCCGCCACCTGAAAAAATAGTTCTCTTCGCAGGACAATCCGGGAATGCTAACAATCCCGAATCTCATTGCTCTTTCCGGCCCTCTTCGTCCATGATGGACGGGAGTCCTCTGTCTGCTCGGCCCGGTTTCACCCCCGGCCCGCCTCAACTCCACTCTTACGGCTGTCCATGCACGATCCCCCCCCGAACCCTTCCCAGCACGTCGAGCGCATCAGGGAAATCCTGGTCGGGCGTCAACTCCAGCAAGTCGAGGACCGCGTTCGCCGCCTCGAAGAGGGCCTCGAATCCGGCCGCGCCCGGAACGAGGACGCCGCCACCCGCGTCAGGGAAGCGCAATCCTCGATCCTCAAACAGGCCGAGGAACTGCGCCGCGAAATCCAGCGCGAAAACAACCTCCGCAACAGCCAATACCAGCAACTCACCCGCCAACTCGAACAGGCCAGCGAACGCATCCAGGCCACCTCCGCCGAAATGCAACGGCACGACGCCCGCCTCGAACGCCACCTCAGCTCGCAACTCGAAGGGATCAGCGCCGCCATGGCCGCCCGCATCGACGCCCGCGTCCGCGAAATCCTCCACCACCTGCAGTCCGAAATCGTGCACTGGAAAAACCAGGTCGACCGCAACATGCAGACCATGCGCCACGAGGGCGTCACCCGCGCCGAACTCAAGGAGCGCTTCGCCCGCCTTGCCAGCGCCGCCATGGAAGATGAACCCCAATCCGAGGACGGCTTCCTGCCGTGACTGCCATGCCCGCGCTCGCCGTTCCGGAAATGCCCGCCCACCCGTTTCCCGAACTTCACCCCCTCGAAGAGAAGCGACCGATGCCTTCCCTCGCGGATCTCCTCGAAGGGGGTCCTGCCCCGCCGTCCCCCGGGAAGGCCTCCGCCGCCTCCACCACCGCTCCCTCCGTCCTGCGTATTCCCAGCTTTCCCCGTGCCGAGCACGTCGCGGAGCATGCCAATCCCGCCCCGGCCTCCCGGCCGGAGCCGGATTCACCCCCCGCCGCCGAACCTGACCGGCTTACCGAGGCCCTCGCCTCCTTCATGATCGACGACGACCCCCCGGAACCGCAACCGGACCCCAACCCACCCCCCACCCCCGATCCCGAGGCAGCCGGCAACCCGCCCCCGGATCACGAGAACCCCCTCCCCGCATCTCAAGACCCGTTCCACGAACCCACCGACCAGGATCTCGCCGACGCCTTCCGCCCCCTCCTGCAATCCTCCCTCGAACAGGCCCTCTTCGGCCGCGACACCTCCATCCACGGATACCTCGAACCCATGCTCCGCAACACGGTCCGCCGGGCCATCGCGGAACAGATGGAAAGCGCCCGCCAGTTCCGCGAAGCAGGCGCCTTCGACCGCCTCGCCTGGCGCCTGCGCGCCCTCGTCACCAGCCGCAGCTACGACGATATCGTCTTCGACCGCACCCGCCGCTACCACGTCGAGGAAGCCTACCTCCTGCGCCGCAAATCCAAGACCCTC
>Ga0180431_10004056_pt1 | contig 18463 bp, 18 predicted proteins | sample SS_ome_11_FD_132459 | JGI IMG/M metagenome (GOLD analysis project Ga0180431, IMG submission 132459) | Hypersaline lake sediment archaeal communities from the Salton Sea, California, USA - SS_1_MS_1 metaG | ecosystem: Environmental > Aquatic > Non-marine Saline and Alkaline > Hypersaline >... | reverse complement strand
GGGATGGGCGTGGATGAGGTCCGCGAGTACCGCGAGCTCAAGCGTGAGAACGCACGACTGAAGAAGCTGTTGGCCGACCGGGAGCTGGAGATCGACGCGATGAAGGAGGTGATGCGAAAAAAGCTCTGAAGCCGCGACAGCGGCGAGCCTACGTCAACGAGATGAAGCAGCAATCGGTGTCGGAGAGACGGAGTTGCCAGTTGATCGGGATCTGGCGTTCGAGTTACCGCTACCAGCCCGTCGTGCGGGACGACAGCGGATTGGCAGCCAAGCTGCACGAGATCGCGGCCGAGGAGGCAACGGCCGGTTACCGGACAGCGTGGGCGTACCTACGTCAAGACGGGATGTTGGTCAACCACAAGCGGGTGCACCGCGTGTGGAAGGAGGAAGGCCTGACGCAGCCGGTCAAGAAGGGGCGCAAACGGGCTAAGGGAGGATCGGTGCCGCTTCAGGCAACCCATGTGAACCATGTGTGGACTTACGACTTCATCCACGACCGAACCGAGGATGGTCAGCCGTTGCGGTTTCTCACTGTGGAAGACGAGTACACACGGGAAGGGCTGACAGTAGCAGCGGGACGGAGTATGCCCGCCGAGCGGGTGATCGAGGTTCTCAAGGCGTTGTTCTCCGAGCGTGGAGTACCGGAGTACCTTCGAAGTGACAACGGGCCTGAGCTGGTCGCCGCGAAGCTGGTGGAATGGCTCAGCAGACGGGGCGTCCAGACGCATCACATCGATCCGGGGAGTCCGTGGCAGAACGCGTACGGAGAGAGCTTCAATGCGATCTTGCGGCGGGAGTGTCTGAACCGGGAGCTGTTCTACGGTGTCCTGGAAGCGCGCGTGAAGACGAAAGCATGGCGTCAACGGTACAACAACCGGAGACCTCACAGCTCGCTGGGATTCCGGACACCCGTCCAATTCCGCGATGGCGTGAGCGTTCCACTGCTGGAGCGAGGTCGTCCTTCGACGCATCATCGCCGACGCGAGCTCGAAAAGGAGCGACGAGCCAACAAGCAAGCCGATCTCTACTTACAGGTGGTACAGCCGTAGGGGGCAGGCCACAGACTACGCTGACTTCCATTGCACTACGGCTCTCGCTCGTACAACATCTTCGGCATCCGCTTGGACGCCGAGAGGCCACGCAAGGAGAAGACGTATGGAGAATGAGTTTTCCCGGATCATCAACCGACGGCACACCGACTCGATCAAGTGGACGTACTACGACGAGGACGTGCTTCCGATGTGGGTCGCGGACATGGACTTCCGCTGCGCGAACCCGGTCGTCGAAGCGTTACGCGCTCGGGTGGAGCACGGGATCTTTGGCTACGCGAAGGAGCCGGAGCAACTTCGCGGGGTCATCGTCGATCGATTGAAACGGCGGTTTGACTGGACGATCGAGGCCGAAGCGATCGTCTTCGTCCCCAACGTTTACGTCGGCTTCCACCTCGCTGCCCACGCGGTGACCCGGCCGGGGGACGGCGTCCTGATCACGCCGCCGGTCTACTTCCCGATCCTTTCGGTCCCGAAGAACGCGAGCCTCAGGGCACAGCTGACCGAGCTGCTCTGCGACGACGGGCTCCGATATGAGATCGATTTCGAGCGACTCGAGCGCTCGATCGACGGGAGGAGCAGGCTGTTCATCCTGTGCAACCCGCACAACCCGGTCGGTCGCGTCTACACGAGGTCGGAGTTGGAGAAGCTAGCCGAGATCTGCGAGACGCCCGACCTGATCATCTGTTCCGACGAGATCCACGCCGACTTCGTCTTTGAAGACCACCGACACGTTCCGATCGCGGCGCTGTCCCCCGAGATCGACCACCGAACGATCACGCTGATGTCGCCGGCGAAGTCGTTCAACGTCGCCGGGATCTCGTTCGCGTTCGCGGTGATCTCCGATCCGAAGCTGAGGGAGCGCTACGAGAACGCGACGATGGGGCTCGTCCCTCATCCCGGAGCGATGGGTTACACGGCCGCGCTCGCCGCGTTCCGAGACGGCGACGAGTGGCTCGACGACCTGGTGACGTACCTTCAGGCAAACCGTGACTTCGCCGCCGAATTCGTTCGGGAGCGCCTTCCCGGCGTCGCGATGACTCCCCACGAGGGGACGTACCTCGCCTGGCTCGATCTGCGCGGCGCGGGGATCGATGGAAGCCCGTACGAGTTCCTCCTCGATCGGGCGCGCCTGGGCACCGTCGACGGCGCGATGTTCGGCCCCGGAGGCGAGGGATTCGTTCGCCTGAACCTCGCCTGCCCCCGCGAGACGCTGGTCGACGGCCTCGAACGGATCGAGCGGGCGCTCGAGTCTCGCCGTACTTGAACTCATCGCTTCACGCTGGCGCCGGATCTGCGCGACCTCCATTCCGCTCGCAGCATCAGAAGCATCAGCGCTCCGGTGCAGACGATCGCACGCACGGCGTAGACGGTGGCGAGTGCGCCCTTGCTTGACAGGAGCGAGAAGACCGGTGCCAACATCAGGCCGATCCACATCACGAACGACTCGGTGTTCCGGTCCGATCGCCACAGCCGCTTCACGACCGGGAAGTAGGCGACGACGAGAATGAGCTGAATCGCGCTGTGCGCGGCGGCGTGCTGCCGCGTGAACGCCCAGACGACGAGGATCGCGAGGACGGCGCCGAGGCAGCCGAGATCGAACCGGTTGAATCGCGTGCTTCGGTCGCCCCACAAGGCAATGGCGACAGCGACCGAGCTGACGAGTACAAGGTCGGCCGTGTTGAGGATGTTATCGAGAAGGCCGAAGTCGCCCTCCGCGAGATACGTGAGCAGGCTACCGACCACGGCGATGGTGAAGAAGACCCACATCGCGAGCGCCGGACTGATCCGCCCTCGCCGGATCGCCCAGACGTAGTGAAAGCCGATGAACAGGTTGGTCGACGTGACCGCGACGATGGAGAAGAGCCTCATCCCACACCACCTCCCGCAGCTCGGACCACCTGGGGCCGAGGAAGGTTGAGAATACGTGAGATCCACGGCGGCTCTCAATGTGGCGCCTCTGAGGCCCTCTCTGCGCTGCCAGCCGTCAGTGAGGGAATCCGCTCACCCTGTCTTGGAATCCGCGCTGTCGCGCAACGCGTTCTGCAGCGCTGCCGCGAGGTTTCGCGGCAGCGCTTCGAGATAGTCGAGGACGTCGTAACGCACGAGCTTCTCACGAGTCTCCTCGGACAGCTCCTCGGCCGTGAGGCCACGGAGGAAGGACGCCGTCTCTTCCTCGCTGAACGTCGGTCCGGCCTCCTCGACCTTCAGAAGCCCCCGGTTGTGTGGGCAGACGGCCTGGCACCGCACGCAGCCGATGAACCGGTCCTGCCAAGAGAAGTCGAGTTCCTTCGGATACGGAACGTCTCCAGGCTTTTCCTGCCAGTAGGTGATACACCGCTCCGCGCGAATCAGGAAACGATCCGGATCGATCGCGTCCACCGGGCAGGCGCGGACGCACGCACCGCACGACGCGCAGGATTCGAGGACCTCGGCTTCCCGCCAAGCGCCGTTCTCGCGCGGCGCGTCGGTGTACAGGCTACAGAGCCTGTGGTAGCTACCCATCCCCTCGACGTACGTGAGGTTGTTCCGCCCGTATCGCGCCATTCCGCTGCGCGCTGCGAGAAGCTTCTTCGGAAGGGACGCGGTCTCCGCTCGGATCTCTTCTTTCCCCGGGAGCTTCGCCAACACGGATCGGACGTACGGCTCGCCCCGCTCCTCCCAGCGAACGAAGGTCGGCGGAATCCGCAGACCGACCTCGCGACCCTTCCAGCGGAACCGGACCGTCAAAGCAGGATCGGGAACGGCAACGATCAGGATCGATCGCACCCACGATGGGGCCCTCTCGATCGAGTCCTGGAATGGCCTCAGGCGCTCCTCGAAGAACGTCCCGTCGAGCTCGTCCCGGCTGAGGCGCTGTTCCAGTTCGCTCCACAGGTCGAACCGCCGCGCCGCCGAGACAAGCCGCGCCGCCCAGCCCCTCTCCCTCATCGCCTGCAGGACCGAAGAAGCCATGTCCCTGTCGCCCACGGTCACGGACCCGGCTGCGTCCGAGCCAGAAACGCTTCCCTCAGCCGCTGCATCCGCGCGGCGATCGATCCGCTTTCCTCGGCGAAGAACGCCTTCAGCTTCTCGCATCCTTCGTACTCCGAGCACACCGCGCAGCTCGCAACGCCGCGTTCGACCGCGCACGCGCGGACACCGCAACCGGCGCAGTAGTCCGCGATCAACCCCGGTTCGGGATACTGGCAGCCGAGGCAGACCCAGTCCGCGAATCTTCCCTCCCCCTCTCCGAACGTATCCACGACCTTCTGCCTCTGCGCTTCGTCACTCGCCATCGTCGCCTTGTATGCTGCGCATTCGGCGCAGTCGATCCCGCAGGGTGCCAGCATCGCTCCTCCTTCGATTCAGCTGCTTCCGTCTGGCCAAGCAGATCCCATATCTAACTACCATATTTGTCTACGTTGGACATCATATCCCGGATGGAATAACCTGTCCAATCGATTACGATAGATAGATTGTTGATGTGCCATCCTGCCTCGGCGTTCGCATGCAGATCCGCTGAATCCGTACGGCTTGGTCCTTTCGGCCGATGGCTGTAGAATGGACCGGCGCGCACGATCCACCGCAGCAAGGGGTCGCAATGAAGGAAGCCGACAGTCGATCTCGGACGGCGAGCGATTTCACCGTCAGCGAAGCGTCGTCCCCGGCGAAATTCGGCTTCATCGGTGGGGATCCGAGCATCGACTTCGTCAACACGGTGGACGACCGGCTCGCCGAATCCCCTTCCGACCGACTGGCCTCGTACGACGACCTGCTCGATTGGACCGAGCAGGCCGGCCTCGTCCGTTCGGAGGCTCTCACGTCTCTCAGAGAGGCCGCATCGGAGCGCGAACAGAACGCCTTGCGCGTGCTGCGAAGGGCCCGCTCGTTTCGAGAACGCCTGTATCGTATCCTGGCCGCAACCGCGGCCGGCTCCCCTCCGGCCACCAAGGATCTGGACGGGATCACGACATTGGCCCGGAAGGCGGCCGCGCGCTCGCGTCTCGAGCGCCGCGGAAACGGGTTCACCTGGATCCTGGACGAGGCCAAGGGATACGAACTCGATTGGCCCCTTTGGGAGCTGGCTCGGGCCGCCGTTGCCCTGCTGACGTCCGAATCGCTGAAGCATGTCCGTCAGTGTGCCGACGAAACGTGCGGTTGGATGTTCATCGATCGGAGTCGAAATCACAGCCGGCGCTGGTGTGACATGAGCAGCTGCGGCAACCGGGCCAAGGCGCGGCGCAACTACGCACGCAAGAAGGCTCGGCGGCTCGCCCGAGGAGTCTGACGGCACGCCGCCGTGCGACGGGACCGCAACGCCAGAGAGACGATCCACCGTGAGATTCCCTCGATGAAGAGCGCAAAGCCGGCCGGTACAATTCGCGGGATTTCGGTAAGGAGGACGGCGGATGTTCGACGGAGAACTCCTGAGGGTCGAGGGCGTCAGCAAGACGTTCGAGGCGGTCCGCGCAGTTAACGACGTCTCGTTCTCGGTCGGACGCGGCGAGATCCTCGGCTTTCTCGGCCCGAACGGCGCCGGGAAGACGACGACGATTCGGATGATCCTCGGGATCTTCCATCCCGACTCCGGGACGATCCGCTGCTCCCTCGACGGCGAGCAGACTCACGCCCCCAAGGAGCGGACCGGCTACCTGCCCGAGGAGCGGGGGCTCTACGGCGACGCGAAGGTCCTCGACCTTCTCGTCTACTTCGGCGAGCTGAAGGGGCTCGCTCGTGCCGAGGCTCGAGATCGTGCGCGTTACTGGCTCGGGCGCTTCGACCTCCTCGACTGGGCGTCGAAAAAGGTCGAGAAGCTGTCGAAGGGGATGCAGCAGAAGATCCAGTTCACCGCCTCGATCCTCCACCGTCCGGAGCTCGTCGTCCTCGACGAGCCGTTCTCCGGACTCGATCCGGTCAACCAGAACCTCCTCCACGAGATCATCGCCGGCCTGAAGGATGAAAACGTCGCCGTTTTGCTCTCGTCGCATCGGATGAACCTCGTCGAGGCGCTGTGCGATCGGATCTTCCTGATCCACAACGGGCGGCGCGTCCTCTACGGCGACCTCGAGAAAATCAAGGAGTCCCACGGCGAGCACGCGGTGCGGATCCGCTTCGAAGGCGACGGATCGGCGCTGGCCGAGCTTCCGGGCGTGACGGACCTCCGGATCGAGGAGGGGCGCGCCGCGTTCACGCTCGAACAAAGCGTCAGCCCGGACGCGCTCGTGCGGGGCCTTCCCGAGTCGATCGAGATCCTCGCGCTGTCCGTCGATCGACCGCCGCTGCACGATATCTTCGTCCGGACGGTCGAAGGGAGGGCGTCGTGAAGCTCGGCAAGGTGATCCGCTGGGAGTTCACCCAGAGCGTCCGGAGCAAGCAGTTCCTGATCATCACGATCCTGCTCCCCGCCATTGTGGCCGTCGCCGTCTTCGCGATCTCCCGCGGGATCGGCGACGACCTCGGGTCGCCCGCGGAACCCCTGACGGCGGGGCTCATCGGGATCTTCCTCGCGATCATCCTCTACCTCGGCGCGTTCATGTCCGGCGTGATGACGATGTACGGCGTGATGAAGGAGAAGCAGAGCCGGGTCGTCGAGATGATGCTGTCGTCCGTCTCGGCGTGGGAGCTGGTCTGCGGAAAGCTGATCGGGCTCGGCCTCGCCGGACTGATCCAGGTCCTGGTCTGGGCGACGCTGGCCTACGTCGGGGCGTCGCAGTTCCTTCCCGTCTCGTTGGCGGCACTGACCCTCGTCCACTGGATCACGTACCCGTTCTACTTCGTCCTCGGCTACCTGTTCATCGGCTCGATCTTCGGGACCGTGGGCGCGGCGATCAAGGACATCCACTCCGGCGGCGCCATCGGGTTCGCCGGCATCATCCCGTACCTCCCGATGATGTTCACCGCGCTGATCGTCCAGAAACCCGACACGCTGTGGGTTCGGATCGCCGGGTTCATCCCTCCGTTCGTCCCGGGCGTGATGCTCCTGCGGATCGGGGCGACCCCGCTCGCTTCGGAAGGGACCCGGTTCGTCCCGGCGTGGGAGATCGCGCTCAGCCTCGCCTCGCTCGCCCTCGGGACCCTGTTGATGATGCGGTTCGCCACCAGGATCTTCGAAGTCGGGATGCTGATGACCGGAAAGTCGGCGTCGCTGCGGGAGCTGTGGCGGTGGGGAAGACGGAGGATCTGACACAGAGACCGCACGCAGCCGCTCGAGGACTTCGAGATCGGGATGACCCCCGAGGAGTTCCTCGCCGGCTTCGGCGCCGAATCGCCGTAGATCTAGCCGGCCCCGTCCTTCAGCGCCGCGAACCGATCGATGAATCGTTCGGCCTCCGCGACGTCGACGTTCTCGGTGCCGAGCGAGATCCGCTTCTTGCCCTTGACGACGAGCACGATCCCCTCCTGCTCGAACCGGACGTCGACGTCTCCCAGCTCGTGCTCGATCCCCATCCCGGCGCGCGCGGCGGCCCACTCGACGACTCGGGGGAGCTTGCGGGCGACCCGCTTTCCAATCGCCCGCTTGAGCCTTCCTCCCAGGCCGCCCTCTCCCTCCCCGAGCGCGGCGAGCTTCTCCTGCACGTCCTGAAGCTCTTCGAGCGCGTGTTTGGCGAACTGGATGACGAGCTTTCCGTCGTCGGTCAGGATCAGCTCCGTGTCGTCGTTGACCGTGCCCAGCGTCGCGACCTCGCCCCGCCAGACGACTTCGTACAGACGGTGCTCGCCGAGCCCCTTCAGCGGGCGCGCCCCGAGGTCGCGGAAGTTGTGCTCGGTCGCCGCCAGGGACGAATGCTCAGCCACGCTCGACGAAACGACGATCTGGCCGCCCTTCGCGACGTCAGCGATCCGCTTGGCGAGGTTGACCGAGGTGCCGAACAGGTCACCATCGGCGCGTATCGCGGCTCCCCAGGTCAGGCCGATGCCGGCCGAGAGGGTGGTTTCCTCGCCGTGGCAGTACTCCGCGCAGAGAGCGTCCTGCATTTCGATCGAGCATTCGACCGCCTCCGCGGCGTTCTCGAACGAGGTCATCACGCCGTCTCCGTACGTCTTCAGGACGCGCCCGCCGCGCCCGGAGACCCGGCTCTCCACGAGACCGACGAACGCGCGGGCGAGGCGGAACGCCTCCTCGTCGCCGCGCTCCGCGGTCAACGCAGTGAATCCGCGCAGGTCGGAGAACTGGATCGCGAGAGGCTCTTCGCTCGGCACGGGGCAACGCCTCCTTCAAGATCGGAGTCTAGGCGAACGGTTAGCCGCCGGCAATAGAAAGCGCGCCGTCCGGTGCGCTCTCCGGACAGCGCGAACGGTACGCGCTCTTACCTCTGGACGAACACCTTTCCTTTGTCGGTGAACGAGCTCCCCGAGCCGGTCGCCACGACGACGTAGACGTAGGCACCGTTGGCGAGCTGTTGTCCGCTCTCGCTTCGCCCGTCCCAGGAAACGGCAAGAACGTTCACCGCTTCGGCACGCCAGACGAGGCGCCCGACCAGGTCGTAGACCTTGACCGCGAACGTCTCCGCTAGGCCGGTCCCGACGAACCCGAACCGGGTCTCTTCGACGAACGGGGACGGGCCGGCGTAGAACCTGTCAACGGTGAACTCGACCGCGACAATCGACACGGACGCCGTGCTCGTATCGTCCGGATCGCTCGGATCAACGTAGGTCGCCGTCACTGTATCACCGGCCACGAACCCGAGATCCAGCGGGCCGGAGGTGAACGTTCCCGAAGCGCCCGGTACCGATGTCAGATCGTACGTCGCTCCATCGATCGTCACCGCGTCGACCAGCGTCCCCGCGTCGGCGACCGACGGATCGTCGACGTTGACGTAGATCGGATCCCCTTCCACGTACGCCGCCACCGGACTCCCGTCCGCGTCGACGAACGACAGCGTCGAGCCGGTCGGTAGGGCGCCGCCGACCCCGACCTTGATCGAGACCCACCCGACGTCCGAGTGGTTCGACGGATCGTGGTAGACGCCGAGGATCGTGTCTCCCGGAAGGACGCCGAGCGTCGGGACGCACTCGTGGCGATCGACCAGGTCGATGCACGTCACAGAGACGAAGTCGCCGGTGTCGATCCCCGTCTCCAGCAGGTCGATCACCGCCCACCGCCCGTTGCGCGGGTTGAGGACGTACAGCTTCGCCCACTGATCCGCCTGTACACCTCGTTCGCCGAACACGTTGGTGTCGCCGAGCAACCCGTTCACCAGATGTTGCTCGTTGTCTTGGAACTCGCAGACGGCCGCCGGCCGGTTCGCCGCGAAGTCCATCGGACCGAACGGGACGTTCTGCCGACCGTCCCAGTACCCGTCGACCCGCTCGCGCCGCTGTCGGTCCTCGTCCTGATCGGGATCGACCACCTCGACGAACACGCAGTCGGAGTTGAAGTAGCCGTCGACCCGATTCCCTTGCCGGTCGAGGAAATACATCAGCAACTGGTCGCCGTCGTACACCTGGGTGTCTCCCACCTCGAAGAGCGAGAACGACACGTCGTTCGCGACGCGGACCTCCTGGATCTCGGGGGGGAACGCCGTCGCGGTGTCGATGTCCCCGAGCAGGGGGAACGCCGCCTCGGCGTAGACGACGTCGTTGTACCGGGCGTAGACCGAATCCTCGTTGAACGCCTCGAGCTCCCAGTTGTCCAGTCGGAGCGAGTAACCGCCGAGGAGGTCCGGATCGCCGATGCCGAGGGCGTCCCAGACCGAGGTCAGCCGCATCCCGACGTTCGTGAAGAAGACCGGCGAATTGCTCGACAGCTCGTCGAGGATGAGCCACTCGGCGTCGTCGACCTCGTGCGGATCGCAGACGTGAACGACGACCTTCTCCGGACAGCACGGGTCGGTGTTGGCGTTGCCGTCGTTCACTTCGATGTAGACAGGGTCGCGGCCGATCCAGAAGGCCGACTCGTCGTTCCGCCCCGAGTCGGTGAACCGGAGGACGCTGTGGTTCCTCTCGCCGATGTAGGCGGTCGCCAGACTGAAGTCGTCCTGATCGTTCGGATCGATGTAGTAAGCGACGAGCACGTCCCGCTCGTTCAACGAATTGAACCCGAGATCGGTGAGCATGTCGTTGATCCAGAACTGGAAGACACCGGTGTCCGGTCCCGTCTCCTCGGCGTAGAACATCACCCGGGTGACCCCCGATGCGCTCGCCGTGTCGAACGCCGTAACGTTGTCGTCCGCGGCGGTCGGGTATTCGACGTAGTAGGTCCCGTCTACATTCGGCTGGTTGCTTCCGTCGCCGGCGAGATCGACGTCGGCCGTTGTCAGGCCGCTGTCGTAGATGGAGTACCAGACGATCGGCCTCGCATCGGCTGGCATGGTCCCGGCGAGATCGATCACACCGCCGTACCGCTTGAGGGCGCAGAACGTGGTGGGGCTCGTGTCCACCAGGGGATTCCACGAACCCGGATTGACGAGGATGAAGACCGGGACGTACTCAACCGCGTCGCAGTTGACGTTCTCGTCCAAGTCGATGACCGTCACCAGCGCCGCCTCGTTGGCGTCGTGGTAGACCTCGCGTCCCCATTCGATCGTCGACTTCTCGTCGCTGATCTTCCCGAGGCCGAGTGCGACGTCGGTCGGGTCGTTCTGGTCGACGTACAGCCCAACGAGCGTGTCCATGTTCTCGAACCGCCCGAGCATGTAGTCATCACCTGCGGCGCCCGTTCCCGGAGGAAGCCACGCGTCACCGTCGCCGGGGTTCGGATCCACAGGAGGAATCTCATTCGGATCCTGTGCCAGCACGAACGCTCCGTTCTGGTCGACCCAGATTCGATCGTCCCCGTGCTCGTCCCCGTCACCGTCGGCGTAGAGGTACCCGCCCCATTCGAAGTCGATCGGGTCGACCGCGTCGCCGATCGCGCCGGTGTACGGTCCGACGATGTGCGAATGGAGGCGCCCGTTGTCCCCGAAGTCGACCCGCGTGCCGATCTGGAACGGCCTCTTGCTGACGAAGACACCGGAGCTGCTGTCCGTCTCCTCGAGGAAGTCGGCCCCGAGCCAGCCGGCCGTCTCACCCGGCCAGTGTCCCTTGTACGGAACGTATCCTATGTCTCCGCGCAAGTCCCCGTCTGCGTCCCCGAACTCGTCGAGGTAGCTCGTCCACACGATGTGGGCGCCGGTCTTGGTGTCCATTACCTTGATATCGGTCCAGGACTTGTCCCGCACATCGCAGTCGATGTCCTCGTCGGGATCGACGACGACGATCCAGATTTCGTCCCCTTCTCTCACCTTCGTGACGCGGTTCTCGCCGTTCTTGTCGGTCGAGAAGTACAGCTGCGCGTCCGACGCCCACGCTCCCGCGAAAGACGCTGCGATGAACATGAGGATGAGGCCTGCGGCGACCGTCCATCTCGGTTTCACGATTCCCGTCCTTCTCTTGTGCTCATGATCCCTCAGCCATTCGCTCCTATCGCCTCAACCGAGAGGCTCTCGCGACGCCTCTCGTCTCGTGCTCGCCGAAGAACGCGCCTCCAGCTTCCGAACGTCAAGAGGATCCAAATCGCCACCGGCGCCGCCTCCCACAGAACCCGCACGCCGACTTGCCAGAGATCGAGCGTTCGCGCAAGGAACGGGCCGACCGGCGTCAGGCCGATCGCCGCGTAGGAGAGCTCGACCGACGCGACGAGGTACCCCGCGTGGACGAGGAGCAGCGCGCCGATCGAGCCCCCGATTCGCGCGAGCCTTCGCGACCATCCGAGCCCCGGCGTGGCCACGAGCAACGCCAGCAGCGGGATGACCGCGAAGAACGTGTACCGGTCGAACCAGGTGAACGGGGCGATCTCTCCCGGTCCGACGATCCGGTAGATCCAAACCTCGGCGCCCCGCGCCTCGAGGACCGAAGCGTTCGGACTCTCGACCCAGCGGAACAGCGGCCGCGCCAGTCCGGTCACCGCCGCGGTGTACCCCGGCACGACGAACGTCCAGACCCCGGTCAGGAGGGCCGTCACGACGAGGAAGACCACGACGAAGCGAAGGACGAGCCTCGTCCAGCCGGGCGCAATCGGTCCCGTCTCAAGCTTCCTTCGGCGCACGTGTCCACCTCCCCGCCCACAACAACCACAGGGCGACCGCGAAGACGATCAGAACCGATTGCCAGACCAGCTGATGCGCTGGATCGAGAAGCCCGGGCAGATGGACGCCGATGTAGTACAGGGAGACGAGACGGACGACGTTCAGCAGGAAGATCCCCCCGATGCCGAGACCGACGCCGATCAGCTTCGACGTCCAACCGGTCGGGAAGGCGATCACCGCGATCAGGAAGAGACCCGTCGTGAACAGGCCGGTGCACGCCGTGACCACGGTGATCCCGAAGGCCTCCGAGGAGACCGTGGTCCCCGTGACGACCGTTCGGTGGCCGAGCAGGTTCAGGATCCCGCCCGTGATCCGCGCGAGCCCTCGCTGGAATCCGCCCACCACCGCATCGTTCCCCGCGATCCAGATCAGAAACGCCGCGACACACGCGGCGGCGACCGCGGGCAACCAGATCCGGCGGCCGCGTAGGTTTCGCAGGTGGCGCTTCCAAGCGTCGAGCATAATGACCCCGTCCTCTCCCTTCTAGGCAGCGACGGCGCGCCGTCGGATCAGGCGCCAAACGAACGCGATCACGAACAGCGACGCCAGGACGATCATCCCCCACTCGGACAGCGTCGGGGCGTCGATCGTCCCGGACATCGGGGCAGGGCCCTCGGGCTCTTCCTCGACCGTGAAGCAGGTCGGGTCGTCTTCCGCCGGGGTGTCCGGATCGTCGCTCGGCTCTTGCCCTTCGTACGATCCGTCCCCGTCTCCGTCCCAATGAGCGAACCCTTGATTGCAGATGTCGGTTCCGATTTCGACCTCCGCGTCGACGGTGACCCGATACCTGATCGTTACCGCACCGCCGGCCGGAATGCCTCCGTCCCAGACGACCGTGTCGCCTTCGAAGGCGGCCGTGCCGGACGTCGCCGCGACGTACGTCGTCGGGGAGACGCCGGCCGGAAGCGCGTCGGTGAATTCGTGCTCCGGCCCGTCCTCCAGGTCGGCGCAGCCCTCGTTTCGGAGGACCGCCTCGTAACGGATCGTGTCCCCCGGGTGAACGGCTCCCCCGTCGGTGTCAATCGCCGATTTCTCGACCTCGATCAGCGGCTCGTTCGGCCGGATCCATAGATCGGTCTCCATCGTCAGGCAGTTGTTGTTCTCGTTCAGCTCTTCGACCTCGTGCCCGGTGTCGGCGCAGGCAACGATGTCGTACTCGCCCGGCGTCACGCCCGTTGTGTCCCAGACGAACGTCAGGACCGTGTACTCGCAGCCGGGCAGTCCGCCTTCGACGCGCTGCGTGCCGATCAGCTTCGCCGTCCCGTCGTAGGTCACCGTGACGTCGAACGGGCCGGCGTCGCCGCAGCTCAGGTTGTCGATTGTCACGGTGATCGTGACCTCACCCCCCTGGCAGACATCTCCCGTCGTCTCCTGCACGGAGATCCCGCCGTTGGCGAGGCCGGGCGTTCCGTCCGGCGGGAGCCAAAGGTCCGGCAGCTTTATGCACGGATCGTCAGCGAGTCCGACCACCGGAAGAAGCGCGACGGCAGCGGCAATCGACAGAACCCTCCCCCATCTTCTCATCACCCGGAGTCGATCGATCAACCGCACCACTTCCTTTCGGCCCGAAGGCCGCAGACAGCTAGCCCCCCAGCGATCAGCCGGGTGGGAATGGCTTTGAGCCACTCCGTATTGGATGTTATGCCCGTCACGTTCGAGTAGAGGGGACCGCGGGTCGCGGCGAGTGTGTCCTTCATCACACTCGGTGTGCCCACCGGTACGGGGCGTATGTGACGCGTGTCACGTTCAATTCGAGGCGATTCCGCGCAAGCCATCGACCGCCTCCCGGTTCCGCGGGAGACCCGGTAGAATCTCGGCGGCCTTCGGCAAGCGATCCGTCCCGAAAGGAGCAACGATGGCAATCGCGATCTATCAAGTCGATTCGTTCACCAGCGAGCCGTTCAAGGGCAATCCGGCCGGGGTGTGCCTGCTCGACACGCCCGCCGACGAAGCGTGGATGCAGCGCGTCGCGGCGGAAATGAACCTGTCAGAGACGGCGTTCCCAGTGCCACGATCCGACGGCGCGTTCGACCTCCGTTGGTTCACCCCGGCGGTCGAGGTCGAGCTGTGCGGTCACGCGACGCTCGCCACTGCGCACGTCTTGTGGGAAACCGGAGTTCTCGCAGCGGACAGCGAGGCTCGCTTCCACACCGCCTCCGGCCTGCTGACCGCCGTCCGCGAGGGCGACCGGATCACGCTCGACTTCCCGGCGGATCCGCCGGACTCGGTCGAACCGCCGTCGGACCTCCTCGACGCCCTCGGCGTCGCCGCGAGCTACGTTGGCCGGACGCGATTCGACTACTTCGTCGACGTGGGGGAAGCGAGCGCCGTCCGCGGGGCCGCGCCAGACTTCGGCGGGCTGAAGCGCCTCGGCGTCCGCGGGGCGATGATCACCGCAAGAAGCGACGACGAAGCATACGACTTCGTCTCGCGGTTCTTCGCTCCGGGTGCGGGGGTCGACGAGGACCCGGTCACCGGTTCGGCCCACTGCGCGCTGGCTCCGTTCTGGGCCGCGAAGCTCGGCCGCAACGAGCTGGTCGGATACCAGGCGTCGACCCGCGGAGGGATCGTGTACTGCCGCGCCGCCGGGGATCGCGTCTTGCTTTCCGGTCACGCTGTCACCGTGCTGCGGGGCGGGATCCTGGCCTAGGACACGGCGGACTCAGACGCGGCGCGCAGCGACGATCAGCTCGATCAGATCCGAGAGGTCCTCGGCGCGATCTGAGAGCCGAACCAGCCGCTGGATGAACCCGGAGATCTGGAGCTTTCGGGCGAGCTCGATGTCGAGCGCGAACAGCTGTTTGGTCGCCCTTCTCTCCAAGTGGTCCACATCCCCTTCGAGCTGCTCGATCGCCTTCGTGTGCTCGAGGGCTTGATCGACGTTCTGAAAGATACTGGTGACCGCCTTCTTGACCTCGTCGAACGCGTTGTTCGACTGCACGCCGATCTCGGTGATCTGCGGCATGATCTCCTCCGGGACTTCGACACGCTGGAGGAGGAGATAGTCGAGGATCTCCTCGGCGGCGTTGGCCAGCCGATCGACCTGCTCGATGATCTGAAGGATGTCCCGCCTCGACGTCGGGAGGAGGGAGCCCGAGAGGAGCTGCGTCTCGATCCGACGTCGCACGTCGTCGGCCCGTCCCTCGGCCTGGTGCGTCTCCAGTGCGTACCGATCGGCGGTCTCGACGTCTCTCTCGCGAAGGTAGGCGTCCAGTGAACGGGAGAACGCCTGAAGCGTCGCGTCGACGTGCCCGAGATGCTCGAGGACGAGGGCCTCGATCTCCTTGTGCTTCCTCCAGAACATGAGCCTCCTCGCGCGCGGGCGGCGATCTACCGACCAGAGTACCGTCAACTGCGTAGGTCGACAACCACGCTGCGGCCGAATCGAGATCGCCACCGAGGTGGAGAGAATCACCGTCATTTGAGGCCGCAGCCCCTGTCTCCTAGAATCCATGGAATTCAGACCGCGCGTCCGGCAGCGCAGGAAGTCGCTGGACCTTCCGAAAGGAGCACCCACCATGACCTATCCAGCCAAGACCCTCACACCTGAGGAACGGATTCTCGGATTGGCGACCGCATGGTCGGAGGTAAAGAGCAACTACCCGATGTGGCATCGGCTCCCGGATCTGGATTGGGACGAGAGCTTCCGCGAGCGCATCGCCACTGTACTGGCCGACCAGCCCGACATCGCGTACTACGATCGGCTCGCTGAGTTCTGCGCGCTCGTCCGTGACTCGCACGTCCGCGTTGCTCCGCCGGAGCGGCTCGCAGCGCACCGCTCTTCTCCTCCTGTGCAGCTGGTAGGATTCGACGGGCAGGTGATCGTCGCAGGGTATGTCAAGGGACTCGCCGCCCACTCCCCCATATCGCTGGGAGACATCGTGCAGTCCATCGACGGTGTACCTATCGACGACTACCTTCGAAACACCGTTCGCCCAAGGATAGCCGCGGCCACGCCGCAGTTCGCCGAGGCGCATGCTGCGTTCCTTGCCCTCACAGGAGTGCGGGGGGCTCCAGTCGACGTCGAGTTCGAGAAGATGGACGGGACAGTGTACGCCTGCCGCCTTCAGCGCGAACCCGCAGATGAGGATGCGACCTGGATTCGCTACGAGCCCCTTCACCCGACCTACGACGTGGAGGGCCGACACCTCAACCCGGAGATCGGCTACATCAAGATCGGCAGCTTCATGAACGAGAAGGCGCCCGATCAGTTCCGGGATCTCCTCGCCTCCATGGAGCCCCTCCGGCAGCTCATCGTCGATGTCCGCACGAACACAGGTGGGAGCAGTGGATACAGCGATGCCATCATCAGCATGCTCGTCGACGGCGAAGTCAGAGGACTCCCCGAGCGGCGCGGGTTCTACTCGCCGACTCTGCGAGGCTGGGGCAAGGGGACGGACGGAACGGGGATCAGGTGGGAGGACGTCGAGGGCGATGCGATTCTCCCCCATCCAGAGGTCGCGCCGTTCACCGGCCGTCTCATCGTCCTGATCTCCCGAATGACGCACAGCGCTGCGGAGGATTTCGTCGGCACACTGCTTGGGTGCAAGCGTGCAACGCTTGTTGGCGAACCGACTGCGGGCAGTACGGGAAACCCACTCACGTTCCAGCTGCCCGGCGGAGGCACGCTGATCGTCTGCACCCGCTACGAGACTCTGGCAGACCGGACTGAGTTCATCGGAGTCGGCATTGAGCCCCACGTGCGCGCGGAGCACTCGGTCGAGGACATCACAACTGGGCGAGATCCCGTTCTCGAGGCAGCGCTCTCGCTTCGGGAAGAATGAGACGACGGCCGTGTGTGCAGCCACCTCCTAGCCGGCCAGCCAGTCCGTCGCCTCAATGACAACAGCGTCGCAGACAGCCTCGGCCAGCCCGACATACCTGCCTGGTGTCAACGCCTTCAGCCGTTTCTTGGTCTCCTCGGCGATCGCAAGACCGTCGACCCAGCTGTGCAAGTCCGCAAGTGATACTTCCCGGTTGCGCGTCAGCCCACGGAGCAGCTCGTACGGATCCTCGACGCCCTCGACGCGGAGGACCGTCTGGATCGCCTCAGCGAGCACCTCGGGAGAGGAATCGACCTTCGCCCGGAGGGCGCCTTCGTCGACCTCGATCCGCTCGAGGCCCCGAAGCGTACCGCCGATCGCGAGGTGACCGTGCGCCAACGCCACGCCGATGTTCCGCTTCACCGTCGTGTCCGAAAGATCGCGCTGCATACGTGAGCGGGACAGCTTGTCGGAAAGGGCGTGCAGCAGCGCGTTGGAAACCGCGACGTTCCCCTCGCTGTTCTCGAACCGGATCGGATTCACCTTGTGCGGCATCGTCGAGGAGCCGACCTCACGCCCGACCGCCCTTTCGATCACGTCGCCGCGCGAGATGTACTCCCACAGGTCCCGATCGAGGTCGGAGACGACGTTGTTGATCCGAGACACGATCGCGAAGTACTCGGCCAGCGTGTCGTGATCCTCGATCTGCGTCGTGCACCGATTCGGCTCGAGCCCGAGGGATTCGACGAACGCGTCCGAAAAGGCGATCCAGTCGTGGTCCGGAAAGGCGGCGACGAACGAGGCGTACGTTCCGGTCGCACCGGTCAGCTTGCCTCGGAATCGGTGCGCCTCGAGCTGCTCGGCTTGGCGGAGAAGACGCGAGAGGAAGACCGCGAGTTCCTTGCCGAGCGTCGTCGGCGACGCCGGCTGTCCGTGGGTCCGGGCCGGGAAGACGACGTCCTTCCACGCCTCCACGAGGTCGACGAGGCGCTCGATCAGCCTTCGCAGTAACGGGAGCTGCTGCTCGTCGCGGAAGCGCTCCAGAAGGAGGCCGTAGGCGAGGTTGTCGACGTCGGCCGAGGTAAGGCCGAAGTGGATCCGGTTCGGTTGAGCCAGCCCGAGCTTCTCCCGGAGGAAGATCTCGCACGCCTTGACGTCGTGGTCGATCTCGCGATCGATCTCGACGATCCGTTCGAAGTCCGCATCGGAGAACGAGGTCCGCGCTCCCTCGATCCGTTCCCGTTCCCCGTCCTGAAGCGCCGGGAACAGGCCGGCCCGGTCGAGCGCCTCAAGGTAGGCCAACTCCACCTCGCACCGGGCCTTCATCAGCGCGAACTCGGAGAAGTACGAAGGAAGCTCCGCCAGCCGCTCGCGGTAGCGCCCGTCGAGCGGGGAGATCTCTCGCTGCATCATCGCTTCCCTCCTACGCGCTCCAGTTGGACAGGGAATCGCCCTCGCCCCACCCGAACTGGACGATGTCGTGGACCTTCCCCTCGCGGATCGCGAGGGCCGAGACGAGCTCCAGCTCGGCCTTCTCGTGCAGCTCGGCGATCGTCGCGCATCCGCACGAGGCCATCGCCGCGCGGAGCTTGCTCGCCAATTC
>Ga0180431_10004053_pt1 | contig 18469 bp, 17 predicted proteins | sample SS_ome_11_FD_132459 | JGI IMG/M metagenome (GOLD analysis project Ga0180431, IMG submission 132459) | Hypersaline lake sediment archaeal communities from the Salton Sea, California, USA - SS_1_MS_1 metaG | ecosystem: Environmental > Aquatic > Non-marine Saline and Alkaline > Hypersaline >... | reverse complement strand
TCGGTCCCCGCCTCGTCGACGGAGACGAACGCCTTGTGCAGCACGTCGGAGACGAACAGGTCGGGGGCGCCCGTGATCCCCGAGAAGTCGGCGCGATCGGCGTCGAACGCGTCGGTCATCCCGAGGCGGATCAGCGGGTCGACGAGGGACGCCGCGTATGTGAACTCGAATTTCGGGAGACCGAGGGCGATCGACCGTGGCGCGAGCGATGCCACGATCCCGTCGAAGACCTCCGAGGTCAGCGACGCGTCGAACGAATCGAACGTTCCTTCGTCCGGGACGAGGACGACCATCGAAAGCTCGTTCCCGTTGTAGGGAAGCTCGAACGCGACTCCTCCCGCCCACGTCGCGTAGGGGAGGGACTCGGTTGCGTGCATCATCGATACCGCGACCGTCTCGCCGTCGAGGAGGGTGAACGACTCCTCCGTCGTCGCCGTGAGATCGAACGGTTGGAGCCACGGCGCGTTGAAGTAGATCGCGTTCGTCAGGACGAGCTTCGTCTCCGCGTCGATCGCCCCCTCGGGGATGAGGTCGAGGATCCTCTGTGCGGTCTCCTCGCTGACCCAGTCGTTGATCACCTTTCGCGCGCCGTTCGGATCCGCCTCGAAGTCGAGTGCGCGCAGGCCTGCCCCGTACCCCTTCGTCAACGTCTCGACGAACGCCTCGAGGAGCCGGTACCCGCCCTGCGCCCACGCCGCGTTCACGACGTGAAAGGAGAATCCTTCGCCCTCGTACGGCTCGGCGAGCCGGCCTCGCCCGTTCACCATCTCGTTGAGGTCGCGGAATGCCTCGTGAGCGCGGCTCGAATCGAATGTGAACCGGAGGGCCTCGGCAATCTGCGAGGCGGTCTCCCCCCTCGCGCCGACGAGCGTCATCGACAGCGCGGCGGAGACGCTGTACGGCGAGAAGAAGAGGTTCCCCGGCTCGGCCCTGACCTCTCGATACAGATCGAAGGCGAATGCGCGCTCCGCCGAAGCGAGCAATGCCACGTCATCGACGCTCGTCTCGACCGTCCGCTCAGCCTCCGGGGGTTCGCCCTGTTCAGTCGAGCCGTTCGAGTCCTCGTTGCACCCCGCGCCGGTGAGAAGCCCGACTACGAGACCGAGACAAAGCAGCGCGAGCACCGCACGCAGAACCCGTCGCATCATGCACCGTCACCTCGCTCCAGCCTAGCCGATCCAACGGCGGAAGAGTAGGCTCCGTCGGGCCGCGGGGGCGGCCGAACCCGCCGTCGCGAGCCTAGAGCCGCTTGCGGAAGTAGACGCGCGGATGGCCGAGCGCGTAGTCGGGGAGCTCCGCGAACGGCTCGTAGCCGAGCCGCCGGTAGAGACCGGGCGCTTGAAAGCCGAGGGTGTCGACGTGGGCGTGCGTGCATCCGCGCGCTCTGGCTGCCTCCTCGATTGCCTCCATCAGCCTGCGTCCGAGACCGCGGCCCCTGTCCTGTTCGCGAACCCAGAGAAGCTTCACCGACAGCCACGTCCAGTTGACCGTTCCGGTCGCGCCGCCGACGACCGTCCCGTCCTCGTCCTCGGCGAAGACGGCGATCGGATGGAATCCGGGATCCCCGATCGTCTCCCGGGCGTGTTCCGCGATCCCGCCGACGAGGGTCATGATCTCCTCTTGGGTTGGGGCCTCGCTCTGGACGATCCGGATCTTCGACATGGCTCGATTGTCGAAGGGGAAGACGGGTTCGGCAACCGAGCAGTACCCAGGCGATCGACTCCGTCTCGTCAAGGGCGCAAGCGGGTCCGACTTTCGTACACTCCGGCCTTGCGAAGGAGGATCGATGAATCTGGCGATACTGCTCGCCCTCGCGTCGGGCGGGACGTGGGCGATCGGGATGACGGTCGCGAAGCCGGCCCTCCGCCACATCGACGTTCTCTCCTACATGCTCGGCAGATGGCTGCTCGTCGCTCCGCTCTCCCTTCTCTACGCGATCGCGACGGGTGCCCTCTCCTTTCCGAGCGGGTACGCTGTCGGCATGGCGGCTGTCGCGGGATTCGTCGACTCGACCCTCGGCGGTTTCTTCTATCTGATGGCGATGGAGCGCGCGCCGGCCTATCAGACGGCGACCCTTGCGAGCACGGCGCCCGTCTGGGGGGTGTCGACCGCGATTCTGATTCTCGGCGAGCCGCCCCGATGGGAGGTTTTCGTCGCCGCCGTTCTCGCCGTCGTCGGCGCGTACTGCCTCGTCGGTCGACGGTTCCGGATTCGCGAGCACGCGCTCGGGTCGGCCTTCGGCCTCTTGACTGGGTTCCTCTGGGGGTTCGCCGAGACGATTCCCGCGAAACTCGCGCTCCGCGCGGGGCTGTCACCGATCGCTCTTCTGTTCGTCTTCGCCTGCACGGGCTTCGTCTCGATCGCCACGATCCTGCCCTTTCTGCGGTCGTGGTTCCCGCGAAGGATCGATCGGACGGGGATCCGGCTGACCGTCTTCTCGGCCGTCGGCGGGGCCTTCCTCGGCTGGCTCTTCTGGCTGTCGGCGCTCGAGTTGGCGCCTGCGAGCGTCATTTCGCCGGTTCGCGGATCGACGTTGGTCTTCTCGCTGGTCTACTCGATTCTCTTCCTCCGGGAGCGACCGGGCCGATCTGCCCTCTTCGGCGTTGCGCTCGTCCTCGGCGGCGTCGTCCTCGTCTCGACCGCGCGGTAGGTGTTTCGCCGTCAGCCCTTCGGCAGGAGGACTTCCACTCGACAGACGTCGTCGCCGCGGAGCACGCTCTCGACGAGTCGGACCTCGACCGGCTTCCGGAGGATGATCTCCCAGATGTTCTTGTAGTAGCCGGCTCCGCAGTAGCAGAACGCCGAAAGGTCGCTCGCCCCTTCGGCGAGGAGCGCGCGTCCCCAAGGGCAGTGGCAGTAGAGTTTCCTCCGCTTCTCCGGATCCGACTCGCGGAAGTAGGCGTTGATGTTGGCCCGACTCGGGATCTTCGTGGCGGTGATCACATCGCCGTTCCGCACGCCGGCCATTCCCCATCCGCGTCGGACGATCTCCGCCACCGCCTCGTCGTCGAGCTCCGGGACGGCTTCGAGCATCCGGAGGAACTGCGTCTGCAGGGTTTCGATGCATCGGTTGACGTCGCGGGTTTCCGCGTACAGCGCACGGACCTCCTCGAGCGACTCGGCGCCGGGAGAGCAGCCACATCCGGCCATCGTTTTCTCTCGGTCCTGTTCGCCGAGGTGCGTCTTCAGCCGGCGAAGGGCGCCTCGCATCCAGGCGACGAGGTCTTCGGACGAGGAGTCTTTCGACAGTCGCTCCCCGCCCTCCAGGATCTCGTGGCGAGCGTCGGCCGGCAGCCCCGCGGTCGCTCTCTCCAGGCAAGCGAGCCAGTCCTGCACGAAGTCAGCCTCAGCCATCGGTCGAATCCTCCCTCCGTCGTGCGATCGTCTCCCCGAGCGCCGCGGCCTCGCGGAGCCGCTCCGGCGTCTCCGCGATCGGCACGTCTCGTCCGGTCTCCGGATCGAACGTCTGGCAGACGACGGCGTGCATCCGGCTTCCGGCGAAGCCCGTGATCCTCTTCAGCCACTCGACCATCGAGCCGTAGTACTGGCGATAGCCGATCAGAAGGACGAAATCCTTGTTCTCGAACGAGCGGCCGTCGCCGACGACGGCCTCGAGCCGGTCGAACAGCGTCTTTAACTGTGAGGTCATGTACCCCCAGAACATCGGCGTGGCCAGGACGACGACCTCCGCCTCCGCAAGAGTGGGATAGACGAGATCCATGTCGTCGTGGACGACGCATCCGCCACCCCCGGCGCACCGGACGCAGGCGCGGCAGTGTGCGATCTCCATGTCGATCGGCCGGAAGTGCGTGACCTCGTGTTCTTCCTCGCCTCCCAGCCCCCGCAGGAAGTGCTCGGCGAGGGTGTCGGTGTCCCCGCCCGTTCGTGCGCTTCCGTGAAGGACGATCACCTTCATTGCGTGTTGCACCTCCTCCCGCGCGGCGTCGCGCACGGGAGACCAGCCTACCCGATTCGCCGTCTCCCGAACGTCCCTCCCGCGGAGACGCTCGGGACCTCGAAGCCGCTTGATCCGCGGCGGCCGATCGCGCTAGGCTCCGCTCGACCGCTCTCGCTCGGAAAGGAGCGCCTTGACGAACGACACGCGCTGCCGCCGCTGCCTGCTTCCGGCCGGGAAGTTCAACGTCCGTCTCGATGCCTCCGGCCTCTGCAACTACTGCCGGCACTGGGACGAGACGAAGGACGCGATGCTCGACTTCGAGCGCACGCGGCCGCTCCTCGTCGAGCGGCTGAGGAAGTACCGCGGTCGGTTCCACTACGACGCGGCCGTCGGCATGAGCGGAGGGAAGGACAGCACGTACGTCCTCCACCGGCTGACGGAGGGCTACGGGGCGCACGTGCTGGCTGTCACGTTCGACAACGGTTTCCTCACCGACTACGCCTGGAGCAACATCCGCGAGATCGGCCGGGCGACCGGCGTCGACCACTTCGTCTACAAGCCGGATTGGGAGACCTACCGGCTGTTCTACCGCGTCGCGCTCTCCAAGCTTGGCGACCCGTGCTTCGCCTGTTCGGTCGGGGGCTACGTCCTGTCGGTTCGCAAGTGCCGGGACCTGCGGGCTCCGTTCTTCATCCACGGGCGGTCGCCGATGCAGATGTTCCGTCACTGGTATCCGGGAACGCGCGACTTCGGCGTCCGGATTCTTCGAGGGAACCTCGCCGAGCACTCCGTCGAGGCCCTGCGGGCGCACTACCGCTGGGCGCTCCGCAGGATGCGACTCCTGTTGCGCTACCTCGCCCCCGAGCCGCGCACGTGCCGCAGAATCCGGGACGAGATCATCGGCAGCGGGTTCCTCCGCGGCGAGTTCCTTCCGGAGTTCCTCGCGTTCTTCCTGTTCGAGCCGTACGACGAAGTGGCGATCATCGAGCACCTCGAAGGACTCGACGTCGGATACCGGCGCCCGGAGAACCACGCGATCCTCGGTCACGGCGACTGCCTGATCCACGACGCGGCCGCCTTCCTCTACGAGTGCCACCACGGCGTCAGTCGCGTCTTGCCGGACGTTGCCGCGATGCTTCGCCAGGGCGCGGTCACGAAGGACGAAGCGATCGCGATCATCGAGGCGAACAGGCCGTCCGAGGAGGCGGTCGAGATCTCGGTCGGCCACCTCCTCGAGCGGCTGGAGATGCCGCGCGACGAGTTCGACGCCGTCGTCGCCCGCCTGAGACGAAAGGGAGGAAGGGTCCCGCTCGGCTGACGCGGAAGGAGTCCGGAATGGCGAGGTGGTGGCTCCTCGGACTGGCAGCGGCGCTCGGCGCCTTCGCCGCCTATCTCCTTTTCTGGCCGGTCCCGATCGACCCGGCCCGGTGGAATCCGCCGGAGGCACCGGCGCTCGCCGGGGCCTCCGCGCAGAACGACGTGCTCGCGACCGTCGAGCGGCTCGACGTCGGCCTCGGGCCGGAGAGCGTCGCTGTCGACGCGTCGGGCGACCTGTTCTGCGGCCTGGAGGACGGGTCGATCGTCCGCTGGTCGGCCGGAGCTGCGGAAACGATCGCGACGATCGACGGCCGCCCGCTCGGGATGGGGTTCGATAGCCACGGCGAGCTGATCGTCTGCGACCTGTACGGACGGCTCCTGGCCGTCGGGGGGTCCGGGGAGGTCCGCGAGCTCGCGACGGAGGTCGGCGGGGTCCCGCTCGGCCTGGTCAACGACCTCGACATCGCCGCTGACGGGACGATCTACTTCAGCGAGTCGTCGACCGAGACGACCGACACGCTCCTTGACCTGCTTGAGCACCGCGGAAACGGGCGTCTGCTCGCCTACGACCCGCGGACCGGCGAAGCTCGGGTCCTCCTCGATGGGCTCTACTACGCGAACGGGGTCGCGCTGAGCGTCGACGGGTCGTTCGTCCTCGCCGTCGAGACGACCGAGTACCGCGTCCGCCGGCTCTGGCTCTCGGGGCCCCGGCAAGGAGAAGACGAGGTTTTCGTCGAGAACCTCCCGGGGTTCCCGGACGGGATCTCGTGCGACGACGAGGGCGTCTTCTGGCTCGCGCTGATGAATCCGCGGAACGGGTTCGTCGATTGGGCCGCCGGTCGCCCGTGGATTCGGAAGGTCGCCGCCCGTCTCCCGCTCGCCCGGTTCTCAGGAGCGGCTCCGCGCTACGGGTTCGTCCTCGGTCTCGACGCCGACGGGAACGTGATCCACAATCTCCAGGATCCCTCCGGCAAGGGCTACGCCGGAATCTCGTCCGTCCTCCGTGTAGGAGAGGTCCTCTACCTTGGCAGCCTGCTCGAGGATTCGGTCGGAAGGCTGTCACTCGACGTCGGAGTCGAGACGGCTCCGTAGCCGCGATCACGGTGGTCGCCCCTTGAAACGGACACTCGTGCGCGATATAGTTTGCGGCCTAACAGTTAGTACGCATATCGTTAGAGGGCGAACCAATGCACAAGAGACCGAAACGAGCCGAAGAACTGAGCGTCGGACAGCTGCTGTCGCAAGTCTGTCGGATGACCGGCCACCACCTGCGAACGCACATGGAGCGGATCGGCCTTCATCGGGGGCAGGGATTCGCGCTCGTCCACCTCTGGCACCACGACGGGATTCCGCAGCGGGAGCTCGGCCGGGCGATGCACATTCGCCCGGCGTCAGTGTCGAACATGCTCCGGCGGATGGAGCGCGACGGCTGGATCATGCGAGAACGCGACGCGGGAGACCATCGCGTCGTCCGCGTCCACCTGACGCGGAAGGCGAAGGACTTCCGCAAGGAGGCCGGAGCGACCTTCCGCAAGATGGAGGATGAGCTGGCCGACGTCTACACCGAAGAGGAGAAGGCGACGCTCCGACGCTTGCTGTTGAAGCTCCACGATCGATTCGCGCCGGAAGCGGCGGGCGAGGCGCACCATCCCCCGTTCTTCGCCGACCTCGATGAGGAGGAGTCCGCGTGAAGTCGATCCGACGGTTCCTCCGCTTCGTCAAGCCGTACCGGCTTCACGCGACGATCGCCCTCGCTCTTCTGCTTGGAATGGTGGCGAGCGACCTGCTGATCCCCCGGCTGACTCAGCGGATCATCGATCGCGGGATCTCCGCCGGCGATCTGGGGATCGTGCTGTCGACGGCGCTCTGGATGCTCGGCGCCGCGCTCCTTGCCGCCGTGTTCGCTCTCGGGAACAACTACTTCTCCGTTCGAGTCGCCCAGCACGTCGCCCACGACGTTCGAAGCGAGCTCGTTCGGAGGGTGCAGTCGTTCTCGTTCGCCAACCTCGACGAGCTTCGCACCGGTAACCTGATCACCCGCTCGACGAGCGACGTCCACGCCGTCCAGATGTTGGTGATGATGTCGCTCCGCATTCTGACGCGCGCGCCGATCTGGATCGTTGGCGCGTCGGTGATGCTGATCCTGACCAGCCCGCGTCTCGCGTTGATGATGGCGGCGTTCGTCCCGGTGATCCTTCTCTTCGTCGTCTGGTTCGCGCGGGTGGCGCAGCCGATGTTCACGTGGGTGCAGCAGAAGCTCGATCGGCTGAACACGGTCCTCCAGGAGAACCTGGCCGGGGTTCGTGTGGTCAAGGCGTTCGTTCGCGAGCGGCACGAGATCGAACGGTTCGGCGATGCGAACGTCCAGCTGATGGAGAAGAACATCCGGATCATGCGGCTGGTCGCCATCCTCCTGCCGACGATGACCCTCGTTCTCAACCTCGGTGTGGCCGGGGCGGTCTGGTTCGGAGGAAAGACCGCGCTCGCCGGCGGGATGACCGTCGGACAGGTCGTCGCGTCGATCAACTACCTGACGTTCGCCCTGTTCCCGCTGATGATGCTCGCCGGGATGCTCGGACCGATCGCGGCGGCCGACGCGTCCGCCGCTCGAATCCTCGAGGTCCTCGACTCCGATCCGAGCGTGACCGAGCGTCCCGACGCGCGAGACCTCGCCACCCCGAAGGGGCGGATCGCGTTCGAGGACGTCTCGTTCGCCTACAGGGGCGACGGCGGAGAGCGCGTCCTCTGCGACGTGAGCTTCGTCGCCGAGCCGGGAGAGACGGTCGCCATCCTCGGCGCGACGGGGTCGGGGAAGTCGACGCTGATCCACCTGATCCCGCGCTTCTACGACGCGACCGACGGGCGCGTCACCTTCGACGGAATCGACGTCCGGGATCTGCGGCTTCGCTCCCTCCGATCGCACATCGGCATCGCGCTCCAGGAGGCGGTCCTGTTCGGCGGGACGGTGCGGGAGAACATCGCCTACGGTCGCGCGGACGCGACCGACGGGGAGGTTCGCGCGGCCGCCGTGGCGGCCCAGGCGGCCGAGTTCATTGAGTCGTTCGACGACGGCTACGACTCGCGGATCGGTCAACGCGGCGTGACCCTCTCCGGCGGCCAGCGGCAGCGACTGGCGATCGCGCGGGCCCTGCTCGTGCGGCCGAAGGTGCTCATCCTCGACGATTCGACGAGCGCCGTCGACATCGAGACCGAGGTCCGGCTACAGGACGCGCTCGACCGGCTGATTGCCGAGTCGGAGCACACGACGACGCGATTCATCGTCGCGCAGCGGATCTCGACCGTCCTGCTCGCCGACAAGATCCTCGTCCTCGACGGGGGGCGGATCGAGTCGTGCGGAACGCACGCCGAACTCCTCGAGCGGAGTCCCGTCTACCGAGAGATCTACCGATCGCAGTTGGGTGCCGGCGAGGATGCTGTCGGAGGGGGTGATCCGCGGCATGTCTGATCGAGCCACGCACGACGCGCCGCAGCGATCGCAGCACGCCCTCCGTCCGGGGCGCGGCGGGCCGGGCTTCGGCGGGGAACGCGCGAAGGACACGGGTAGCACGCTCCGACGGCTCCTCGGGTACCTCCGCCCGTACCGGGGCTCGTTTGTCCTCGTCTTCGTCCTCGCGACGTTCGCCACGGCGACGGCTCTCCTCGGTCCTTACTTGATGGGGCTTGCCATCGACAAGGTCGTCGCGCGCGAGGGGGTCGGAGCACTCCTGCGAATCGTCGGCGTGATGCTCGGCGCGTACCTGATCGCGTGGATCGCGAACACTGGGCAGGGGGTCCTGATCGCGACGATCGCTCAGAAGGCGATGCGCGTCCTACGGTCCGATTTGTTCGACCAGCTGCAGCGGCTCGGGCTGAAGTTCCACGACAGCCGCCGATCTGGCGAGACGATGAGCCGGCTGACGAACGACATCGACGCGATCAGCCGGGTGCTCAGCCAGAACGTGACCCAGCTCTTTTCCGGCATGCTGACGATGGTCGGGATCCTGGTCGTCATGTTCGTCCTCAGTCCGTGGCTGGCGCTCGCCTCGATGCTCGTCCTGCCGATGATGTTTGCCCTCGTGGTCGTGATCGGGAAGCGGACGCGGAGCGCGTTCCGCGCCTATCAGAAGAACCTCGGGATCCTGAACGGCACCCTCGAGGAGACCTACAGCGGGCAGCGCGTGGTGATGGCGTTCGGGCAGGAGGAGCGGGTTCTCGAGCGGTTCGACGAGAACAACGCGACGGTCCGTCGACTCGGGATCCACGCGATGACCCACGCTCTGTTCATCATGCCGATGATGGGGATCCTGTCGAACATGAACGTCGCCGTCGTCGCCGGGATCGGTGGCTGGCTGACGATTCGCGGGGTGGTGACGATCGGTCTGATCGCCACGTTCATCACCTACTCGCGCCGGTTCGCCGAGCCGCTCCGACAGCTCGGCGGGCTGTACAACCAGGTTCAGCAGTCCCTCGCCGGCGCGGAGCGGATCTTCGAGGTTCTCGACGAGGCGCCCGATTTCGTCGATCGGCAGGACGCAATCGAACTGGACGAGATTCGCGGCGAGGTCGAGTTCGACGGCGTGACCTTCGCCTATCTCCCGGACGTGCCGGTCCTTCGCGACGTGAGCCTTCGCGCGGCGCCTGGCGAGTCGATCGCGCTGGTCGGTCCGACCGGGGCGGGAAAGACGACGATCGTCAATCTCCTGTCGCGGTTCTACGAGATCGAGGACGGGACGGTGCGGATCGACGGGACCGACATCCGGCGGGCGACCAAAGCGTCACTCCGCCGTCAGCTCGGCGTCGTGTTGCAGCAGTCGTTCCTGTTCGCCGAGAGCGTGAAGGAGAACATCCGCTACGGGCGACTCGACGCGACCGACGATGAAGTGATCGCCGCGGCGACGCTCGCCAACGCCGACGGGTTCATCCGGCGGCTTCCGAAAGGCTACGACACGGAGCTCTCAGAGCGTGGCGCGAACCTGTCCGAGGGACAGCGTCAGCTGATCGCGATCGCGCGCGCCGTCCTCGCCGACCCGAGGATCCTCGTCCTTGACGAGGCGACGAGCTCGGTCGACACGCGGACGGAAGTGCAGATCCAGCGGGCGCTTCTCGAGTTGATGAAGGGGCGAACGAGCTTCGTCATCGCGCACCGTCTGTCGACGATTCGAAACGCCGACCGAATCGTGGTGATCGAGAACGGCGAGATCGTCGAGCAAGGAAGCCACGACGACCTTCTCGCGAGGGGCGGGGCGTATCGCCGGCTGTACGTCAGCCAGTTCCGCGGAAACGAGCGCGAGGAGAGTGCGTGAGTCGTTGTGCGGAGCGGAGAGTCGCCCGCGCACAGACGCGCGTCGCACGCTCTCCACAGGTTCCTCAAGGGGATTGCATAGGATTCGAGTATCGGTCTGAAGGAGGAGACATGAAGCGGATGATCAGTCTCGTGATCGTGATCGGGGTCGGAGCGTTGGCAATCGGCCTGTCTGCGTTCGCGCAGGCGGACCTCGATGCGTTTCCGGTCGGAACGACGACGATGGTCTACCAGGTGACGTCCGAGGAGATGAGCGAGCCTCAGCTTCTCGAACTCGTCGTGACGAGCCACGGCGACGGGCAGTACACCATTCGCATGACGACCGAGCAGAGCGGGGACGAAGACGAGCTCGCGACGGGATTCGGTTTCATCTTCGGCGCGACGAGGGTCTCGTCCGGCGGCGGACACGACGTCAGCTACTCGTCGCTCGAGGCGCTGATGGATCAGCGGAGTCGCCTGCAGGAGGGGCAGGACTACCTCCTCCCGGCGGGCGGGACGTTCGTCGACATCGTCGGCGTCGAGGTCGCCGGCGTCTGGTGCCTTGAGGGCGTCCTGGAGAACCCGGACGAGTCGGACGAGCGAATGACGGTCGCCTTCGCCCTCTCGCACCCGGTTTACATCTCGCCGCGGATCCGGGCGGAGGAACTCCGAGGCGGCGAGTGGGTCGAGATCTTCACCCTCGAGCTCGTTGAGTACACCGTAGAAGAGGCTGGCGGGTAGCGATGGCGCTTCTCAGCATGCAGGGGGTCACCAGGGATTACCAGCTCGGAAAGACGGTCGTCAAGGCCCTTCGCGGGCTCGACTTGGAAATCGCCTCGGGAGAGATCGTCGCGATCATGGGCCCGTCCGGATCCGGGAAATCGACGTTGATGCACATCCTCGGCGCGCTTGACACGCCGACGGCGGGGACGGCGACGATCGGAGGCGACGATCTGCAGCGCCTGAAGGAGAGCCAGCTGGTCGCGCTCCGGGGGAAGAAGGTCGGCTTCGTCTTCCAGACGGTCAACCTGATCCAGACGCTCTCCGCGTTGCAGAACGTCGAGCTCCCGATGATCTTTCAGGGGGTCCCTGCCGGCGAACGACGGAAGCGGGCGCGATCCCTCCTCGAGCGGGTCGGCCTCGGCGATCGGGTCAGGCACAAGCCGAACGAGCTCTCCGGCGGCGAGCGCCAGCGCGTCGCGATCGCGCGCGCCCTCGCGAACGATCCGGAAATCATCCTCGCCGACGAGCCGACGGGGAACCTCGACACCGAGACCGGGGGACCGATCCTCTCGTTGCTGAAGGATCTGAGCGCGAAGGACGGGAAGACCGTGATCCTGGTGACGCACGACCCGGAGGCGGCCGAGATCGCCGACCGCGTCGTGCGGCTGCGCGACGGACGCATCGCGGATGCCGGAGGTGGTCGCGTTGCGTAAGTGTCTCGACTTCCTCCAACTCGCGGGACGGAGCATCGTCCATCGGAAGATCCGGAGTTGGCTGACCGTGATCGGCGTCTTCATCGGGATCACGGCCGTCGTCGCGCTGATCTCGATCGGATACAGCCTGGAGGAGACGATCAATCAGCAGATCTCCGGCGTCTTCGGCGCCGACTCGTTCATCATCCTCGGCGGGGACACGTTCACCGGCCGATCGCACGGCTCGGGGACCGACGAATACGCGCTCGATCTCGATGCGCTTCGGTCCGTGGACGGAGTCCGCGCCGTCGCGGCCGTCCGGAGTCGGAACGGCTTCGTGCAGGGGCAGCCGGACGAGAGCGGGCAGACGCTCCAGGGGTTCATGCCGGTCCGCGGTCTCTCCGCCGAGCTGGTGACGGAGTTCAGGTCGTTCGTCGGCGAGCTCGAGGTCCAGCCGGGCGGTCGGCTCTTCGGTCCCGAGGAAGAGGCGGTCACCGTTCTCGGGGCGGACATCGCCGAACGCCTCGCCGTGTCGGTGGGGGACACGATCCTCGTCGCCGGCGACGGGGAGAACGAGCTGAATCTGGAGGTTGTCGGGATCCTCGTTCCGAGCGACGACGATTCGTCGGAGGGAAGCTTCGTTTCCGGGATGAGCCAGAGCGACGAGGGCGACACGATCAACGTCCCCTACGAGACGATGGACCTGCTCTGGGGGCCGGCCGAGGACGTGCTCGTCACCCTCGTCCGGATCGAGGAGGGATACGATGTCGACGGGGTCGCCGATCGCGCGGAGAAGATCCTGACGGATCGAGGATCCGAGGTCTCCACGCTGACCTACACCGATCTGAGCGACTTCGTCGGAACGATGACCTCCGCGATCGGCGGGTTCCTGGCAGGAATCGCCGGGATCTCCCTGCTCGTTGGCGCCGTCGGCGTGATGAACACGATGTTCACGTCGGTCCTCGAGCGGACGAAGGAGATTGGGGTGATGAAGGCGGTCGGCGCGAAGAACGGCCACGTGCTCTCGATCTTCCTCGTCGAGTCCGGGCTGATGGGACTTGTCGGCGGGATCGTCGGAACCGTGTTCGGCCTCATCCTCAGTCGGCTCGGCGTCTTCGTCATCGAGCGGCTGACCACCGGGTTCGACATGGTCTTCGTCGTCAGCGGGTCGTTGATCCTCTACACGCTGCTCGGCGCGTTCGGACTTGGTGCGATCGCCGGGCTCTGGCCGGCCTGGCGGGCGTCCCGCCTCCCCGTCGTCGACGCGCTTCGGTACGAGTAGGCGACCCTCCACCTCGAGTCTCGGCTGAGGCTGAGGCTGAGACTCGAGGGGCGCCATCGGCGGGTTCTGCCGCCTTCGACGGGGTTCCGAATCTCCTCCGTTTCGATCGATGGTTCCCGGTTCCGAGGGGCTCGTATTCCGAGCGCACTCGGACGTGGTCCTCACTCCTCCCTTCACTGCCACAGCCCGGCTTGACAACGCCTTGTTTTCGCGTTAAATTGACATGGTGTCGACATAGTCGACAGTGGACTCGGGGGAGGGCGATGGAGACCAACTCGAGCTACGTCAACAAGTCGCTCGATCGTGCGCTTCGGCTGTTGGACCTTTTTGACGATTCTCGCGTTCAGCTAACGGCTTCCGAGATCGCTGATCTGCTCGGCACGACGCGTGCCACCATCTATCCGACGCTTCACACGATGCTGACTCACGGATACCTCGATCGCGACGGGAACGGTCGATTCGTGCTCGGGATGAAGATCGTCGAGCGGAGCGGTCAGAAGCTCGCGCACCTCGACGTCCGCACGATTGCGCAGGTGCATCTTCGCGAGCTGGCGCGGCAGCTAAACGCGAATGCACACCTCGCGACACTGCATGGCAACGAAGTCCTCTACCTCGAGCGGGAACAGGGACGTCCAGCAGTCGTCCTCCGGGAAGTCATCGGGCGGAGGGTCTCGCCACACTGCACGGCTCTGGGAAAGGCGCTCCTTGCGTTCCTTCCCGTCGAGGATCGATCGCGCATCGCCAACGATTTGGACTACGTCGCGTACACGTCCCGCACGATCACCGACCCCGCCGCGCTTCTCCGGGATCTCGAAACCGTGGAGAGGAACGGCTACGCGCTGGAGACCGAGGAGTTCCATCTCGGCAGCGCCTGCATCGCGGCCCCGGTTCGAGGACACGACGGCCGGGTCATCGCGGCGATCAGCGTGTCGATGTCTCTCGAGGACCTCTCGAAGAGGAGAGAGGAGCTGGCGGAGACGATCCGAGAGACGGCGGGCAGGATCTCGGGGGAATTGGGGAACTACAAGCAGCAACGGCACTCCGATCTTGAGGGAGGTGATTCGTAGAGAGAGTCCGACTTCTCTGCTAGATCTGAACAGGGATGCAGGACAAGTCGACGGGAAAGCTGCAGTCGAAATCAAGGAGGTACTGAGCATGCGTAGGTTCGGGATGGTGGGTCTTGGACTCGTGATGGCGCTGGCGTTCGCCGTCTGCGTCGTCGGAGCGGACTACACGATGACGATCGGGCACTCTCAGCCGGAAACCTCGGCGCGCCACAAGGCGCTCCTCTTCTTCGAGGAGATCGTCGAGAAGGCGTCCGAGGGTGCGATCGACGTCGAGGTCTTCCCCGGCGGCCAACTCGGAACCGAAGCGGAGGTCATGGAGGCGGTCCAGCTGGGCGTCGTTCAGGCGACCGAGGGCGGGAAGTTCGAAGTTGCCACGGCGACGTACCTGCTGTACACGCTTCCGTTCTTGTTCGATTCGCCCGAGCAGGCGCTCGAAGTGATGCGCAGCGAGGTCGGCGACCAGATCAACGCGGAGGCGGAAGCGAACGGCTACTACGTGCCCGCATGCGGGATCGCCGGTGGCTTCCGTCAGTGGACAAACAACGTGCGACCGATTACGAACACCGCGGACATGGTCGGTCTCAAGATGCGAACTCCCGGCATCGACTCGATCATGCGGACGTTCGACGCGATGAACGCGAATCGGCAGTCCATCGCCTACGTCGACGTCTACGTGGCACTCAAGCAGGGTGTCTGCGACGGGCAGGAGAATCCGTACTCGAACATCGCGCAGATGAAGTTCTACGAGGTGCAGAAGTACCTGACGGTCTCGAACTACCAGGTACATCCGAACCCGTTCTTCATCAATCTCGCGTGGTACGAGGCTCTTCCTGACGAACTGCAGAAGATCGTCACCTACGCGGCCAGAGTCGCGATGATCTACAACGACACGATTTGGCTCGCCGAGGAGATGGAGGCCTACGAGATCATTGCAGAGAACCTCGAGGTCAACGTGCTCAGCGACGAGGCACGGGCTGCGTTCGCCGAGGAAGTCCAGCCTGTCTGGCAATACTACATCGACTCAGGGACGTTCTCGCAGGAGCTGCTCGACTCGGTTCTCGCCTACATCGGCGGGTGACGCGGAGAGCAGGGCGCAGGGGCACGGGTCCAGTGGGCCCGTGCCCTGCATATCGAGGCTCCGAGTGACGCAGCCTTGACAGGGAGGAATCTTAGATGAAGTGGAAGCGTCGGACAATCGGCCTCCTGAATCGGATCCTCACCGCCGTGGTGACGTCGATCTTCGCAGGGATGGCCGTGCTGACGGTTCTCATGGTCATCCTGCGGTACTTCTTCAACTCGTCGGTCCCTGGGGGGAACGAGGCACTCCGCTTCGCGTTCGTCTACACCACGTTTCTGGGCGCGGCGCTTCTCCTCGGGCAGGAAGAACACATCACCATCCACCTGCTCACGAAGCGGCTGCAGGCCGTTGCGAGTCGAGTCGTCGCAACGTTCGGCAACTGCGTCGTGATCGCCATGCACATCTATCTGCTCATCTTGAGCCTTCGGTGGCTGGCGGTGACGGGTGGAAACCTCGCTGAGGAGCTGAAGATTCCGCTTGTGTACATCCAGATCGCTCTGCCGATCGGCGCCGCTCTCGCGACGCTGTACGCCGTGAGCAACGCGCTCGACGCCCTGTTCGATCCAAACTGGCGAGAGGAGCGTCCGAAGTGATTCTCCTGTTCGGTTCCCTGATCGTGTTGCTGGCTCTCGGTATTCCGATCTGCTATTCCCTCGGCGCGTCCGCCATCTTGTACTTCCTCGTCTATCAGCCGAACCTGGCGGGGATCCTGCCGCTTCGAACGTTCTGGGGGACCGATTCGTTCGCGATGATCGCGCTGCCGCTCTTCGTGCTGATGGGCCTTCTGATGAACCAAGGGGGGATCACGCGGCGGATCATCGACTTCGGGTGCATCTTCGTGGGACGGATTCGGGGCGGGCTGGCCGTCGTCAACGTCATCGCCAGCATGGTCTTCGGGGGGATCTCCGGCTCCTCTGTCTCGGACACTGCGTCGATCGGCGCCATCCTGATCCCGGAGATGACGAACAAGGGGTACAAGAAGACGACGGCGACCGGGATCACGGTCGCGTCCTCGACGATGGGAATGATCATCCCCCCGAGCATCCCGATGGTCATCTTCGGGGTCGCCTCCGGTGCGTCGATCGGGAAGCTGTTCTGGGCGGGGGCGATCCCGGGGTTCATGATCGGGCTGATCATGATCGTGATCGCCATCATCCTCGCCTACCGGGGGAAGTGGCCGATGGAGAAGATCCAGATCACGTTCGGGGAGTTCCTCCGCCGGACCGGCCGAGCGATTCCGGCACTCCTGATGCCGCTTGCCGTCGTCGGGACCATCACGTTCGGCATCGCGACGCCGACGGAGGCGGCCGGCATGGGAGTCCTCTACGCGTTCATCATCGGTTTCTTCTTCTACCGGGAGCTGAAGTTGAAGGCGATTCCGGCGCTGGTCAAGCAGAGCATCCTGATCAGCGCGACGATCATGATCATCACCACCTTCTCGCGGCTGTACACTTGGATTTTAGTCAAGGAGCACGTGCCGGCGGCGATCACGAGTTTCCTCACATCGTTGCACGTCCCGAACTACGCGGTCCTTCTGATGTTCTCGGCGCTGCTTTTCTTCGTCGGGGACTTCATCGACGTCGGTCCGGCGATTCTGCTGCTGACCCCGATCCTGCTGCCCGCGTTCCAGAACATGGGGATCAGCGCGATCCAGTTCGGTGCGGTTCTGATCGTCGGGCTCGCGGTGGGGCTCGCGACGCCTCCGGTCGGTCAGTGCTTGAACGTCGCAAACAAGATCGCCGGCCTGGAGTTGACGGACACGTTTGTCGCGGCGCTGCCGTTTCTGATTGCGAACTTCATCGTGATGATTCTCGTGTCGGTGCTTCCGTTCCTGAGCGAGTGGCTGCCTCGGGAGCTGTTCGACTAGCTCGCGCACGTCGAAAGGAGACAGATGATGTACTTCAGTGGAGTGAAGAGCGAGACGGGCCTGAACGAGCTCGAGCAGAATCCGTGCAAGCTGCTCGACTTCGCCAAGCTCGTTCTCGCTCCGGGCAACGAATTCGAAGGAAACACGAAAGACCGTGAGGCCCTTCTGGTGATCCTCTCCGGAACGGCGACGGTGAGCGCTTGCGGCGTGGACTTCCCGAACGTCGGCGGGCGAGGGAGCGTCTTCGCCGGCAAGCCGCACTCGATCTACCTCCCGCCGGATTCGGCGTTCCGGGTCGCTGTTCCCAAGGGAGGACGGCCGTTCGAGGCGGCGATTCCGATGGCGAAGGCGGACGACGGATCCGCGCCGTTCCTGATCGAGCCGGACCAGGTGCGGACCGGCAAGTGGGGGATTTCGAACTTCTCGAGGACGTACCATCAGATCCTCGTTCAGGGCCAGCATCCCGGCCGCCGTGTGAGCCGATTGATCGTCGGCGAGACCTTCACACCCTCGGGGAACTGGTCGACGTATCCGCCACACCGCCACGAACATGATAACCCGCCTCACGAGGCGTTCATGGAGGAGATGTACTACTTCCGCGTCACCCCAGGCGAGGGCTGGGGGTTGGCGAAGTACTACGACGACGACCGATCGATCGACGAGGCCTACACGGTCAAAGACGACACGATCCTGATGATGCCGACGGGCTATCACACCGTCGTCTCGGCACCGGGTTACACCACGTACTACATGTGGTTTCTCGCAGGGAACACCCGCACGCAGGCGGCGGTCGACGACCCGGACGTCGGATGGGTGTCTCGCGCGATCCCGATGATCCGAAACATCGAGGAGAACCTCTCATGATTCTCGTCAAGTTCAAGCTCGAAGGAAAGACGGCAATCGTCACCGGCGCGGCGCGGGGACTCGGCCAGGGGATGGCGATCGGGCTCGCCGAAGCGGGCGCGGACATCCTGGGTGTCGACGTCATCGCGCCGCTCGACGAGACGCGGGGGCGCGTCGAAGATCTCGGACGGCGATTCGCGGAGGTCAGGGCGGACCTCTCCGGAACCGCGGACATCGAGCGGATCCTCGATACGGCCGAGAAGGAGCTCGGCTCCTTCGACATCCTCGTCAACAACGCCGGGATCATCCGGAGACACCCCGCGCACGAGTTTCCAATGGAAGACTGGGACGCCGTGATCAACGTCAACCTGCGGACGCTCTTCTTCCTGACGCAGGCCTTCGGGAAGGCGTTGATCGCCGG
>Ga0180431_10004052_pt1 | contig 18475 bp, 12 predicted proteins | sample SS_ome_11_FD_132459 | JGI IMG/M metagenome (GOLD analysis project Ga0180431, IMG submission 132459) | Hypersaline lake sediment archaeal communities from the Salton Sea, California, USA - SS_1_MS_1 metaG | ecosystem: Environmental > Aquatic > Non-marine Saline and Alkaline > Hypersaline >... | reverse complement strand
TCAAAGCAAAAAAATGAGGGAAAAGAAATTTTATCACTTGACTTTGAGCTCTTCATAGGTGGTGTAACCATTCCATGGGCTTCGTTGCTGTATATCAAACAAGAACACGCTGGTAAATTGAAGGTTCCCTTCCGTAAGCTTACCGAACTGGCTGGACAGGTGATCAAAGAAGCAGCCTTTCCGGAAAAATTTAAGGTTACCGTTTTATTTGACGCTTTTTACCTCTGCCCCAATGTGGTCAATGCCTGCAAAGAGCGGAAATGGCATTATGTAGGCGTAGGCAAATCTAATCGATGGTTTACAGTCGGTTCGATAAAACGTAAACTCGCCAAATATGGCAGGAACGTTCTTCACAACAGCGGCATCTGGTGCGATGTCACCGGCCTGCGTAAGACTAAGAAATACAGGTTGGCAGAGCGGATCGGTAAACTGAATAAGTTGGGCACAGTCAATATCGTTTTCTCTCGCCGTAAAGCAGAAAATAAACATATCGCAATTGTCACCGACAATCTGCGAGCTTCGATGAAAACTATTGTAGCCGACTATCTCAAACGATGGTCTATTGAAATGCTTATCAAGGACGAGAAACAGCATTTGGGGCTGGGCGATTACCGTGTCAAGCGGTACCGGGCTGTGGTTAGACACCTGCACCTGGTCGATTGTGCCTATGCCTGCCTGACCCACGTAGGGATTAAAACCTACCGTGCACAAGGCCAAAACAAATCCAAGAATGTGCTGCGACTTGAACCGATTAGCAAACTCAAAGACAGAATGCGTCGGATAGTCTGGCAGGAGAACGTTCAAGATGTTATCAAATATAGTCATGAAAAACCTGTTATTCGCCGCTTGGAAAAACTCCTCGCGGCCTAAAATCGGTCAGTTTGAGTTATTTTGTTGTTTGAATTTGTCAAAAACCGCACTTTTCACAGGAAATACACCCAGTCAACACATTTTTTGCCGAATTTGAGACATATGCTATTGACCGGTACTCCCCAATAACGTAAACTACCCCCTTTATATTTGTTGATTATTTAGATGGGTTATTTCAAAGGATAACTTATATGCCGAAACAGAAAGGCCATAAGGGCTTGAAAAAAAGAGTAAAGGTTACCGCTTCTGGCAAGGTAAAGCACAAACGTTCTTGTGGCGGGCATCTTATGAGCAGCAAAAACGCCAAACGCAGAAGGCGAATAGCAGGCTCAGCGACTATGACACCGACAATGGCAAAAACAGCAAAGATTATGCTCGGAGAATAGCAACTTTATAGCAATCACTGGATAATATTTGATAATTAATAGAGTAGGTTTGCTTCTCGGCCTAAAGTCAGCTGCCGCCAGCAGACCTGAAAATCAAAAAAAATTCTATAAGGAAAGCTGATATGCCAAGAGTTAGAAAAGGCGCCGCAAGGCACAGGGCAAAGAAACGAGTCCTAAAAGCGGTAAAAGGCCATCGCGGCTCTGCAGGTCATCTCTATCGCCTGGCCAAAGAAGCAGCTGTCAGGGCGGATGTTAATGCTCGAATCGGCCGAAAACGCAAAAAAAGAGATTTCAGGGGATTGTGGATTATACGCTTAAGCGCAGCATGCCGACAGCGGGGAATTAGATACAGTCAGTTCATCAATGGCTGCAAAAAAACCAACATCCTTTTGAACCGTAAAATGCTCAGTGAAATTGCAATAGCCGACCCTGCCGGTTTCGATGCTATCGTTGAAGCTGCCAAAGTTGCCGTCACCTAAACATATTGCTGGTTTGCCCGTACCGAATGTGATTTAAGAAAAATGCTTGAGCAATTTGAAAAAACAGGTAAAGACGCACTTGCCGCTCTAAAAAAAATCTCTGACGCCAAAGCTTTGGAAGATTTCCGCATAAAATATCTGGGCAGAAAAGGCCGAATAACTCAACTGCTCAGCAAAATCGGCAGCTTCCCTAATGAACAAAAGCCTAAAGCAGGTCAAATCGCAAACAAAATAAAAAAAGAGGTTACCGAAGCATTCGAACAGCTTAAAGAATCACTCGCACTGTCACAGCAGCAAAAGCCGAAAGAGTTGCTTGATGTAACCTTACCCGGCATACCAGCTCGAATCGGCAAGGCCCATATCATCACACAGACTATTAATGAATTGCTCGAAATATTTGGCAGAATGGGTTTTGACGTAGCTTATGGCCCTGAAGTCGAAGACGAATGGCATAATTTCATCGCTTTGAACATACCGCCGGAGCATCCGGCAAGAGACCCGTTGGACAACTTCTATATTGATGACAATACCCTCCTGCGGACCCAGACTTCAACGATTCAAATCCGTGTCATGGAACATACCAAACCGCCTATTCGCGTGGTTGCTCCCGGAAGGGTCTATCGTCCGGACACCGTCGATGCAACTCATATGTATATGTTTTATCAGCTTGAGGCCCTCGTTGTGGACGAGGACATTAGTATGGTCGATATGAAAACCACTATTGACCAGTTCATGCACGCCTTTTTTGGGCCTGATACCAAGTGGCGGCTCAGGCCGAGTTTTTTCCCGTTCACCGAACCCAGTGGCGAGGTGGATTTGCTTTGGGTTGATAAACACGGCAAAGAAGAGTGGATGGAGGTCGGAGGCTGTGGGATGGTTGACCCGAACGTTTTCGATGCAGTCGGAATAGACAGCGAAAAATATACCGGCTGGGCCTTCGGTTTCGGCATAGAAAGGCTTGCTATGCGAAAGTATGGTATCAACGATATTCGTCTGTTTTTTGAAAACGACCTACGCTTCCTCGACCAGTTCTAAGAAAACTTCCCGCCTGAAACCTGTAATAGTTCTGATGTTTCAGTATATGCCTTTTTTTCTTAATCTCCGACCTGTTAGCTTGACGACTCTCTTTATCAGCCGATTTTCCTTGCTTTTGCTGTTTTTGTTCTCCGCTCGGTATTCTTTGAAGAACCTTATACGGTCACTGTTGGTTAGCGTGTTTTTAGGGTGCATATTAAGCTGCACAAGATTTCTTACTCGCAGCCGATAAGGTAATCTGCGGAATTTTCTCGTCCGTTCATTATCGAGAAAAAAGAATTGCCGCCCATCTTTGCTTTTTTGTCCCAGCACGTTCCCAATCCGCATATCGCCGTGAAAAATGCCAACCTTATGCATTCGCCCGACTGTACGCCCGAGTGCTCTTAACCACTCTCGCTTATCTCGCAATTGCTCGGACGTTAAATTTGAAACGATGTTGGGAATTATTTCATAAATCTGTTTTGCGTTTTCAACCTCAAGGGTTAACAGAAAATTGTCTGTAGTGAAAAAACTACATTTGCGTTCACCCATTGCGATAATGGCAGGGGCCTCAAAGCCGTTCTTCTTTAGCATTTGTTTTGCGATAAATGCTCGTCTTGCTCGACTTCTGCGCACGAGATGTTTAATTAAATCTATGACCGACCTGCTGAGATACTGCTTAAGGTAAACTGTTTTGTCGGCTTCATTAAACTTCATTGTGAATTGATATACACGTGCGAATTTTGACGATTCAACCGCTGCTAGTTTGTATAACTGCTGTAGTTTTTCTTTGCCTTTTGTTAAGGCCTCTTCAAGCTTTTCATTACGAAAATTCCTATGAATATATAGCGTGTAGTTTCCCCGCCGTATTTTATCGAAATCATCAGCCACAATGTTAGTGTCCTACAATAGCTATGCCCAGTTCGTTGGCGAGATTTAGTGTTTCCGGCTTATCGATAATTATTGTTTTTCCTGCTTCAACAACCACACATTTGCCCCCGTTTTCAGCCAGGCTTTTAATCGTATCCGGCCCGATGCAGGGTACATCGAATCGAATATCCTGGTTCGGCTTTGCTACCTTAAGAAGTGTCCAGGAACCATTTTTACACAATTTCCCTGTCCTCTCAATCATCTCTGCTGTACCTTCAATCCCCTCCACCGAGAGTACCGCTTTTTCTTTAATTGCTACCGATTGGCCTATATCCAGTTCGCCGAGTTTTTTAGCGATTGCCCAGCCGAATTCGACATCATCTTGAACTGATGGGCCTGGCTGTGTTTTGGTCATCGTGCCTGACTTTGCAATGTGTTCTTTACAGTACATTGTTGTATCCTCCAGAATTATCCCGCCGCTGGCCAACTCTTCAGCCAGGGCGCCTAATATCATATCGGGCTGTTTATCTTTATGGCGAAGCCGCCAGTACCATACTCGAAATGCCCGCCAGTCAGGCAGGTAACGCAGGATTCGCCGGCGGGCATAAATTTGTCTTCTGGCAATGCCGCCTACCATAATCGCTTTGGTTACGCCATGTTTTTTTAACTTCCACAGCCAGCTTCCGGGCCGGGCTATCTCAACAATGTAAAATTCATCGACCTCGTCGGCCAACTTCGATTCTGCATAACCTGCCAAACCTACACAAACAACTTTCAATCCTGCATTCTTAGCTCCCTTTGCAACCATAAATGGTAGCCGTCCATCCCCGGCAATCAATCCAATTATTTTTTCTTCGGTTGACATTAGCTTGTTGTCCATCCAAACCCGTTCAGCTAAGATTTCACAGGCTTTTCAAGCTTTGACAGATGTTTCTCGACTGTGCGAATATTTTTGCGAATCTCAGGCAGATATTCTATAAGACTGTAAGCACGTTTCGCCGTATTTGCATCGATGGCGGGCGTACCCGCAATTTCTTTTCCTTCCTCAACGTCATTAATCACACCTGACTGGGCGGCTATCTTTACCATATTTCCAATAGTAATGTGCCCGACCACCCCGACTTGGCCGCCAATTGCGCAGTGATGACCGACAGTCGTCGAGCCGGCAATGCCTACCTGGGCTACAAGAAGACTGTATGGGCCGATTTTTACACCATGCCCTATCTTCACAAGGTCGCCAAGCTTGCTCCCCTTTCCTATCACGGTGTTGTCTAATGTCCCCCGCTCAATTGCGCAACACGCTCCAATATCAACATCGTCTTCGATTAACACTCTGCCGATATGGGGTATTTTATGGTGCTCGCCTTTATGTGTTGCAAACCCGAAACCATCCTCGCCGATTGTTGAGTTTGCATGGATGGTTACCCTGTTACCAACCACGCATCCATCATAAATAACAACATTTGGGTAAAGGATGCAGTCATCGCCGATTGTTGTATTCTCTCCGATGAAGACACCGGGATAGAAAACGCACTTCTCGCCGATGGTGGCATTATCATTAATGGTTACGAAATTATGGATTTTGCAATCTTTGCCCAAACTCGCTGTTTTCGCTATTGAGGTTTTCTCGCTGGCCCCTGTTTTCTTGTGTTTGCGGTGCCCATATAGCAAAACAACAATCTCTCTGAATGCAAAATAAGGGTCATCGACTATCAGAAGGGCGGCTGGCGACTCGATTTCTTTGCTTACCACTACCACGCTGGCCTTGGTTGTAGCAAGTTGGTTTTCGTATTTGCGGTTGGCCAAAAAGCTGATGTCACCTTCGCCCGCCTGCTCAAGTGTGGCCGCCGAGCGGATTACAATATCGCAGCCCCCGACTGCCCGACCGCCCACATATTTAGCCAATTCCCCTAACGTCTTGCTCTGCATACGGATGCCTTTACTTTTTGCAAAATCTTTTGGATTTTCTTCAGCCAAGCATTATATCAGAACAACCATTAAGGTCAACCACTAAACCTTCATCAAAGCATCCACAATTTTCCGCTGTAGTTTTACAGAGCGCTGTTTCGTAAAGGTTGCAGCATTCCCTTTAAATATCTTTACAGCCGGCCCGATTGGTTTATATACACCCGGGACAGTCGGACCGAAAACTGCTAACGTTTTCACTCCCAACCCTGCTGCCAAATGGGTAATCCCGCTGTCATTGCCCACGAATCCGTCCGAACAGCTAAAAAGCCCCAGAACCTCCGTCAAAGACAAATCTGTCAGAAGAGGGGCGACATTGTTTATTTTACTGATTACCTTATCTCTGAATCGCTCCACTTCCGCAGGCCCAAGAAGAAATATTACTTCAGTGCCTTTGAAAATAAGTTCTTTTGCTATCGCTAAAAAGTTATCAAGGTGCCAGCATTTCTCTTTTCCCCCACTGCCCGGACAGAGCACCACCAGCTTACAGGAAGAATCAACGTCTTTTTCCGATAAGAGTTCTCTGCCTCTTTTTCTGTCCGCTTCTGTTGCTTTAATCAGTTGTTCGCTGCCTGAAAACTGCCTCGGCTCTAAAGGCATTTCGCACTCGTTGATAAATTGCTGTATGTAAAAGTTGGCTGAATGCCCCGAGAATTTCCCGGGTGGTTTCAGTGACAAAGTTATTATCTCTGCGCTGTGACTGCAGTGGGCTGTGAAAATCAAATTCTGCTCGAAGTCACTGTCCGGCTCACCCATAAATGTCACTATCCAGTCATAATCGGCAAAAGCATATATCAAAGGATCTTTGTCCGTAACGTCAAACTCTTTTGTTTTAGTAAACAACCTATGCAAATCCATTGAATCTATAGAGCGAACCCTCTCTACGCACGTCCTGCCCGGCAGAATACCGGTATATTCGGTATGTCCAAAAATATCGATTCCGCCCAGCCCAAGTGACTCCTTCATAACTTCGGCCAATGGCAAAGTTAGTATGCAATCGCCAATCGCACCCGGCTGCAATATCACTCCTCGCCGGCTCTGCTGAATTGTGTTGTGTTCTTTTTCTCTGAGCATATCCAAAATGTTATCATTCGCCTGCATCATAAAAACCGAATTACAAAAGTCCTTGAAGTCTTTTAGTCGTATGATTTATCAATCCGTCCACCACCTTTCTGCTTTGTTACAATAACACTTACATTTCGGCTGCGTCCTTTTCTTGCGCCAGGACCCCAGCCGTTGAACTGTCAACTCCACCGCTAATAAAAACAGAAACTTGTCCTTTTTTGCTGACCATTTTGATTTATGCAGTCTGTGAAATTAATCTTGAGGATAAATAATTATGCGGTCGTGGATGACCGTTATGAGGTCACTTTTGCCGTCTCCTGTAACGTCGGCGATTTTCAGCTCTCGCGGCTCAATAATAGGTGTTCCTCGTTGACGGCCGCGATAAGTTTTTTCCTCGAATATCCTGAACTGCATCGCGGGAATTGGCTCCGATTCTGAATCAAGCGTCAATATCTCGATATGATAATCTTTATATTCGCCACGTTTGTATTCCACCATGATAATATCGACCTCCCCGTCGGAGTTAATATCACCCGTTGTCAGGTTACCATACTCACCGTCTTTGATTTTTGTCTCATAGCTGAACAGTTTCTCTAAATACTGTGGAATATTGCTGCTGCTCGGCGGCGTTACAAGCGCAAACTTCTCACTGTCAAACAGCAATATACTCTTGCCTCCCCGGCCTGTAAGCGGTGTAAAGAGCATTTTTAGATGTGCCGCTGCGCTCCACTTGCTGACGTCCACCACTTTTTCAAGCCGATAGGTCCCATCTTCTCCGGCCTTAAGTATCTGCAGTTGACCCTTTTGCCCGTCAAGCAGCAGGATAGTCGGTTTGCCACCCACACTATCAGCATCGATATTAAAAGCTGCTACTGCCGATATTTTGTTCTCTGTGCTCTTGGCGTTGTATTGGTCGATAATACTCCAGGTTTTGCCCTCTGAAAAAACCAGACTCCTTGCAAAATTCTTTTGTGCCAGCAGCATCTCTTTGCCTGCCTTGCCGTCAACGTCGGCGGAAGTGATAGAACGCAGACTCGCATCTTTAATCAGACTCGCCTGTGCCTTTGGCGAATCAACCGGTTCGAATTGCCTTTGCTCTGTCTGACGAACCAGTATGGGGTCGTCATATTTGACGAATATCAGAACGTCCTGCAGCCCGTCCTGGTCAACATCAAGAACTTTCAGACCCTCAGGGTTGGACGTTAATTTTTTAAGTTCTAAGGCCGGCCCTTCCTGGCGAAATTTCTGACTAAAAGCAGGTGCCTTGTCAGCCGGCTGATTCGGCTCTGTTTTCTCCGGCACCGGCGCAGCAGGAGCTGCCAGATTATAAACAGCCCTTAGAAATCTGACATCATCGGTATTCCTTGATATATATACGCAGTCAATACTGCCGCTGGAATCGGCATCGGCAAGCTCCATTGCCACCGGCTCACCGGTCAATTCAACAGGTTTTGGGAATGTTAGTCTCTCGTTTTCAAATTTACTTATACCTATTATCTTTTCCTTGGCACTTAGGACGGCGACTTCAGCTTTACCGTCGCGGTCGATATCTGCAGCCGACAGGTTCGTTATATCGGCAAAGGCGGGAAATCTCCGCGGTTCTGCCAAACCAATACCTGCCGTTTGTTTATAGAAAATAAGTTCTGCCGAACCCGGCTCACTTATCGTTACATCGGCAAGACCGTCACCGTCGAAATCGCCGACCACCAAATCGCGCTTTGTATTTGCCTTACCCGAAGCAAGCGGATAGAACAAAATCGGCCAATCGGCGTCTTTTTCCGTCTCAGGGCTGAATTTATAACAGCTCAATCGCCTGCTGATATTGTCAATAGCCAGTATTTCCTTTCCTGCCGACCCATCAACGTCATAAACATCCAGTACAGACGGCTTTTCAATAAAAAATTCAACTTGCGGCCCTAATTGTCCCGTCTCAAGACCGAACCTAAGATGAATCGGTTTTTCCCTCTCAGTTGTTATAAGAATCAGGTCGTTTATATTATCGCCATTCAAATCGCCCACTTTGACACCGAGTATTCGCGCTGCTGACGGATACTTCACCGGCTCAGCTAATGTGCCGTCTTTTTTTTGCACGATGATATAAACCGCCTCTTGGCTTGCCATGACCAAATCGTCCGCTCCGTCGTTATTCAAATCCGCACATACCAGTGCGCTGGAGGTCACAAGACCATCGTCAATTTTAATTTTCTTTCTTGTTCGCCAGCTTACCGTCTTTGTTTCGTCCGGTTTAGTCTCAGCGGCCTTTTGCAGTATTACATACAGGCCCTTTGGGTTGCCGTAAAATGCGAGGTCAATCATCCCGTCTGAATTTAAATCGCCGCAGACGAAACTGTAAATTCTCTGTGTTACTGCTATCGACTGTCTGTCAAAGCGGGTAGGGGGGCTGATTAAATTTATATCTGCATCTTCAGGGTCAACGATTGTCGCTGTTTCCGCCGGGCCAATACCTTCCTTTTGAATCAAAAGCTCTATCTTGGCCTTACTGTTATTGACCACAATGATATCATTTCTGCCGTCGCGGTTAAAATCCGCTATTCTCAAACCGCTGATATCCTTGTCCAGCTTGATTATTTCTATTTCATCAAAGCCGTAGTATTCTGAAATATCGAAATCACTCTCGCCCACAGCGCCGCTGAACGTTGCACTTATAAAAACAACTGTTATTATTGTTTTAATTAATCGCACAATAATATACTCCATAACATTTCTTACTTTCAAAACTTCACCGAAGTATATATTGTTACTGAGGCAATATCAACGATTTTATAGATATGATATTGTTTTGACATCCTGCAAACGCCCAGCCGCCTCTCCAGCGCAGAAGTACAGTTCAGGCCAACAAACAATATATGCAGACTCCTCCTGAGGCCAATACTGTTTTGATTATGCCTTTTCCTGCTTCATTGCCAGGGATAGGTGCCCGGGATGTGATATATGCCCGAAATGTCGCCTTCAGGGCAGCGTCGTCCGCAATACGCTATACCCCTCACACAGTGCGGATTATCACAGCTTCTTTTCGATGGCAGCAAGCAAATCTTCGTTAATCTCTGCACCCAGTTCCTTGGCTCTTTTTATGTGTTTTCTCGCCGGCTTATACTGTTCCAGCTTGTAGTAAGCAAACGCCAGTCCGTTATGTGCATCGCCCATATCCGGCTCAATATCAATTGCCTCTTTATACTCAGCCGCCGCCTCTTCATACTGTTCCGTGTTCGAATACGCCGCTCCGAGATTATAGTGAATCGCCCCGTCATCGGCTTTTATTTGAATTGCTTTTGTATAATGTTCAATTGCTGTATCATATTCCTTCTTGCTGAAATATGCATTCCCTAAATTTGCCAGAGCGGCCGCCATATCCGGCTTAATAGACAGCGCCTTTTTATACGACCGAATTTCATCGTCAACCTGACCTGTTTTCCCGTAGCAGACAGCAAGACCGTAATGTGCCTTTGCCAAATCGCGCTCAATCTTCAACGCCTTCTTATAATGAGTTATTGCTCTTTGATAATCCTTCATCTGGCTGTAAACATCACCGAATTGACTGTATAGACTGGCATTTTTCGGCTCCATACCAATCGCATGCTCTAATTGCATTATAGCCAGTTCATACATCTTCTTTTTGCAATAGGCGCTGGCAAGATTCTTATATACTTCGATGAAATTTGCGTCCAGCTTAAGTGCTTGTGTATATTCAGCTATCGCATCGTTCACCCAGTCGCGCCGAAGGTAGGCATTGCCGAGGTTGTTATGTGTCTTGGCGTCTGCTGGATTTATCTTCAGGGCCGCCTGGTATTGGTATATAGCATCTGCTATGTACCCTTGGTTCAGATACATATTGCCCAGATTGGTCAGAGACTCGGCCAGCGATGGATTCAAATCGACCGCTCTTTCAAGTGCCCGTAGGGCGGCGTCCGGCTCGCCGACATCGTTATAGCTGTTGCCGAGATTATTTAAAAAACATCCCAACGTCTGTTTCTTGCTTAGATTTATCATATAGATACTGTCGCCGTTGTCTGTGGGAACGCCGAATTTTTTTATGTAGTGCTCATCGTCGGCGCTTCCTCCCTTGCCGGTCGTTTCAATATTAAAACGCACTCCTCCGTCGTCGTATCTGACAAAAAAATGTTCCGGCACAACCACACCGTACAAAGGCAGACCGAGTCTCTCTCCGAGCGACAGATATAGAACCGAAAGGCTCAGACAGTACCCTCGTTTTGTATCGAGAACACTATGCAGAAACAAGTCCTTTGGGTCTGCTGCATCCTTCACCGATTTGAATCCTGATTCGTCGAACAGGTACTCGTTTATCACCGAAATTGCTCGATAATTTGCCTGCAGGTTCTTGGCCTCCAGTCTCCTGCGTATCTCAAAGGCCATATCGTCTAAGCTTGACAAATATCTTTGGCCGTAAACGTTCTGGTTCCACTGCTCGGAGATAATCATAACAGCGGTGGCCAAATCCACTTCATTTTCATTGAGCCGCAGCACTTGGTCGATTGATTTTACATACAGACCGTCTTTACCCTCATTGGCCAATGGCTCATTCCGGCCGAAAGAATCACCGCCCCCGAAAGCCAAAACCGCAATTACTAACACAAATACTTTTTTCATAATATCTAAGTAATTTACACGTCCTAAGTCTTACTAACCAATGACTTTGTCGTCTTTTTATACGTTTAAGATTAACACTCAGCCCGCATTTTAAACCAAATTCTTCGAAATTTCACCAAAATTATCTCAGATAAAACAACCCTTGCAAACCCTGCCTGCCGCGGCGTAGCCTCTGACGAAGCCGGACACCGAATCCACTTTTTGTTATTCCGAACGAGGCCGAAAGGCCGAGTCGAGGAATCTATTAAAAACAAATTGCGGTATATGTCAGGTATTTCACTGCTGGTTGGCCTTCGCCCTCATTCTGGCCTCCGCCAGATACAAGCCAATCATTTACCAAATCACTGCAGGTGAGTTTACGGTGGTTTGGTTTTATAAAGAGATACTAAAGCAAATCAGAAATCTTGGTTTTTTGGAAAACAGCTTTGGCCTGATTAAGAGCCTTTGCATAGGTCTGTTTGGTCTTGACGCTTAACTTTCTCTTTGCACCTTCACTTAAGCCAATTCCACCAACCATAGGCCCCTCAACAGCTTCAATAACCTGAAGCAGTGTAATCTTATTTGGTGGTGCAGCCAGATAGAAGCCGCCACGAGGCCCTCTTTTGCTGCGTATTACAGTTGCTCTGACCAGCTGCAAGAGCAACTTTGTCAGATAATCTTGTGGAAGACCATATTCTTTAGCTATTGTTTGCGAGGTAATAAACTTTTGGTTCCTGTGCTGGGATATGTAGCCAACCGCCAGCAGTGTGTAGGTTGTTGCTCTGTTAGTATTCATTTTAACATCCCTTAAATCTTAACTGGTAATTTCAACTTCTTTTATCAACATAACAGATTTATCGAACATTTCAACATCTTATTGAGTTGAGCAGCGTTTTTTTCTCAAAATCACCGCAACGAGGCCGTTATTGTCAGGTCTTTTAGTTTGAAGAGGCCTCAAAAACGCTGCCTCCGCTTCACCCTGCGCCCTCATTCCGGCATCCGCCGGCAACTTGCAATAATCGATAATCAATGGAATGGCTTCTACTGCCAGCTTGTTTGTTCCAGCCAGTCCTGCACCAGCAGTTTAATATCTCTGAAATCCACCGCCCCGTTTCTATCCAAATCTCCCGACTGTGCAGTTGCTGTAATCTGCCAATCTGCTCCTATGTGGGCAAAATCTCCTCCATTAACGGCTCCATCGTTGGTCAAATCGCCTAATAGCGACCAGTTCGCTGGCGGTTTACTCGCCTCGGTCGTACCACCGTACGCCCCCATATTGATTCGGATATTATTTGGTTCATCTATTTCGTCGCCCAAATCACTGCCAGGGTTACCCGCATCCACACAACGGCTTGTAACGCTATCATTGACCCAGCTTTGGTTATTGGGGTCCCATCTTCCCGCCTGTGACTGCAAATGTTCATCGCCCGCAACCCAAAAATCATCATTTACATCAACAGGCGTACTATTCTGGTCCCAATACCCGACATCAGCAAAGCACGGGTCGATATTAATATTACCTATAGTGCGATTCAGAGTACAACCGCTTTCGACATAAACGCTCTGCTCACCATCCTTCTGCAGGTCGCTATAAGCCAGTTCAACATAACACTCCGGGTCGTTGTCTATTAGTGATAACTGCGAGCCGTCGGGAGCTGCATTGTTCCAAAGTATGCAGTTATAGAAAATTGAGTTCCCTGCGGCGGCTGCGCCGCCACCGCCGTATTCCTTTGCCCGGTTGTTCGCAATGGTACAATTTTTAATTCCAAGATAAATGTTGTTCCATAGTCGCACACCGCCGCCGTGCCCCTCAGACTTATTGCCGGTAATCGTACAATTTTCTATCGTCGGGAATCCCCACGAACAGTATATACCGCCCCCCAGCTGGCCTGATGAATTGCCTTTGACACTGCAATTACTAATCACAGGTGCATCGAAGAAATTGTGGCAACTGATGCCGCCGCCTGCGTAGTCGGCGATATTGCTTTCGAGTCGGCAGTCTCTGATGGTTGGGTTTGAAAAGAAGCAGCAGATACCGCCGCCTATGGAAATTGGAATCCCGAAAAGCGATTCGGTCGGCCCGTACCCGTTAATAATTGTAAAGCCCGACAGTACCGAAGCCGGCCCTTCTCCTCGCCGGAAGATAAAACCACGGTGGGGCGAAGACTCAGTTCCGTTACAGTCAATAATGCAGTTTGATGGGCCGTTCACGCTGCTTACCGAAATAGCTCTGCCCATAAAGTCAATATCACGATTACCCTCGCCACTATAGTTCCCGTCTGCGACCCAGACCGCACCGCTGTCCCAGCAGTGGTCAATCCCCGATTGGATTGTATTATAGTCAGCTGGAACATTAATATCACCTGGCCCATCTGTAATAAACCAATAGCAGTTTCCGTTGTTGGAATCGGTTGTTTCGTTGCCCGCCAAATCAGTGGCCTTAATTATGAAATAGTAAGTTGTATACGGATTAACACCGCTTGACGTCATTGTATGACTTGTTGCAGGAATCAGAGAGATTATCGCAAAGTCATTTGGCTCGGGACAACTCGTCCCATAGAAAAGTTTTGTTGAACCGGGCTTATTGGTTTCAAATATTATTGTTGGCTCAGGGCCTGCGCTATCAACAAAAACGTTGAAAATCACCGGACTGCAGCAGTCAACTATCGCTGTATCTGTTACGGTTGCAGGATTATCGTTGCTATCGTTTGCATCTTCATACGTTGCAGTGATTATTTCGCTGTGAGATACTTGCAGCAGACCGTCTTCAATATTTGGCTCACCCGCAATAGTTGAAATCGTCTCTGCAAAAACACCCATATTGCTGTCTGTTTCTGAAAGAGTGATGGTTTCTAAATCACCGCCGTTGGTTTCTATACTCGCCTCAGCCGTGCCGTTACCACTAAGGTCGCTGTCGGCCACCCAGATCCTGATGGTATCTGAGCAGCGGTAGAAATCACGGTCAAGACTTATATGACCATTCGGCTCTGTGGCCGAGAGTATCGCATTATAAACATTGATTCGCCCATTGGCATCACAAACGCCCGGTGCAATCGGGTCAACAGTGTCCTTAAGGATATTTGTTGCATCATCGCTTGTAAGTGCCGGATTGACCGACAGCAAAAGTGCACACGCCCCTGCAACGTGTGGACACGCCATTGACGTTCCTGATGCGATTGTTTTGTAGTTGCCGTAGGTCGTCCCCAGCGACGTCCCCGCAGCCCGCAGTGACAGAATATCCACACCAGGCGCCGCTATATCCACCCAATCGCCGTAGTTGGAAAAGGCCGGCTTTTCATCATTGGAGTTTGTCGCGGCAACTGAAAACATATGCTCATAATTGGAAGGATACGTAGGTATATCTGAATAGTCGTTGCCCGCCGCTGCAACCATTATCACACCCTGGCTGTATGCATAATCGATTGCATCCTGCATATATTGAGTATAACCGCCGCCAGCCCAACTGTTCGAGACCACATCGGCGCCAGCCGCAACCGCATAGTAGAAAGCTTCTATGGCATCGCCCGTATCGCCCGAGCCTCCACTGGAAAGAAACTTAAGTGACATTATCTTCGAGTCCCAGCACACCCCTGTTATATCGAGTCCATTATTTCCATCCGCAGCGATTATCCCCGCACAGTGCGTCCCGTGTCCGCTATCATCTATTGGATCGCCGTCGCCATTGATAAAATCATATCCATATATGTCATCTATGTAGCCGTTTTCATCGTCGTCAACGCCAGCAGCGCCGTTCAGTTCCAATTCGTTGAACCATATATTGTTAGCCATGTCCCGGTGGTTGTAATCAACGCCCGTATCAACGACCGCAACTATTATATCACTGCTTCCGGTACTTATTTCCCATGCCTCATTAGCGTCAATATCGCAATCGTAAGTTCCCGGCGGGGAATTATATGTGCCGCTCGCTGGGTACATCTGCCCTGTATTGGCCAGCGGCCACTGTATCGGATAATTAGTGTCGTTTGGCTCCAGGCATAACCAAACTTTGTAATTCAACTCTGCGTACTCGACGTCAGGGTCGTTTTGGTAAGCTTCGATGACCTCTTCCAGCGATTCAGCCACATCGGGCTCGACCTTAACTTTGTATATTCTCTCAAGTGCAGGAAACTTTCTACCCTTGCCGCCTCGCTTAAGTCTTCTAAGTATCCTTTTTTCTCTTTTACTCAAGACCTCTGTGTCTTTACTTAAAAGTACTTCAAACTGCCTTCTGTGCTTCTTGAAATTCCTGAACATACTTCTGAATTTTTTGACGTGGTATCTTTGTTTTAGCTCATCCAGCGACTCGGTTAATCTAATCTCAGCGGCTCCTTTGCCTTTGTCAAGTTCACTTTTCAGTTGCAGTGCTGTTTGCTCACTAAATTTTACGATTATTTCATCTGGAACGTAACGATGACCACCGCTGACATTCTCACCTGCCGGCAGATGATCCATTTTTATCTCGTATCCCTGCGCCTCTTTTTCCAAAAGATTACCCATATAAAACGGGCTGCAGGAATCTTCGACAGCGACAGCTTTCACACCGAAGCCGATAGCCGCCAGCAGATATGCAGAGATTAAGACAACCTTTCTAATATCAAGAACCTCCTCGTATTGTTCTTATATAAACACGAAGATTTTACCAAAAAATCGCTGCAAATTCAAGTGAAAAATGATGTACCTTTGTTGCTTGCGAAAGAGTGTGTATTTAAGGTTTTTCCGGCAGGGTTGGCAAAATATTCTCCTGTATACAGCGACTTCTGAATTTGAGCCGGTAAAAAACCTAAAAGCCATTAAGCCACTGGTCGGCAAGTATGCGCAAATCATCATAGTCAACGTTTGTACTGTGATTGAAATCGGCCCCACCGCACCAGTTCGGCTCATGACAGTTTGTATCAAAAAGGTAGTTTGTGAATTCGGCATAATCAATGAAATTGACTCCTCCGTCTTCGCCCTGGATATCGCAGTCGACGGGGACAGTAAAATAGCTCCAGGCGGTTATGCTTACGCCGTCGTCGTCTGCAACAGTACAGGAGATAAGATACGTTCCTTCGACTGTATAGGTGTGCGATGGCGTGTAATTCTGTATGGTTGTATGGCCGTCACCAAAGTTCCAATCTATATACTGGATAGTGCCGTCGGAATCGTTGGCATCCAGCGTGAAGTTCAAGGTCAAATCATTAGGAGAAATGCTAAAGGCCGCCTCAGGTGCCATATTGTTGTTTTGAGTATTGTCAAGACAATAAAGCAGGCTATATGCGTCATTTGCCATTTGATGCTCAACGCGGTTTGCATCTTCAAGGGGTGGAGCGCCGATAGAGCGCCAATGCGGCAGCAACGTATTGAGAACAACATCAAACATATGGGCCTCAGCTGGGAATACGCTTGTCTGCGTGGTCATCTCGTTTCCGGCATTGTATAGAGACAGTGCTCGGTCGTACATGTCACCACTTGACAGAGGCGATGGGATATTGGAAACCATTACCCAGGTCGGCACAGCAATTCCGTAATTGGCATTTCCTGAGATAAACCACATAGTTGCCAGTGCCGGGTCTTCGTTTGGCAGCACGCCGTGAACGGTTATAAATGACCTGTTGGTGCTTCGACAAATCATATATAAGTCCCTGCCCGGGCCGTAACGGGCATACTCAAAACCATCATTAGGGCCGGCATTGCCCTGAATAATTGTTTGTACGGAAAGCTCACAGGCATCAGCCAACCCTTTTATATTGTAAGTTCCGCTTTCATAACGTCCGCCTGTGATGTTCGGGTCGTCGGTACCATCAATGTGGTTATGAAACTCGTTTGCGCGAACGACAAGGCCGAGAAGACCCTGTGCCTCGCGGTCAGGATCCATAGTGTTGTACTCCAGGGTGGGGTTATCATGGTCAACTTCAAATAGACTGGCATTTTCGTTGGCATCGATAAATGGGAAATTACCTCCTGCGCCGGTTCCATTAAGATACTCCCTGATTTGGGCCATCGTGTCACAGTTTCTCAGGATGTACAGTTGAACGGAACTGTTGCTTCCACCGGTAACCGTGGCATTTCCAGAACCTATTCCCGCCTCGCTCAGACCCATAAATACACTGCCGCCCTCGCTGCGCACGCCTATGTAATCGTATGGGGAGCCAGCCGAGTGAATGAGCTGCTGAGGGGCATCGCTGGTGTCGCGCATTTTCCACATCATAGGGCGGCCGTCCACAGTAACGTTTCCGTGAGCCGAACCGACAGTACAAGCATAAACCTGGATTGGCATAAGGAGCAAAACGGATGCTGCAATCATAAAAAATATTATGATACAGTAATGTTTCATTTCTATTTCCTACCCTTTATCAAAATACTATTCTCGCCTATCATTTCAGCAGAATATTTTCTGCGTGTTACCCACCACCGATTTAGTAGATACGGTACCACCCGTTTTTTATCGTCAGGTTAAAGATTCGACTCAAGCCAAAAGGATGCCACGATTTGAAAATCAAGAGAATCAACTTTACAATCATTATTTAAGTCACCGAGTTGAGCTTCGGTGCAAATATACTCCGGTACAGGAGAAGGCAGCGACAAACCTTCATAAAGCATATTAATCTCAGCCGCACACAGTTCGTAATCATAAATCTGAATATCATCAATCAGACCTTTGAAAAAGTTGCGCAGCCTCCTATCGGCTCCGATGTTAAGAAGCCCCGCACCGCTGATTGGATTTGTGGTGTATATGCTGCAAGCAACCATCTGCCCATCAAGATATGACACCATCATCGTCATGCTGCGGACAACGGCTATATGGTGCCAGTCGCCTGCGATTTCACTTAACTCAATTTGTGTGTCCCAAAAGTCCATAAAATCCGCCCCATTCCAGACGACGATTTTGCCACTTGTGTCAATAATGCTTTCGACACCGAACTGGAGCGACCAGTGATTATTGCCTGGCCCGGCCGTGTTGGGGTCGTACTTGTCAAGAATCGCCGCCCACTCGGCCTGATTAGAATCCGCCTTTATCCAGGTTGCCCATGTATAGTCTCCGCTGAGCTGAAGTTTGTTTGCGTTGTAGGCAGTCTGGACGTAGGTATTAGCGTCGAACACCAATGCACCACCCTGCCAGTTCGGCTCTTCAATCACATCGCCGTTCCCATCATACAACGTACCTGTATTATCATAACCGGAAGAGTCAGCAGCGGTATTGCCGTCGCCCTCATCAAGCTCCCACCAGCCGATAAGCTCTCC
>Ga0180431_10004050_pt1 | contig 18483 bp, 23 predicted proteins | sample SS_ome_11_FD_132459 | JGI IMG/M metagenome (GOLD analysis project Ga0180431, IMG submission 132459) | Hypersaline lake sediment archaeal communities from the Salton Sea, California, USA - SS_1_MS_1 metaG | ecosystem: Environmental > Aquatic > Non-marine Saline and Alkaline > Hypersaline >... | reverse complement strand
TCTCCTCTTCCTCTCTTTCTTCCTTCTCTTCCGGTCCCTCTTTTTCCGGCTCTTCGGCAGGCTCCTTTTTCCCTTCCTCTTCAGGCCTTTCTTCGGCTTTCTCCTCTTCCTTCTTCTCCTCGAGCTCCTCCAGCTTCTCCTTCGCCTGCTCCATCTCTGCAGGGGAGGGCTTTCCTCCCTTCTCTTCAGACTCCTCTTCCTCTTTGGGCTTCTCCGGCTTGCCGCCCTTCTTCCAGGTCTTCCTGAGTATGCCCCTGTACAGGTACACCAGGGCGGCGACTATCACCATCAGGCCCGTCCATTCCATCCCGTAGCCCAGAGCCCAGGAGGCGTATGCGGCTATTATGCCGGCCACGAACATGATGGAGAGGGTGGCCATGTAGTTGGGCCTCCCGTAGGGTATGGCGCTGTCGAGCACTATCACTATGGCGGCTATGAAGAGCGCTATCTGGAACGGCAGCCATATCGGGTTCAGCAGGCTACCCAGAATGAACGAGCCTGCCACAAGGCCTTTCAGGGCTACTGCCCAGCTTGTCAGGGGGACTTCCCTTATCCTTGCCATAACACCAACGCCTGCTGCAAATCAGGCAGCACGCCTGCCAGGACTCCCACCAGGTACAGGAGCATCAGGTGCCTGAGGGGGAGCACTATCGGCAGGTTCACCCTTAATTTTTGTGCTGAAAGGAATATATTGATTACTACGAGCGGAAGCAATAGAGGATAGGCCGAGAACACCATGAGCTCTGACACCCTGTCGCATCCCACATCCGTCGCTTCCCCAAGCTTCCTCCCCTTCTTGTTCATGTTCCTGGCGACAGCCCCGTCGAGCCAGTCAAGCAAGATTACCAGGGCCAGCGCCCCTGTAAGCACGTAAAGGTCCCTGGAGAATATGAACACTGCTGACAATACCACTGCCAGCCAGGATATCCTGTCCGGGTTCACATCCAGCCTGGCAAGCCCGTCAAGCTTATGTAGTACAGTCCAGTAGCCCATATAGTTGCTCCTAAAGCCACCTTGGCCTTCTTGGGAAGGTTGAAGTCAATATGCTTCCTGGAAAGGGGGTACAGGGGCCTGGTCGACCCGGTCACGAAGTCCAGGAAGACATGTGAAAGCACGCCCAGGGAGAACAGGGGGAACCCCAGGAGGAAGCCGGCAGCCATCACCACAGAGAGGAAGGGGAGCTCATGGAACCAGGTCCTGGACTCGTGCCTGAAGTACTTCCCCTTGGGGTAAGTGTACAGCCTGTCCAGGTCAGGCAGCACCCCTCCTATCACTGCCTGCAGGGAAACCTGTTTGGCGAAGAATATGCCGAATATGGCATGCGATATTATGTCCATATCAGTCCAGCGTCGTGACGGAGGGGCCGTACGTGGTCGTCTTGAGCCCGAAGTGCTCCTTTATCTCGTTCATGAAGCCCAGAGAGTATTCCCTGCACCTGTCCAGCGCGCTCCTCCTGACCTTGTCGTAATAGAGGTATGAATAGATGTACCAGAGGGGCTTCAGGAATATCCCCCACCCCCCGAACTTGGTGGTCATGTTGGAGGTGAAGGTCAGGTTGAAGTGGCCGTCCTTGGTGGACTTGTTCTGGCTTCCCTGGACCTTGATGTCGAACCTCATGCCGGTGTAGTCTGAAACGGGCTTCTTGACCCACCAGAGGGAGAAGAAGTCTATGTTCTCCCCGCTCTTGTCCCAGTTCAGCCTGGTCCAGCCCGCATTGGTAGAGCTCACATGGAAGAAAGGCCTCTGGAGTCCGGCTATCTTCTTGGCAATCCCCCAAGGGTTCGGCCCCTTGTACTTTATGAATATCTCCTTCTCCGGGGCTAGGCAATTGTCAAGTATCTCTATGCTGGCCATGCGTCACCTATTGGCTCTTCTTGAGCTCCTCGTAGAATTCCCTTATCTTCTTCTGGTAGAATATGACCAGGTGCCTGCATTCCTCTGCGTACTCTTCCCTCTTCTTCCTGTAGAACATCCTGTGCCAGAACGTCCTGAGCATCTCGTAGAAGAGGGACCTCTGCCAGACTGTCTCCTGGGGGTACTCTGTCCTGATTAGGCCCCTGACCTCAACCCTGACCTTTCCCATCTCGTCGCCTTCCCCTGCCAGCTTGAACCTGATGTAGAGGTAGGTGAATATGTCCATGTCCTTGTGGAGCCACCATGTGACCTTGAACTTCTCCTTCCCCTTTGACTTGCCCCAGTTGTAGTCGACCTCCTGTATGTGGGACTCAGGGACGTTGAAGACAGACCTCATAAGCTCGTACATCTTCTTGTAGAACTTGGTCCCCTGGGTGGTCACGAAGTTCATCTCGACCCATCCCGGCTCCTCCTCGAAGCAGTTGTCCTCCAGGAGCATCTTGGTTCTGGCGTATACCATAAGACCACTGTTTTATTATAGGCCCGGTAACATTAATAAATAGGGATTGTTATGTTCGGATGGATAGGCGGCATAATCGGGGTATTGCTCATCCTGCTGGGGGGGTTCCTGGTGCTATTCTTCCCTTTCACGTCAGAGGAGCAGCCCGAGTCCATGGCCATGACAGCCATAGTGACGGGCTTCGTCATCCTGGTCATAGGCGGATTGCTCCTGTTTTTTTAGGGCCTTGGACGCTTCCGTACGCCAGGGAAGTCAGACCAAGAGAACTATGATGCCCATTATGAAGAGTACCATGCCCAGCCCCAGCATGGGGTGGCTGTCGCCCAGGTTGCTGGCGTGCATGAACGTGAGCATACCGAACAGGAAGAATATGAAGCCCAGCACCTTGAAGATGAACGGGTGCACGCCTGCCATCTGCATGAGCGCCAGCACCAGCAGCACGGCGCCTATGGCCCCGGACTTGATGGTGTTAACCCTGGCGAACTTCATGAAAGCGAACATGAACACTGCGGCCACAAGCAGTATCACGCCCGGGGACTGGCCCCCGAACAGGGGAATGCCTGACAGGAACGCCGAGGACAGCAGGACTGCCAGCAATGCGGCGACGGCCGCCACCAGGATATGCAGATTCATGGGTATTACATGAACCTGAAGTTTTTAAGTCTATGTTAAGGCTAATATAAAGTGGATGCCAGGCGACAAGATTGTTTGTGAGGACTTCAGGCAGGACATGTTCGACAAGCGGGCCACGGGCTTCTGCATATGCGGCTCTCCCTTCGAGATGGTCATGATATTCGACTTCACCGGCCTGAGGGGCAGCGGCTCGAACCTCTATTACGGCTACGTATACCAGGTGCCCAAATGGAACTACAACATCTACAAGGTGGACGAATGGATATCCGTCACGCCTGAATGGGCCGAATACTATTCCCTCACCATAGGCCAGAAGCAGAAGCTGATGGAGACCATCAAGTCCGGCCTGGCAAGCGCAGCCTCTTCTGTAGCTGATTACGAGCTCCTGGCGCACGACGCCAGGAGGTACAAGGAGATAATAGACTACTTCAAGGCCGCCCAGAAGGACGAGCACGTCCTCAGGTCACTTTTCGTGGACAGGGTGGACGCGCACACGGGGGAGGGCTACTCCCTCATCACGATGGCCAGGAGATGGCCAACCATAATATCGGACTTCATAAGGATGGACGAGGGCTGGACAGACCCGGCCAAGATAAAGGACCCGAGGGCCCAGGTGGACAAGATAAGGACAGAGCTCGACGTGTCCCAGGCAGAGGCGACGGTCCTGAAGACCAAGAACGAGCTGTTCAGGCAGTGGAAGACTGCCTTCAGGCCGACTGTCCTGGAGAGGTACGCCAGGATACAGAACATGGCGGAGGCCAGGAAGAAGTCGATAGACGAGTACAAGAAATGGCTGAAGCCCTACCTGGCCAGGCACAAGATGATGAAGGAGAACATGGAGGTGTCCGCCTCTGATGAGATAAGCAACCCGTACATGACCCCGGGCTTCGGCCAGTCCCAGGCAAGCACAGGCGTGAAGCTCTGGTGCTGGAAGCCGTTCGTGCCTGCCGAGCTCAGGAAGGCGGAGCTGGGCCCCCTGAAGGAGCCCCATGGGTTCCTGATAGACCCTTACGACGACCTGGTCAGGGAGTGGCAGGAGAAGATAAACAAGGCCTGGGGGACCAACGTGACGGACAAGGAGGTCAGGGCCATGCTAAACCCGAAGAACACCGGCAGCTGGACATGGACCAGGCCGGGTACCAAGCCCATACCAGACATGGACAGGCACCACCTCTACTACGTGTTCTTCGAGGTCACATACCTGCTCAACCTGGTCAAGACGCCTCCCCCCGAGGCGATGGAGACCGACAACGTGATGTTCTACCCCTTCAGGGGATGGTTCATGTCCCAGAACGCCATATTGGTGCACCTGATAGAGCTGGAGGCCAGGAAGAGGGCCTTCGACGCTTACGTCAACCAGATGATAGGCGCGAAGGAGGAAGAGGAGGCCATACTCAAGAAGGTGGAGGCAGAGTTCAAGCCGAAGCCCAAGGAGAAGTTCCAGCTCCCGAAGGGCTTCCAGAGGGTGAAGGGCTGGGGCAATGCCATAGGCAAGGGCGCAGACAGGTTCGCCCACCTCTACGTCAAGAGGGGCCCTTATGAGCCTGTGTTCTATGAGAGGGTCAGCAAGCTGATGGCCAGGGGGATGGGCGGATACTACGGCCAGCAGATGGGCCACATACAGAAGCTTATGGGCGTCGAGTAGGTTAAGGGATAGGATGGCGAAATCTAACTACAGCTTGGGCGTTTCGACAGGGCTTTACTCCATTGCCAGGTCCGAGGAGCTAGCCTCCAGCATGGCCAAGCTGGGTTTCGCCCTGACCAGGGGCATATCCTGTGTCGAGATAGCGGGTGACGTGCCCCATGAGGTCACCCAGACAGACGGGAAGGACATAAGGCACGTCGCCAGCAAGCAGGGGATAGACGTGCTCTTCCACGGCTCCCTGACGGTCCCCATAGGCATACCGGAGAGGGGCGACTACAGGGACGCAGAGAACCACATGAAGAAGTCCATAAGGTCCGCAATACACTGCGGCTCCAATTACATCAACTTCCACTCCTGCCTGAACATCTGGCTGGAGCTCATGACGTACGCAGGAAGGAAGCTGACCATGTCGTTCTGCGACCATGAGGGGCATTTCATATCAAACATCCTTAAGGGCAACAAGCCGGCTGACAAGAGGATGAGGAAATGGTTCATAGAGGAGAGGGGCGAGCTCTACATCGGCGACATACTCACCAGGGACCAGAGGATAAGGCTGAACAGCGAGGTCAACATCCAGGTCGACAGGGAGAGGAAGGAGGAGCTGAGGGACAAGCTGTTGGAGCTCCTGGACAAGCGCCTCCCGAAGGACATACCCGACAGGGACAAGCAGGTAAACAAGGTCATAAACGACGCCCTGGCGACCGGCATACCCCCCAGGGAGCTGGACAAGGTCGTCCCGGGCCTGGGGGAGGAGATAAACGAGCTCTACGAGAGGATAAGGGAGAGGGCCGTCCTCAGGAACGCCGAGATAGAGAAGAAGATAACCAACGACACCCTTGACAGGTTCCTGGGAGACGGGAAGAAATGGTACAGCGAGGAGCTCAGGGGCGTGGTGGGCATCATAGACGGCTACCACATAATGGCGCACTGGATGTTCTTCCACAAGGACCCCATGTGGCTCGAGATGGTAAGGGTCTACAAGAAGGAGCTGGAGGAATACAAGCTCGACTACAACGACCCCCTCTGGCTTGACAATGCCTGGAGGAAGGCAGAGGACTCCAATGACAGGGGCTTCAAGGAGTTCTTCTATGCTGTGGTCGCTGCCAAGTTCCTGGAGGGCCACACCCAGAGGGTGCTCAAGTGGCTGGAGAAGGACCTGATAGAGGAGTACCAGGCCCTGCCGGAGAACACCCCGGAGCAGAAGAGGGACAAGAAGGAGCTGCTGGAGGGCGCCAGGAAGCTCCTGATAACGTACGAGTCCCCGGACGCCAGGGACCCGTCCCATGCGGGCATGTTCCTGCTCTGGAACCCCAAGCAGGTGTTCGCCGCAGTCAAGGCCATCAGGAAGAGCCTGAAGACTGACAGGATATGGCTGCTGATGGACTTCGAGCACGTGGCCACCCAGGGCCTGGACCCGGTGAAGGACTTCGAGGAAACAGTGAAGCTTATACCTGACTATGGTAGATACGTGATTGCCATACATTCCAATGCGCCCAATCCCATGCACGCGCACGAGCCCCTGGAGATAGGGGATGTCAAGGTGTACACCCTGCTCTGGCTCCTCAGGAAGACAGGCTTCGGGAAGGACAAGAAAGTGTACGTCATATACGAGAGGGGCGGGGGGAAGGACCCCTTCATGCGCTCGATAGAGGCCCTCAGGCACATGATAACCTACATAGAGAAGGACGTGGTTCCTGAGAACCTCCCTGTCGAGTTCTTCGGCATGAAGGGCCCCGTTGCAGGCGACTACAAGCGCCAGTGGCAGATAATACAGGACCACACGACAGACCCGCTGAAGGACCTTTTGGAGATGCCCGAGGAGGACTGGGGCATCATGTCCCAGGCAGCCGTCAAGAAGGGCAAGAGGCCGGAGGTCTGGAAGAAGGGAGAGATGAGGTAGCTGCATGGCAAAGGGAAAGAACCTGCACGCAGCCCTGTTCTCTGTTCCGGGCATACTCTTCCTGATAAGCGGCATCAGGCTGCATCTTGGAGGGGACGCCATAGGGATGCTGATACACAGCATCGCAGGGGTATGCTTCCTTATTATAGCCTACTCCAGGCTGAAGGGATGGTTCTCCTAGCGCTTGCAGAAAATCCCCCGCCAGGAAGCCTAGCAGTGGCAGTTGGAATCAGCCTCACCGCAGCAGGGGCATATATCCTCAAGCTTGGTCTCCTTCTTGCACTTGGGGCATTTGCCTTTCACGTCTGCCTCGAATCCGCATGCGGGGCATTTGTACATAACTAGTAATGGAGACCCTTTCTTAAATATCCTACATGCTCCCTGGCCCATTTTTAAACCTGGCGTGACAAATATGACTATTGGAGCATACAAACCTTTAAATAGCACAATGTGTTATTATCAATCAGTGATTACATGGCCGAAAAGAAATATTCGGGTGCCGGAAAGGCGCCTGCAAAAGAGGAGAAGCCCATAGTGGACAGGGAGGCGCCTGAGGCCAAGAAGGCGGTCAAGAACCTGACGAAGCAGGAACAGCAGGAGCTCGCCAACGAGAAGCAGAGGATAGAGATACTCAAGGCCTTCACGAAGGAGGTCCTCAAGAAGTACGGCCCACTCATACGTTCCATAGTCCTGTTCGGCTCCACAGCCAGGAGGACGGCGAGGGGGGAATCAGACATTGACGTCTTCGTTATAGTGGACGACACCAGGCAGAAGATATCCCCTGCCATGAGGGAGAAGCTGGAGGACGACCTGGACGTGATAGCCAAGAAGTCGTCCAAGCTCATGTCAGTCCAGCAGCCTTACATGCTTACCGAGTTCTGGAGGTTCGTGAGGGAAGGCCACCCGATAGTGTTCAACTTCATAAGGGAAGGGATACCAGTATACGACAAGGACATATTCATGCCCATAAAGCGCCTGCTCCAGATGGGCGAGATAAAGCCCTCCAAGGAGGCAGTCGAGAAGTTCATAGAGAGGTCCCCGAAGAGGGTCTCCAGGGTCGAGAACGCCAAGGTCTACATGGTGGTGGAGGACCTCTACTACGGCATGATGGAGTCGGCCCAGGCTGTCCTTATGTTCCTCGGGCACGCGCCCCCCAGGCCGAACAAGATAGGAGAGGCCATCAGGAAGGTGCTCATGCCCATGAAGCTGGTGGACGAGAAGTACGCCAAGTACATAGAGGACCTGATAGAGCTCAGGAAGGAAGTGGAGCACAAGAGGATAAAGTCCATATCAGGCGCCGACCTGGATGAGTGGATAAAGAATACCAAGGACTTCATCAAGAAGATGGAGAGCCTGATAGTGAAGGTCGAGATACTCAAGAGGGAGAACATGATAGAGAAGTCATATGCCATAATGGAGGAGACCACGATGACCCTCCTGAAGGCGATGGGCAAGAAGATGACAGCCCAGGAGAAGATGAGCACGGCCTTCAAGAAGCACCTTGTGACGCCGGGGCATATAGACGAGAACTACCTGAAGGTCCTGGAGACCCTGGAAGGCATGAAGAAGAAGGTAAAGGCCGGAAAGGTCATGGACATAGAGAAGAGGGACATACTGGTCCACAGGGAATACGTCAGGAAGTTCATCAGGGAAGCCGGAAGGGTCCTCAAGAAGAAGTCCGTGAAGTGAGGCCATAAACCGGACATTTTCTAGTCAAAAACGATATCATAAGGCTAACCATAAGCCTTAAAAACCCCGGTTCTAACACATTATTGTGTCACCATCATTTGGTGACAATAGGTGATTAAATGCCAGGGTATGATACGGGAGATGAGGTATCGCTCTCAGGAAGGGAACTGAAGTGGAAGGCCAGGATAAAGCTCCATTTCGACATGATAAAGGGCTACCTCTCTGACACGGAATGTGAGGGCTACAGGTCAGCCCTGGTTTTCATGGAAAAATACCCCCTAATAGGGGAGGTCCTAAGGGACGGTGGCATGGACTCTCCTGAACAGAGGGAGAGGATAGAAGGGTCCATGGACAGGACAGCGGGCATGCTTGCCGCCTCAGAAGAGAGATGGGAAGAGAAAAACCAGGAAGCCGCTTTCTGAAACCGGTGCAAACAGACGCTTATCAAGCCATCCTCTGCACTATCAGGGCCACTGCCCTGTCCACCTGCTTCCTCAGCTCGTCCATCGAACCCGAATTGTCTATCACCAGGTCGTATATCTCCTCGCTTCTGATGTCTATGCCGTAAAGCTGGAGGTACTTCTCCCTGTCCCTGTCGTCCCTTCCCTTCACCTTAGTGTAGGCCTCCTTCAGGGGCACCTTGTCCCTTTTTGAGACCCTCTCTGCCCTCACCTCTGCCGGGCATTTCACGAATACCTTGAAGTCTGCCCAGCCGCCGAACACGAAGCCTGCTATCCTGCCGTCCACCACTATGCTGCCCTTCATGCCCTTCTTGAGGGTCCTCCTGTCGGTCATGTGATCCACGTCGGCAGATCTGGTCCTGGAGAGCTCCTCCAGGGTGATGCCATCCTCCTTCGCCATCTCCCTGAATATGCTGCCCGATGAGAACCTCCTGAGCTTCATGGCATTGGCTATCCAGTCCGCCACTGTAGTCTTGCCTGAGCCGGCGAATCCTGAAACCGTTATTATCGGGCCTTCCTTATTCGTCTCCCCTGCGTACTTCTTCTCGTCAGGCTCCAGGAAACCTATAAGCGTCTTCATAATCTCCTCAGCTTCTCCATGTCCTCAAAGCACCTCGAGATGGGATTCTCCTCGCTCTCATTCACTGTCTCCAGGCATACCCTGGATCCGTCAGGCACCATCTCCTTTATTGCCTTCAGGTCGAACTCCCCGTCGCCCAGGTGCATGTGCTTGCAGATCTCCGACTTTATCAGGCCGTCGTGCACATGGAAGTATGAGGGCTTGAGCGGGAGGAATGACCTCATGTACTCCAGGTAATCCTTCCCCAGCCCGCAGGCTGTCCCTGCTGCGTGCGAGAAGTCCAGGCAGAAACTGCATCCCGTCTCCTCCATCACTCTCTTCATGTCCTCGGGAGTCTGTCCCGCGAAAAGGAACCCCTTGTCCCTGTAGGGCAGGTTCTCTATGTGCATCCTGCTGTCGAAAAGCCTCTTCATCTCCTTTATGGTGCTGTCCAGGCTGCACTTGGGGCCGGTCAGCCACCCCCCATGGATCACTATCACGTCCGATTTCACCCTGTCCGCAAGCCTGACCGCGGCCTCTATCGATTTGCTGTTCTTCGCTGTGTTCCCCGGGTCGCACAGGTTCCCCGTGTAATGGTCCATATGGACGGTCACCGGGCACTCTATGCGCTTCAGGAAGGAGAAATCCGTGCCTGGGAAAGCCAGCAGCTCCAGGAAGCCTGTCTTCCTGGATATCTCCCTGAAATCGGCCCCCATCCCGGCCAGCTTCTCCACGCTCTGGGGGTAGAACTTCAGCCCTATCTTCAGTGCCATATTAACAATAAGTCGAGGTCCGATATATTGTTTCCTGCCGGACGCATTTTAATATCTGCGCCCGCTATTAGTAGTATGAAGCTTACAGGCATGGGCCTTGTGTTCAAGTCGATAAAGGCCTGGAGGAAGGACGAGAGCGGCGACATGATAAAGGTGAACCTGAAGCCCGAGATAACGGGCGTCAGGATAGTGAGCCAGGAAAGGAAGGTCCTCGGCTTCGAGTTCGCCTTCTCCGTGAATTACGACCCTGAAAGGGCCCTCATAAGGCACGAGGGTGAGATGTACCTCCAGACAGACGGGGACATGAAGGCCATAATGGACGAATGGAACAAGTCCAAGCAGCTGCCTGAGGAAGTGGAGCTGGTGGTCACCAATTCCCTCTACAGCATAGGCCTGGCCAAGTCGACCCCGATATCGCTAGACCTGGACCTGCCGCTCCCGTTCCAGGTGCCGATGAAGAGGCCCAGCGAGACCAGGTCGAAATACATCGCCTAATCCAGCTCCGAGATGGTCCCCCAGTCCCTGAGCCTTCCCCTCATGTGGTGAACGCATTTTATCGAGGTGTCTGCGAATATCCTGAAGCCCTCCAGCTTGGCCTTGTGGCAGAACCAGACGTCATCGAACGCAGTGGAGACCCCCTTCTCCGGGTAGGAGAACCTGACCTTCTCCAGCACCCTCCTGTGCATCAGGAGCGCCCCCATCCCGCAGGCGTCGACCTCCATCAGCCTGGGCTCCTCGACCGCCTTCTCGGTGTACCACTCCCACCTTGTCCTGCCGTATTCCCCCTTCTCCAGGGAGAGTGGGATATCAGGGCTGGCGTTCCTCAGCAGCACAGGGAACGGCCTGTCCACCTGCATGCCGTGTGATATCATGGTGAAATAGACCGCAGTCACCACGTCCTTCCCGTGGGAGACCAGCCTCTCCACTATGTCCTTCGGAGGCACTATGTCCTGCTCCAGGTTGAGGAAGTAGTCGTGGCCCTCTGACAGCATCTTATCCCTCAGGACGTTCCTGCTCCTGACCAGCCTCTCCCTGACGTTCGGGTGCCAACCTATCCTGGTTATGGGGATGCCCATCCCCTCCACCTTCCGGAAGAAACCGTCATCCTTGGAGTTGTCCACGAGCAGGATGTCCATGTTGCTGTATGTCAGGGACTTCAGGCCCTCTACGTACTCCTCCAGGCAGTGCTCGTGCAGGTCGCATACAGGCGTACCGACCAGGACCTTGGGCTGTTCCATGATGATAATTCCCCCTGAGATATTAAGCCTTTACCTGACCATGTCGCCCAGGCTTTCCAGCATCTTCAGTATGAACTTCTCCCTGTGGGGGTCCTCCAGGATGAGGGTGCCCTTTATGCCAGAGGACATTATCTCCTTTATCAGGTACCCCAGGTTTATGTCAGAGCTGGAGAGGGGTATGTGCTTTATCTCCCCGGATGGGCCGTATGATACGCCCGAGAAGAAGAAATATGCGCTGCCAAGCCAGCCGCTCCCTATCTTGGCCCTGATGGCATCCACTATGGCCTTGAAGTCCTGTTGGGTCCTGAGGGCCCCGGAGCCCCTTGCGTGTATGTGGGCCCAGTTTATGACAGGCTCGGTGCTCTGTGTCCTCTTCACCATGTCCAGGACGTCCTCCAGGCTGCCGACCTCCCTCATCTTGCCCGTGGTCTCTATCCCTATCTTGGTCCTGAACTTTAGGCTGTTCACTATCTCGTTTATCTTGTAGACCGTCAGCTTGAGGGCCTGGTCATGGGGCATCATCCTGGAGTAGAAGTTCGGGTGGAGGGTGAACGTCCTCGTGTCCATTATGGAATGTATGTTGCAGAATATCTTGAGGGCCTCGTCAGGCTGCTCTGAGAGCATCTCGTGCCTGAGGGAAAGCTCTATGTTCAGCTTCTTGGCCTCCTCTTTTATCTTGAGGAGCTCCCCGTACTTTTTCTTGTACAGGTCAGCAATAGTCTTTATGTCTGAGAACAGCTCCTTCGGGAGGACGAAAGCCCTCAGCCCTATCTTATACAGCTCCTTCAGCACCTCCATGGTCTCCCTGAAGTTCCTGCAGGCCGGTATCTTGGTGGTTCCGTAGGGTATGCCTATCCTCATGCCCAGCCTTTCCTGTATCTTGAGGGCCTTCTTCCTGATTATCATGTCATATGTCATATGTGTCTCCTGGTCTCATACCTGCTCACCGCTATCAAAATGCCTCTTCATTCACGCTATATTATTGTCCCAGCACGCATAAAAATAGCCTCTTTATAACTGTTTCAGTTCAGGCTGCCAGGCTCCCGGGCCTGTAGCCAGGCAGGGAGGCAGGCCTGGCCACCCTGCTGTGGTCCAGCTCCTCTGGCATGTCATCCATCGGATAATTTCTGTTGATGTAATCCTGGGCCCTCTCCACGTCTTCCTCTATCCTCTCCCTTGCGTTCGCAGGGTCCTCTTCCAGGTACCTTCCTATCACCCCGAACCTGTCCTGGGCGTAGTGCAGGAGCTCGTGCTCGAACACCTCGGACACTTCCTCCCCCTCCAGGTCATTGCTGAGGAATATCTGGTTGGTCTCGGAGCTGTAGAGGCCCAGCACCTTGGCTATCCTGCCGTCCCCTGTCATCATGTACATGGGCTCCATCTCCCCCACTTCCAGGCTTCCGTAAGAGAGTATGGCACCGAACGTGTCTGCCAGGTAATCGTTCATCCTTTCCGCTATGGGCCCGTAGGCCTCCCTGGCAGCCTCGATTGTTTCACCGCTTCCTGTGAAATCGGGCTCCCTTATGAAGTAAGGGGACAGTTCCTTCAGGCCGGTTGGCATGTCCAGCCAGTCCCCGTCATCGCCGTACCTGAACCTCATCCCGTCCTCCCTGTCGATGTATGATGAAAGCCCGAACTTTTCTGCAGAGCCTGCCCTGTACAGCCCCTCGCCGGAGCCCTGGCTGTCAAGGTAAGCCCTTTCCCGGGTTCCCAGGGCAACCACCCTGTCGTCCAGCAGGCTGAGCTCTGCGACTGAAACAGTCCCTGGTGAAACAGTGCCAATGCCTTCCATTGTGAGAATTGGAAGTGAAACTATTTATAACCGCCGGGTCACTGCAGCACGATTACGTTGCCCCTGCCCTTCTTTATCCTCTTGACCAGGCCCATCGATTCCATCTCGGTCACCATCAGGGATATCTTGGCCTCTGACAGGCGGAACTCTCTCCGCAAATCTTTCTGGTTCACCCTTCCCCCGTGCCTCCTGATGAAGCGTACCGCCCTGTCCAGGTCAGGGGAAAGCGGCTTCGGCTGGACGGGCTTGAGCTTCCTGACCTTCATGCCTATGAGAACCAGTGCTATTATTATTGCTATTATGCCTGCTAGCATGAGCAGGGAATAGTCGGCCGGCCGGGCTTCCCCCAGGTCGAAGCCCTCCGCCTCCTCTATCAGCTCCCTCTCCTCCTCGAAGGTAGGGAACAGTATCAGGTCCAGGACGTATTCCCCCTCTGCCTCAACTGTTATGCTCTCCTCCGCCGCCAGGTCCCCTGAAACAGTGGATGCCGTGAGCGTATAGCTGCCTGCCGGCACCCCGAACGAATACTCCCCGCCGACCGCAACAGACTGCTGTTTGGGGACAGTGTCTATGGAGACCACTGCGGACGCCTTCTCCAGGGACATGTCATAGACCGTGCCCCCTATGCTGGCTGCGCTGGCGAGGGAGGGCAGGATGGCCAGCGCCATGATGGCTGCCAAAAACCGCTTCATGAAAGAGTAAATGCAGTTTTTCCTTATAAAGGTTAATACGGAATCTCCTTTCCCAATGAAGCCTTCCGGGATACCCGTGCCTGCCTGGAAAACCGTTTAATGAAGCATGCTTATATACGCCCAGAAGAAGGCATTTTCATGGAATCAAAACAGGAGGTAAAATAATGAAGAAGATAATGGCAATATTAATGCTGGCAATCTTCGTCCTGTCTGTAGCCCCATCCGCTCTCGCAAGGGAGCAGGCCCAGACAGCCGCCTCCGGGAACGCCCCCACGCCTGTCCTCATATCAGCGGACGTCTCCCCGGCAGCAGGAGGTGAAGCGGCGGCAGTCCCTGTTTCCTCAACCAAGCCTACCATAACAAGCACAGTGAGGGAGAGGCTCCAGAACCTGAGGCAGGCAGCGGCAACCATAGCGACAAAGGTGCAGGACATAAGGGAATACCAGAAGGAGAAGCTGCAGGCTGCCCTGGAACTCTGCGACGAGAATTCTGACGACCCTGAGGCATGCAAGGAAACGCTCAGGGGAAGGATAAACAAGGTCGAAAGCCTCACAGATAAGGGGCTTGAGGTGCTCCAGAACATAGAGGCCAGGAAGGACCAGGCCATAAGCAGGTGGAAAGAGCTCCAGAAGAACCAGGAGATAGTGAAGTTCCGGGTGAAGGCCGCCAAAGGGCTGAAGGCCAGGCTCCTCAGCAGCAATGCAGTCGAAACGGCCAGGGCCAAGTACAACCAGGCCAAACAGAACTACGAGCTCGCCAAGCAGAACTACGACAGCGCCAAGGGAGCATTCGACCGGGCAAAGACAGCCCTCGAGGCATGCGACCCTGAAGCAGAAGACTGCGCCCAACTCGAGGCAGGCATAAGGGAAGAGGCAAAGTCCTACATGCTGAATGTCCTGTCAAGGATAGAGGAGCAGCTGAACAAGGCAAGCGCCAAGGTCGAGGAGTCCGATTCCCTTACCGACGAGGAGGCTGCGGCAGAGCTGGCCAGGATACAGGAGAAGCTGGCAAGCCTGCAGGAGCTGAAGTCCGAGGTCGAGGCCATAACCGGAGAGACCCTGAAGGATGACATATCAGGCCTCGCCAGGAGGATAAGCGCCCTCTGGGCAGAGAAGGTCAAGTCCCAGATAGTCAAGACAGCAGGGTTCCTGCAGACAGCCAGGATGGGCGGCGTGTACGTCCAGCTGGAGAAGCTCTCCCAGAGGCTTGAGGATGTCCTGGCAAGGATGGCGGAACAGGGAAAGGACACTTCATCTGCGGAGACCCTGATAGACAGCTTCAACTCCGGCCTGGGGTCAGCCAAGTCCGCCTACCTGGAGGCCGTGGACAAGTTCAAGGAAGCGGCATCAGCCACGGACACCGAATCCAGGCAGGCAGCCCTGACAGAGGCACAGGCAAAGATGAGGGAAGCCCAATCCGCCCTTTCGGACGCCAGGGAATTGCTGAAGGATATAGTCCAGGAGCTCAGGGGCCAGGGCGCTCTTGACGAGCTGGAAGATGACAGCGCAGCAGAAAGCCTTGAAGAGGTCGAGGAACTGGCAGCGGCGGAATAGGCCTTTATACCATTGGAACAAATATAGATTATGAAAGGCCTTATTCCTGTCCTGCTAATCATCTCAGTCCTGCTGGTATCCGGCTGCACTGCCCCTTCAGACACCACAGGGGGCACCCCTGCAGCAGGCGAGCCCGCATCAGTCCAGGGGATTGACCAGGGCATGTCAGGGGTCGACGACATAGGCAGTGACCTTGACATATCCGACATGGAAGGGCTGGAAGCCGACCTCGGCGACATAACCTGGTAAGAAGAGGGGCTTCGGCCCCCTGTTTTCTTTTTTATTCCTGTTTTTGTATTCTATTGTATGGATCCCATGCAGTTCCTTCAGCAGCACTTCATAGCGCCCATACTGGGCAACGGCTGGTTCAACCCTTACAACACCGCAGGATATGCCATCCTGCTCGTGATAGGGGTATGGTACGTATACAAGCTTCTGGTTGGAAAGAAGGTGAAGATAGACTTCAGGTTCTTCCTGGCAGTCCTTCCCTTCATATTCTGGGGCTCCAGCACCAGGGTGCTCCATGACGCCGCAGTGGCCGGTGCCCTCCCACCTGGACTGAACGCCTTCTACATAGCCCCGGTATTCCCGACCCCGGGCTCCTACTTCATAACCTTCGGCCTTGCCCTGGCAGCCCTGCTGGCATCCCTCCTCGTGGAGAGGCATCTTGGTTTCCCGTACTGGAAGCTTATGGCATCTGCCGGGACAGTGCTCTGCATAGCCAACATCATCATGATTCCCTGGGTGACGATAGTGCCTTTAGTCCTGATACTGGGCCTCACGGCCCTCTGGACCGCCCTGTTCTACCCCCTGACCAGAATACTGCCTGAGCACTTCAGCACAGTCAGCCTCGGCATACTGTCCGCCCACCTGCTGGATGCCAGCGCCACCTTCATAGCCCTCTCCATGTTCGGATATGTCGAGCAGCATGTCCTTCCCAGGCTCCTGATAGACCTGGTCGGGCCAATCTCCATGTTCCCCCTCAAGATACTATTCATAGTGCCTGTCCTGGTGATAATGGAACATTACACCATGTCAGGGAAGGGGGGCGCCAGCCCGGGCAAGGGAATGTCCGGGCTCCATTTCAGGAACATGCTTCTCATAACCGTGCTGATTCTCGGCCTGGCCCCAGGCCTGAGGGACCTGCTGAGGCTCATGGCGATGGTCTAGAATACGCTTCTCACCAGGCCGTCGACCGCATCCCTGAAGCTGTCGTTCGTCAGGTAGGCGGTCAGGGCCGCAGCGGCTGTCATGCCGAGTGTGATACCAAGCCCAATGGCCGCGTACTTCACGTAAGGGGTGCCTGTCCCCCTCATGTCGAAAGCGCTGTCGAGCTGCGTCGGCATGCCCTCGAACCTGTCCCTCGCCCACTCCCTCGCGTTCCTGGGCTTTCCTCCCTTGGAGACGGACCATATGTCCTCTGCTATCTCAGGGAGCACTATGTACCTGTCTTCCTTGTTGTACTGTATCATCGAGGAAAGGAGCTCGTCCATGTACCTTCTCTTTCTCTTGGTGCCCAGGGACTCGTCTATGGCCCTGAGGGGCTCCAGGAAGGGCCTGTTCAGTTTCGTCCAGTCGCTCAGCCTGGTATAGCAGTCGCCCATGTCCACTTCCTGACGTTTTCCAGAGAGCATCTCATGGAAGGTCAGGCCCAGTGAGAATATGTCAGAGTCAATCCCGACGTTCTTGGCTTCCCCCCGCAGCATCTCAGGGGACATGTATGCAGGGGTTCCCATTGCGGTGCCTTCCATTGTCTGGGAGGTGGAATCCTTGTGCGTCTGGCTCTTGGCCATCCCCATGTCGCCCAGGACAGCCACTATCCTGTCGCCCCTCCTGCTCATCATTATGTTGTCAGGCTTGATGTCCCTGTGCAGTATCTCCTTCTTGCCCAGGTGCACGAGGCACTGGGTAACCCCCCTGAAGGCGTCGCACATCTGCTCGAAGGTCATCTCGTCGTGCACGTCCATCGGGTCTATGATGTCAGGCACCCACTGCACCACCGTGAACCTCCTGTCCTCGTACCTGTTCACGCCCTCGAACATCTGGTACACTATCTCGGACAACAGCGGACCCCCGCCTCCAGCGAACGCGCCCATGTCATCGAAATACCTGAAGTCTATCCCAAGGGTCTTCTGGTCCCTGTCGTCTCGCTTGCCCCTCCCGTTGCCGTCGCTGTCGCTCCCGGTCTTGTCAGGGGCGTCCCAGCTCAGCCTGGTCGCGCAGAGGTAGGTGTCCTTCCCTATCTCAGGGAACCTGTATTCGCTGCCGTCCCCCATAAGCTTGTAGCTCCTGACCAGCTTCTCTATCTCGCTGAGAGGCGCCCTTTTCGACAGGTCGCTGACAATCTCCTCCGCGTCCCTGAAGTGCCTGCTCGTCTTCCTGTCGCTCCTTCCGTGGGAGGGCCTCATCCTGTGCCTGGGGTCCTCTATCCATTTCTGGATTTCCCTGTAGTGGCATATGTTCCTGAATACGACCTCCCTCACGAAGGGGTCACTCAGCTCCAGGCCTGTCCTTATTATCATGCTCTGGCCCCCTGACTTGAATTCCGGGTTCCCGTCCCCGTCGAAATCCAGCATCCTCAGGTAAGGGGCGTCTATCATCAGGTCTGTCAGGTACCTGTTTCCGCCTGCCTCTATCGAGCAATCCTCATGGTTGAGGATGGCTACTCCCCTGTCCCAATTGGGTCCATGCCTGGGTTTTCTTGTAGTGTCCATAAATAACACCTATTTTGTTACTACTTACTGAAAACTAAAAACAGTAAGATTTAAATACTTAACTATCAATAAAAATGATACCTGATAATAAATAGGTGAAAAAAATGACAAGAGAGATGAGGAACATAAAGAGGGACGACCTGGAAGAAGCGATGACAGGAGGATACAAATACATGGGCAAGAAGACCAGGGGAATATACCTCGCGACCGAGGCCTTCGCCGCAGAGATAGGCATGGGAAAGGAATACATGGATGATCCTGACGCTTTCAAGGCCTGGGTGGCCTACCTCCATGAGAAAGGGACGATAACGTGCGACCTTCTTGACGGGAAAAGGCTCATAGTAAGGGAGGACCCTTCCAGGATTGCGGCCCTTAGCACCGCAGCAGGCCACGGGAACTATGTCAACTTCAGGGAAACAGTCTACATGGACGACCTGGTGGATGATGACCCTGACCCCCT
>Ga0180431_10004049_pt1 | contig 18484 bp, 33 predicted proteins | sample SS_ome_11_FD_132459 | JGI IMG/M metagenome (GOLD analysis project Ga0180431, IMG submission 132459) | Hypersaline lake sediment archaeal communities from the Salton Sea, California, USA - SS_1_MS_1 metaG | ecosystem: Environmental > Aquatic > Non-marine Saline and Alkaline > Hypersaline >... | reverse complement strand
TATCCGTTTCTCTCAACAGCCTTCAAACAAACAGCCTCAGACTGCTCCTTAACATACTGCAAAGCGTATCCGTTTCTCTCAACAGCCTTCAAACAAACAGCCTCAGACTGCTCCTTAACATACCTTAAAGCGTCTCCGTCTGACTCAACAGCCTTAAGACAAAATTGTTCATCACTCCACTGCTCAAAGAATTTAACTTTTTCATTTTTCATTGTTTTAACCTCTTTTATTGTGTTATTATTACCACAGCATAGAATATTTATAAATATTGTGGTATTACAGCCACTATTAGAAATGTAATTAAATATATACTACATAATATATATTAAAGAAGTAGATTATAATAAGGCTGGATGGATAAGACGAGTCCGAGCAAGACTCCCAGCCTCAATATCTACTTTTTAGGTTTTCTTTTCTTCTTGTAAGAACAAGCCATAAGATCATCGCCTCCTCTTCTTAATTTTACGACGAGGCCTCGCCTCAATACCAGTAAAGAAACCTCCAAGATTAACCGACGTATCAAAATCTCCCAAAGCGACAGCCGTAAAATCAGGAGTATAAGCAAGATCCCTCATAGACGGCAAACTCTGACCACCAAAATTAAAGCCCCCCCCAAGACCTCCAGTATCAAACTTAAGAGACGGCCAAATTAACGGAAAATCAAAAGATGGAGTCCTAAAATTAAAATCAAAACCAGAAAGAGTCTCAAACCTATAATCAAAAACGTTCTCATACTGATAACCATAAACATTAACATTCTCAAACCTAAAACCAACCTCATTAACATTAACAATCTGATTAACACCCGGAAACTCAACCGGCAAATCAAAAACGTTAGACGACGGAAGATTAACCTTAACCTTTTCATTAACACCAGGAAATAAAACCGGAACATCACTCACAAAAAAGAAAGACGACGGAAAATAAGCAACTAACTTCTCCTTATTAACATCAGGAAAATTAATATTAATATTAGGATTCCCTATAACATCAGGAAAATTAACAACCATAGCCGAAACAGGCTCATTAACCACATTTTGAACCTTACCACTAATAAGACTCGTTCCAACAACAGTAGAACCAACACCAATAGACGCCATAATATTATCAACAGCCGGAAGATTAACAATATTAACCGCATTACCTCCAACAGTTCCGACAGTCTGAGTCAAACCAGGAAGATTAACAGCCGACGCCTCAAGACTCGTATCAATAACCGCATAAGTATTACCACCCTGAGATATAATCTTAGGATCAATACCTCCCCCTCCAGAATACATAGACGAACCCTGACCGCCACTAACAGAAGAAATTAAAGACAACATATTAATAACAGGAATAACAATATTCCCAAACTCAGCTCCAACCTCAGAACCACGAGCAACCCTAAAATCCATAGCCCTAATATCAGTCTTAGGCATAAGAGGATCAACCCAACCACTATCCAAATTTAAAACAGTTCTTGTCCTCGTATTCTGATCAGGAGTTATAAGAGTCATCCTCGACTCAGGAGTATAAGTCTCCTGAATAAAAAGAGGCTGTCTAAAAGAAGTATCTCCAGGCTCAAAAGTTCTAAAACCCTGAGTAAAACTATAAAAAGCCTGACGAATAACCGCTGTCTGCTGAACACCACTAAGACCAAAACCATAAAAATCCCCACCCACTAACTGAGCCTGAGTCTCTAACTGAGCGGGAGTCATAGATAAACGAGTATAAGGATCAATACCAGTATCAGAAACTAACCTCCTCCTCAAAGGATCACTAACAAGATTATAACCCAACCTATAAAGAACCTCTGGAGGAGTCCAACCCATATCCTTAGTCATATCAGCATAAGACGACATCCTCAAAGGATCACTAACCTTAGTAATAATAGAATAACCAAGACTTTTCTCCGTGCTAACCGTAACCGGCTCTCCAATACCAACCGCTTTAAGAGAACCATTATCAAAACTAACATTATAACCCTCAGGATTATAAGTTATATCACGACCAGGAGGAATAACCGGAGTAGAACTCTTAACACTCATAGCAGTAGTAACCATCTCTCCAGGCTTAACATCTAAAACCTTTCCTGACTCATCAGTCCAAGACTCCCCAGATAAAACCTCAGTCTTATACTCAGTAACAAAAGCAGAACCAAAACCACCCGATACCGTAGCTGTTGAAGTCCTTAACTGAGGCTGATTAGCCTCCTCGATAGCCTCCTCTCTACTTTCAACATCAGGAGGAGCATACATCCAATATTTTTTATCTCCACGCTGAACAACCCCGCGATTAACATAACCAGACGGAATAGTTCCAGACGGAATAGCGCCACCCTGAGAAGTAGCCTCAACAAGAACGATCTCTCCTCGAGTTCCTGAACGTAAAACTTCCATATCAAATAAAAAGGAGTTAGTAATATAAAAAACTTAGTAACTTAAAAAAAGAGAGAAGATAGGAGAGCCATTAAACCCCGTCTCCATCGAGGAACACTATCTCCTTAGTGTTAAAGTGATTCTAAAGTCTGGTTGTAGTTACTTGTTGAATACTCTTGTAACAACTAAGTAAGCTAATCCACCGAAACTCGCAGTAATCAATAGACCGAACCAAACGACAGAACCATCTAAAGCGTCTGTGGTTTCTCTCAGAGCAAGAACCCACTCAGCGTTAGCGTTAGTCGCGCTATCGATGAATCCGCCAAGAATCATCAATATAACAGCTAACAAGATTCCCCATTTGAAAATCTGTCCAATCATACCGGAATCGCCCGATTTTGATTTAGCCATAATATAAAGTAATACCTTATCATATTTTATAAAAGTAAGTTACAACGTAACCTTTAATAAAAATCATCAAAATTAATATCAAAAGATGGAATATTAATCTTATTATCCCTAATAACTAACTTAGACGCCTCACGATAACTAATAACCCTGCCAGTCTTTAAATAAACCTCTCTAATCTTAGCATTAATAACTCTATCAAAATCAACTGAAACTCTCCGATTAATTCCCGTAGTCATTTTAAAAATTTAGTGCCTCTCTTCTATCGACGCTAACCCCTCTTTAACAGTTTCAACAACAGTCGTCAAACTCAAATATAACCAGACCAGGAACACAGCCGAACTAACATAAATAGCGAAATTAGTCAGGCCATAAATATTAGAATCAACCCCAATCTCAATAAGAGTAATCTCATTAGCCAAGATGAACAATAAAGGAGCGTGAGCTAAACCAATAATTAAAAGAACCCACTTAAAAACATAAGAACCAATATCGTTCTTATCCTCGAAAGACTGATCCTCGTTCTGATTAGCATTAACTAAATAACTCGTAGCTAAAAAACCAAACATTGAACCAATAGTTCCTAACATAACTGGAAGATACCAAGTCATACGCTAAAACCTCCATCTCTCACAATCTTAACAAAGACAGTAAAAGCTAATATAATTATCGATACGAGAATATAATACTCAGCACATAACCCAAGAATCACAAAAGCAACACTCGAGAAAACACAATAAAGACCAGCGTTCATTAAAGCGTTAATCTTCTCCCTCGCGCTATTAACATAAATAAAAGCCGGAACAAAAATAAACAATAAAGGAACTCCAAGATCATAAGTAACAGTGTTTAACAAAGTTAGGAGACCTACGAAATCCTCCACTCCAGCCGATATATCCCAGTAATCACTCATCTTTTTTAAGTCTCCGATTGCTTAGTTAAAGCCCTTATTACAACAAATAAAATAACCAAACCAATAATAATAGTCAAAGCGTAACCTATCTCTGACGGCAAATGTAACACTGAGCTTAAACTTCCAAATATTAAACTAAGTAAAGCCACGTTATCAACTAAACCCTTAATAACATTATAAGCCCCGTTCCAGAAAATATCTAATAAACCCTCCTGTTGAGTTCCTCCAGTATCTGTCTGATCAGTATAAGTCTCCACGTTAGAGTGAATATTCTCAATAACCACATATTGATCTAAACTACTATTAACCTCAACGTTCCAAGAATCAGCAGAGAGAATATAAAAACCTGAACTTAACTGAATCACAAGACTAAACAAAACAAGTCCAATAAATAAATTTTGAATAGTATTCTTCAACTCTACTCTCTCCTCCACAAGCTAAGCGCGAACACAACCGCACTCAATCCAAACAATAAATAAAAAGCCATTGGATTAATAAAAAATATTCCTAACCAGCTAATAATAAAAATAGACAATATGAAAACTAAAGCGCTGATAATAATCCCTCCTATCATTAAACCCGCAAATTGTAAGAAACCAACTAAGATAACCGCTCCAACTATCGCATTATTAGAGAAATCGTTTAACTCAGCGAAACTAATCCAATCATCATCAATAATAACCAGGCTATTTAAATTATTAGGATCTCTCGCCCAGAACATAGCATAATAAACGTTTCCCGTAGTATTACCCAGATCACAATAAACAGTTATACTACTCGATGGAGTCTCGCTCGAATCATTACAAGCAACACCTATAAAGTTCCCGTTTAAAGTTCTTGAAACATTTAAACCACCAATAAGAGTCTCTCCTGACAAATCACTAATAACAGCAACTAAAACGCTCGTCGTTCCGTTCTTAACATCATCAATATTAGACGTCAAACTAAAACGATCCATAACAGTAAAGAAATTAGTCTCAGTCGTGGTTAAAGTTATAGTCATAGTCTTAACCGGATCATAATAATTATCACGATCAACAACGTAAGCCTCGCTCCTCTCATCATCCCAAACGTCAATCTCATAATAAACATTTTCATAAGTAGAATAATGAATATAAGAACTCGCCTCTCCAAGATAATTAGTCCTAACCATATCAGTAATAATATAATCGTCTATATCAGCATACCAGCGCTTAATAACAATATAATAATCTTCTAACGGGAGGTTAAACTGATCCTGAAGTTTAAAATCCATCCTATTACCTGTATCGTGATCTAAACTATATAAATTTAAAATATCTGTTGAATTAGAAAGACTCGCATTATAATAATAATAATTACGACCATAATAACCCAGAGCATTATAACCAATATCCGCGCTGAAATCATAACTCGCCCAAGATGGAGATATACAAATACTATAAGATGAAGTATTAACCCAATAAAAATGATAAGTTAAAGGATTACCATAATCTAAACTAACCTCAATATCAATCTCTCCATTATTACCGCCCGTATAATTCCCAATACCATTATTAGTAATATTAAGTATCTCTCTTGTTAATTCATCCCTAAAAGTAATATTAAGCGCGTAAGTATTATAAGATGAACAATTATCTAAAAAAGGATTCCAATAAGTCTGATTAAAAGTCTGATTAAGATAAAGAGTCTGGCCTGAAAGAGTAACATTAACCCCAACTGTTGAAGTAACATTTTCACTAACTCCCGAAAAAGTATAATAAACATCCTGGCTCTTTCCAGCATAATTAACATTATTAAATATTATGAAATCATATAAAGTAAGAGAACCAGTCTGAGAACTATTATAATCAAAAACTATCTCATTACTCGTATTAGTCAAAACATTAACCGAATAATTAACGTTTAAATTGTGAAGATTAGCAGAATAAAAATAAGAAGTCAAATTAGTAGAACTATTATAAAAATCCTGAACAATAACAGTATAATTCCAAACACTCCAATTATTAAAAGTAACATTAAAATCAGTTCCTGAAGTAATATTCTGCGCGTAAAGACTTAAATCAGGAATACTATAATTCAATATTTGCAAACCCGACAAACTACTACCTGAACTATTAAAACTATTAAAATTCAAAACCTGAGAAGTATTCCAAGCAAAAAAATGACTCGTTGAATTATCAGTAATTAAAGAAGCATTATACTTGCCATAAAGATTAATTGAATAATCAGGCATATCATAGACATAAATATTATTATCATCATCACATAATAAATAAGCCTTTGTTCCATCACGGCTAAAATCAAAACCTCTGCTCAAACTACAATCACCAGCATAAGAATAATATTCACTATCATAAGAAGCAGTCATCCAATCCCAAGCAGTAGACAAAGAATACTGATAAAAATTACCCCCTGTTGCCCCAAGAGTATATCCTTTTACTCCCTCCACTTTTTGAGCATAAACTCCATACAGACTTGCTTCCTCACTAAAACTCCACTGACCATCATCAGAAGCAGAACTTAAATCCCAAGGAGTGCTTAAAACATACTGTCCCACTTTATCGGAAGCATCATCTGCAACAATCATAACAGAACCATTATTATTAAAATAAACCTTGTTTGCGTAATTAACACCTGCCCATAGGGCTAAATTTACATTGTCATAAGAGCAAGTTGAGACATCAAAAGGAGTAGATAGAGAATACTGAAAAACATCATCAGAAGTCCAACCAACAGTATATAATTTAGAACCATCCTCACTAAGAGTTAAACCAGCCATATAATCATCCTGCGCTGTTGTATCACAAACACCACTCAAAACACTCGCAGAAGTAACATCCCAAGCAGTGCTCAACCAGTATTGAAAAATCCTATTATCATTTTGCCCATAATCAATAATATACATTAAAGAACCATTATTACTAAAATAAATATCCCCGGGGTCATCAACCTCAGAACTGAAATCAAAAGTAATATCATTATCCTCCATAGTAGTAATATCCCAAGCAGTAGCAAAAACAGGACTAAACATACTAAACAATAACAAGCCAATCAATAACAAAGGCCTCTTATCCTTACAAGGCAAAAGCTTAGGAATCCTAAAAGTAACATTGCGAGGTATTCTAACAATAGTCCTATCATCCTGGAACTCTAATAATTTAATAATAACCACCACCCGAACTAAAAGGATTCTGTTCAGCATTTCTATAAAGAATCATACTACTAACAACAGCAGTAATAAAAACTATATGGGGCAAATTCTGAGCCACCCAAACAGCCGACGTATATTGAGTTAATAATGTAGCGAAAACCTCATTATCCAAAACACTAAGAATAATATTAGACGGGATCGTAGCTAAAACAATACTTAAAACAACAGGAATAAGACTAAGCCAAAAGAAAATCGGCTTAGACGGAATCATACTAACAAGAACCCAAACCCCAATCATTAACAAAATAGTAACAACAATAATCATAACATCAAAAAAACCGAACGCGCTTTTAGTTCCATCAATAACATTATTTATCTGATCATCAACCGTCGCGTCTCCTGAACCAATACCAGAAATAATATCTGTTATAGACGTATAAATATAAGAGAAGAAGAATAATCCAAGAATCATAACACCAAGAAACGCCGGAATAAACAGCAAATCTCTTAAAAACCCTCCTCGATTCATATCACTTATAAAGATATTAAATAATTAAAAACATTACTACTCAGTAATTAAGACTTTTTCCTTATCCTCTCTAAGCTCTTTCTCAAACTTCTTAATAAAATCACTAATACGCTGAGGAGTCCAACCCACAACATCACTAAGTTTTTTCTGACTAACCAACTTATTAGACTTAAAATAATAAAATAATCTTTTAATCGCTAAATAATACTGATAAGTCCTATCATTAAGAAAATCGTCATCCTCAGTATTAAGATCCTTAAGCTCTGCCTCGTGTTTCAAAACCTTATATAATTTCTCCCACTCTTCAGGAACTTTATCAAAATGAAACTCGCCAACGTAATTAAGACTCTTACTATAAGCCTCTAACTCGTTCTCAATACTAACATCCTTTAACTGTTTCTGCCTCTTCTTACCAAGAGTTAAATCCCTAAACAGTTTCATATTATATTTAATATTCCAACCGTCATCAGTGAAAGCGTTATCATCAAACATAAACAAAATAGCTATCCCAGTAAAAGCAACGTGTAACCAATAAAAACAACGCCCCTCTCTAAAGAACTTTAATAAAAGATTACGACGAGGAATATTAAAAAAACTAATTTTATTATGCTGACGGCAAACAGTGAATAATTTAGTTAAGTAATTAGCAATCTTAGAATAATGTTCCTTACTAAAGAGTTTTTTAATAGCCTCATCATTAACAATAACTTTAACATCCTTAGTTTTAATCTTCTCCTCCATCTCATCCTCAGTCGGAGAGTAAATAATACAGTTCCTAATAATCCACTCCCAATCTTTACCCTCCAATAAATAAGCCAAGATCTGAGTTAAAGTAGATTTACCCGAACCCTCTCGACCAGTTACCATAATAGCTTGATCCCAATCCCCATAATTAACAGGATCTCCTATAAGCTCTTTCATATCTTTATCTTTAAGAATAATACGCGCCATTAATTAGACCTCCTTTTAAACCTCCCTTTAAGATGAGACAACGGATCTCCTGAAGTAGATTCTCCAGGAATCCCTATCTTCTCCTCCTTAGCTAATTCCAAATCATCATCAATCTTATTAAGAATCTTAACCAACTTATCTCTTAAATAATTAGGATCAAAACCAAACTCTGACTCATCCTTAATATCGTGAATTAATTTATTCGCCTCATTAAACATATTAAGAAAATGATCCCAATAAAGAAACTGTTTAGAGCCAAATAATCCGACAGACTCAGTCCTTTTAATTACCTTATCAGGTATTTTCTGACCAAGAAGAAAAGGCCTGATCTTACCAAAATAACTCTCCAAAGCAGTTTTATATTTCTCAATAAGATAAGGATTCTCTTTAACTTCTAAACGGAGAAAATTACAATCATTAGATAAAGCCTGGATCGTCTCCGCTATTTGAAGAGCCATATTCCAGCCATACTTTTTTTGATTAAAAAAATACTTCTTATTATCCTGATTATTATCTTCTTCCTCTTCCATCGTTTAAACCTCTAAAACTTTTATGTTATTCCTGGCTGAGTAGGAAGATCCTCAATAATTCCAGAATTAACTAAGCCATTAAAGATCCTAACCAAAGTATCTTTAATATCTATAAAAGCCTGAACAATAGCTCCACCCTCCTTATAGTTTCCAACAAACCAGAAAGAGAATAATACCACTGCAATCATCCCAGCAATACTCCAGACAACCGGATTCTCATACCACTTAACGTCTTTCTGATAATCCTCGTTATTCTGTCTAATCTTCCTGGCCTCCCAAATCTTAATATTAACACTCATACTCTTAAGAGTTCCAGCGTCAATATCCATAGAGAATTTTAAGAACTTCCCGAGATTCTTCTCAACTAATAAAAGATATTTCTTCCCATCAATAGTTAAAATATCCTCAGCCGGAGAAATATCCAAATAAGTAATATCAATAATATTACCATCATTAAATAAAAACCAGCCTTTCTCTTTAGAATCATACCTTAACTTATCAGATCTATTATTTCCAACCTTACTAAGAATAAAAGCATTAATCTTATAATTCTTTTTTCTCAAATGATAAATCGGATTAAGATTCATAATAATAACTCCTCCTCTAATTTATTAACTTGTTTTTTTAATTCCTTATATTTCTTAAGATCTTCTGGAAAATAAAACAATACAGTAAGCCAACCCATCTCTCCAACAATAAACAAAGGAAAAGCCAGGAAAGGAATTATTAAACTTAACGCGCCTAACATCATAGGAGAAATCCCTAAAAATATAATATCATAAATTACAGGAATTAAACCCCAACTTAGTTTAGCTTTAAGTTTCTTAAGTTTCTTTTCTTTCATTACATACTTAAGATCAATAACATTATTAATTATTTTTTCCATCTTTAAAACCTCCCATTACTTTATATAAGTCTGAAAGAGGAAGTCTCCTCCCTGATTTATCCACGTTCTCAACCCAGTTCTTATTATGTTTAGACTTAATATGATAGCGAACTCCAGCCTCTTTAGGAAAACTAAGACCACAGACCAGGCATTTATATAAACGGTTAATTTGTTTCATTATTAATAGCCTCCAAAATTGCTTTAATTACTTCCCCCCCAGTTAAACCCTGAGGCTCTGATTCATCTCTATAATCCTCAATTATTTTAATAATCCTTTTCTTCTCTTTAACTACTTCCTCAAAAATTACCTCTTGAGTTCTACATAAATAACACTTACAGCCTGACCGATGATTAACTTCTATCATTTTAAAAAACTCAACCCCTTATTTTTTGGCTTATTATGATCCATCATTGGAGCGTTACTCTCCTTAATCTCTGACGCTTTTCCAAGCTCTCGAGTCTTAAAACCTTTAAGACTATCATAAACACAACTCTTAGTAAATATATGAAGAGTCTCATAAACAAGATTAATATCCTTATCATTTATTCCCCAATCCTCCGTATCATCATCATTATTAGTATCAGATCCAACAGCAACGCTCATATCCTCAGCGAAGTTATTAAGTAATCTCTTAAGCGTTATCTTAACCGCGTCCTCTGATGGATGATTCCCTAACTTAGTAACCTCATTATTAACACCCTCAATAAAAAACATTATTCTACTTAGACCAAATTTATTAACAAGAGGATTATTTCCCTCTATGTAAATATGCTTATTAGGATCTCCTGGATCTTGAGCGACTTTAATATCTCTTAATCTCATAATAAGGTTTCTAATAACCTCATTAGTTCCAGCCATAAAGCGAATCATACCCTCAGTTATTGGTATTCTCCTCATCGCCTCGATAGTATGCTGAGAATTATTCCGAGTCTGAGATTGCTCCATAACTAAATCAGAGACTTTAATTCTTTAAATACTTTATCAGTTATCAGTTATCATAGACTCTATATAGTTCTATAATATTATAACATATACCCAAACAACCTAAAAACTCGCATAAACCAGTAGTATTTAACATTATATAAATATTGTTAAATAGTTTAATTAAACTCTGGGAGAACCCGCGCAAACTTCTAAAAACCTTTAGATACTTAATATTTAATTAGACCAGAGCGTCTCGTTAGCGTTCTTCATATCCCCAATAGTAACCTTATCATACTGAGCCGTCGTAACTACTGAGCTATGGCCGACGATTTTCTGAATAACAGTTAAAGGAACGTTCTTCTCCCTCATATTAATAACTAAATTATGCCTGAAAACGTGAGGATGAGTAAAAGTAAAACCCGCCTTAAGACCAACCTTTTTAATCATATACCAAACAGCCTGACGAGTTAAACTCTTAGTCTTAGAAGATGGAGAAGAAAATAATAAATCACTATCCTTAAGTCTATTCTGCTTAATATAAGACTCCATCATAAAAGCTAAGTTAGGCTCTAAAGGAACAAGCTCATAAACGCGCTTAACAGATCTCCTCTTAAGACGCAAGACTTTAATAACCCTCTTCTCAAAATTAATATCACTAACCTTAATCTCCAACAATTCAGAAATCCTATCCCCTAACTTAGCCAAACTCATAATAATAAGAGTATTCCTAACTGGATTCTGAGTCTCACTAACAAAGTTAAGAATCTTATTAAGATCCTCCGGATAAAATAAACGCTCCTCAGCCGGATTCTTCCAGATCTGAAAATTCTTAAAACCCTTACTTTTCTTTTCTGGAGTCATCTAATTTAGCCTCCAACTCTTTAATCTCTAATTTATTACAGGAGAGATTATAAAATATAACTCCAAATATTCCAAGATAAAGATTTAACAATAATACTCCTATAATCATAATAACAACACTAAGAAACAAATTAACATAAATTAAATAAGTCCATAACCTATTAGCTATCTCCTGAAACTCTTTCTTCTTCTCTTCCTGGATTCTCCTTTTAATCTCCTGAAACTCTTTATCGTTCATTTATTAACCACTTCCTTTAACTTCTTCTCTTCCTCCTCAGCTTTCTTTTTAGCTTTAACAGTTAAGACGTGCCTAAAAGGAACAAGATCAGGATCTAAACCCACTAATTGAGGATAAAAGAAAGTCAGCATAGCAAGAATAAAGAATCCAACTATTCCACAGATAACACCTAACCAGAAATCCAAAGATAATAATAACATACTAATATTTAACAATACATTATTTAAATATTTAACGCTTAGCTTAATCCTCTAAGAGATCCCAATTATCCCAAAATATAGTAACAATAATAAAAAGAAACGTCATCAACAAAATTAGAAACCTGAAATCAACCTTAGACTTTAAATAATCATTACCAAAAACACTTAAGCCAAAACTAACAGAACCGCAAACAATAACGGCCTTAACATACTCCCTTAAAGTAATCTTATTAATCCTGAAAATAGTCAATATTAAAAACCCTAATACCTCCTGACTCATAAACAAGCCTGAAAAGATCAGAACCACCAAAATAAGCCAGATAAATAAAACTATTATTATCCAATAAATAAACATCCGACTGATCCAAGATTAAAAAATCAGGATCACTAAGAAGAGACAAAACACTTAAAGCGCTCTCTTCATCTACAGAATAAACAAAATCAAAAAACCACTCGTTAAGATCCCCATAATAATTACCTCCATCAAGAATAGTCGAACGATTAGCGAAGTTCTGAACAAAATAACCATAACTCCAACTCGCTAAAACAACACTATCATAACTTGTATTATTAGAAATCCAATAACAAGAATTTAACCAATCATCATCAAAATAAGTAGAGAAACCAAAATTAGAAACAGCAGAGACCACAAAATTATAAAGTATGAAAATAATTAAAAACACTCCAATTAATAAACGAGACAATAACTTAGATCCATAAAACTTAGAAAACCAATTCTCAAACCAGACCAGGAAAACAGCGCTAAAAATACAAGCAACCGGAGACCAAATAAACATAAATCTATAAGACTTAAAACTCGCAAAAAGACCAACAAAAAACCAGACCAGGAAAACATAACTAAACAATCCTCTCTTTCTTAAAAAAAGCATACCTCCCGGAACAATAAACAACCATAAAAAGTTAAAATTCCTGAACAATTCCAAAAAACCAGGAGACTTATTCTCACTAATTGAAAAACTAAAACTATCAGAACCAAGAGGATTAAAGAACCTATCTAATATTATCCCAAAAAGATTAGGCATAACCGCAAAAACAACAGTAATCAAAAACAATAAAAGAAAAAACCTCTCCATCCTAATAAACTTAGAAATCTTAACAAAAAAGAAATAAAAAATAATCGGCAAAAACCCAAGACTCATATAACTATAACGAGGAGTTAAACCAATACTAAGACTAATACTCGCCAATAAAACAAGAGTTAAAAAATTAAACTCACGACCAGACCTAATAAAATTAAATATTAAACCAGTCCCTAAACACGCCAGAAAAAACATCGAACCAGACCACGTCATTATAAGGCCAGTATTAAATAAGAAAATCATTAAATAATTACTTTTCTTAATCCAATATAATAAACCAAAAAAGAAGAACATCGCTAAAGGCTCTTTATCCAAAAAACCAGGAGAAGTCCTAAACAAATAAGCCGGAATCAAAGCCAAAAATAATAAAGACCATAAAGCAACCCTCTTATTAAAATGAGCCTCCAAGAATTTAAACAAAAAAATAAAACTAATCATAGTAAAAAAGACAGGATAAATAAGACTCGCATAATATAAGCCACCAGACCAGAAAACACTCAATAATTTAACAGCATAAGAAGTTAATAATAACTCCTGATTAGTCTCAAAACCTCGAGGAAAATATCTAAGAGAATCAATCTCAGGAATACTATCATAACTCGCATAACGATAAAAAATATAACCATCATTACCTAACAATATCCCCTCACTAAGATTAAACAAAATAGGCAACCTAACAATAATAGACACAACAATAATCCAAAAAAGAGTTTTATTCATTTCAAGAAACCCCAAATAATATAATCTGAAACGTTCCGACAAAGACTATCATTAAAAAAACAAGAACGAGAAATATCAGAACCAATCTCAACCCCAATATCACGCCCAAACATTAAACCAATTAAGAACCCTAACGCGACATAAAACAAAATATCCAGAACCTTTATTAATAATGAACGATTTAATAAAATCTCTTCTGAAACTTTCTTATTCAATTCTCCCTTAATCCTCAAAACTAATAATCTTATTAACGTTATCACTTCTCCCCCTCCTCCAGCATTTATTACAAAGCCAGTGATGTTTAGATCCAGTCCTTAACTTAGTTCCACACTCCGCGCAATTCTTAACAAGATTAAAACTCTGATATTTCCTCATCCTTTTTTTTTTCTCTTTCTTCTTCTCATATTTTAAACGACGCTTAGCCCTGACATCGTAACTTTTCATTAATTGATCTAACCCTCCCTTAATTTTTTTAACTTAGCCAACGTATCAGCTAACCTCTTCAACTGCTTAAAATTAAACTTAGATCCAGGCTCTTTAGCCTTATCCACTAACTCTTTAATCTCCCTAAGAGCTTTCCTCTCATTAGGAGACGCAGACTCCCAATCCTCCTTAGGAAGAACACTCAGCGCCTTATCCAATAAAGCAACAGTCATCTTTTTTTTAATATCCATACTCATAAGTAATCAAACCTCCTCTCTCCACCTTTCCACTTATTCCAAAGCCTAAAAAAGACATAAACAGCAACCACTAAAAACAACCAGAGAAAACCCCTAAATTTAATCTCAGCAATTAACCAATCCAAAATCATAACTTAAATCAACTCCTCCAGTCTTTTAATAATATAATCCTGACGCTCCTTTAACCTCTCAATATCAGACCTAAGAATTAAAAGACTCTTAAGAATATAACCAGAACCCTTAATCTCAGAATTAACCTCAGGCCACTTAAGAGGATAAGATACTAAGTGATTATAAAAATCCCAAATACTCTCCAAATCATCACGAGCAGACCTCTTATTAACAGCCTCTAACTCAGGAACTCCCCCGCTATGATCAACAATTAACCTATCACTCTTAAAAGTGATCCCTTTCTCAGCGCATAACTTAGCGAACTCGTCAAACTGTAACGCTAAATGATTACTCCTAACCTCAAAATTAACCTCAGGAGTTCCAAGAACAATATCCAAATCCCCCTCAATCATCTTCTTATAATGAAACACAATCTCCAAAGCCTGATTAAAAACAGTATTAGGATTAGAACCTATAAGATCAGGAATCCAAAATAAGACACTCTTAGTCGTAATATGAACCTTAACCCCGTCGTCATAATGTTTAACATACTTAGTCCAGTGTTTCATAGGATAACAAACCCAACTCGACGCCTTAGCCAATTCCTTAAAACTCGAACTGGATCGAACAATCTCAGTTTTAAAACTCAAATCGTGAGCGCGAATAATAACGGGCTGAGGATTCTTCTCGTCATACCCTATGAGAAAAATCGAACCGGCCTGATCCCCTTTTTTTGTCGGCAATAATTGAGTATCTAAATAACCTAAACGTTGAAGTTTCTTAACGTGAAAAGATACTGTAGATTTACTTTTATTCAAAATAGAGGCTATTTCCTGAAAACTCTTAAAACCTCCACTTCTTGATCTAAGAAGTAAAATCTTAAAGTGAAGTTCTTTCAAGAGAAACCTCTTATTTTTAGTTTTATATGGTTCAGTTCGATTTTCAGTTCGATTTTTTTTCACAGCCCTTAACCCTCTTATCCAATACTTTTAACCCATCTCTCTTAGCCAATTTTTTTTTAAACTCCCTTATAGCCTGAGAGTCTCTCTTAGTAATAACAACATTATTAGGAAGAGTCATCTCTTCGCTCCTCTGAGATTAAACTAATAATAAACAAAACTAATAAAGAGGAATAAAAAACACCATAAACAAAGTTAATTAAATAAAGACTAATCATAGTGAATATAATCGCTCCAAATACAGTTAAATAACCCAATAAATCAGTAATAGGTAAATTTTTAGTCATATCCAGACTCCCTCCTCTTCTTTCATCTTACGCTCAACTGCTTTATTATGTGCCTCATTTCCAGCAAACATCTTAACAGCGACAGTATGAGAACAATAAGCCTCCTCGTCAGACTGTCTTAACTTAAACTTTCTTAACTTACTCTGGAAACCCTGACAATTACACTCAAAAGAACGAATATCCTCATCATCCTTTTTATTAGTAACCTCATAAGTCCGCGTATTATAATCCTTAATCGGCTCAACAATCCAAGTATTATCTCCAACGTAAGAAACTAATTTCAACTTATAGAACTTCTTAGCCTTAGATATAATAGAACCCTTAAGCTCCTTAGTCCAATGATCCCAAAAACAAACATCATTAGACATTATTTAACCTCCCTCGTTATCTGGATTCCTATCTGGCCTAAATCTGAAAACTCATCGACGTTTTCTGGCTTATCTTCCCAGCCATAAGTTAAAAAGTCAAAGTCGAACTCGTCATTATCAACAATAAGGCTCTCTATATATTCAGTTATTTTCTCGTGAAATTCTTTATGAACATCATCCGTTATATCTTCTTTATCCCAATCAACAAAAGATTTAATCCTGGATGAGATCTTAATTCTAACGTAACTCTCTCTAACCTCGCTTAATTCTTTATCCTTAATCTTATTAATAGCTTTTTTAAGATCCAGATCTGATATTTTTCCACTATTTAAAGTCGTCTGAGTCATAACTCTTTAGCCTCCATTATTTTATAAACTAAAAACCATAAAAATAATCCAGCCACTATAAAAACTGAAACTATTACAGGAGACAAAGCAATTATAAAAAGAGCCAAAACTATAAGAGTAGTTATAAAAAAACTAATAATAACTCTCTCCCATTTATTGTCAAGTTTTCTCTCTCTTTTACTTCTTGCCTCTTCACTTCTTCTAACATAATCAGAAAAAGGCTCAACACCAGGAGAACACTCCCGAGATAAAACCTTAATATTAGACTCTTTCATTTAATAGCCTCCTCCTTTCCACAGCTAACACTCTTAAGACATCCTGTCTCTTAGCTGGTTTATTCTCCTCCTTAACGAGACTAATACCTAAACTCTTAGATAAATTAGCCCGTTGTCTTACTCTAAGACACTTATCCAGTATGAACTCTATCATAATTAAACCTCCCTAAACACTTGTTTAACAATAATTATAATCCTCTTAATCAAAGTCTCATCAATTCCAGGATCAGACAACAACTTAGATATTAATTCATCCAACAATTTAAGTTTAAACTGATCCTTAAGAGGAATATAATAATAAATAGTCCTGGCTGAAAGAGTAGTCTTAACCTTACCCTTATCAGCCAGACTTAATAAAGACGTTCTAATAGAGTCCTCGTTTAACTCCTTACCCAGAACATCTTTAGCCTTATAACGAATACTGCTAACGCTCAAAGGAACAACACTCTTAAACAACACCCTTAAAACCTTAGCCTCATTACTCATCATTTAAAACCTTTTTCTTAGTTAATTTTAATCCTGTTATTTTCTCAAAGACACTCTGCTCCTTAACATACCTTAAAGCGTATCCGTCTGACTCAACAGCTTTTAAGCAAACAGCCTCAGACAATACCTTCCTGCACATAGGACAAACAACCTCAATCCTCGCATCCCTAAGATTCTTAGGGTTAAAGCCCTTACCACAATTCCAGCAACGAACATTAAAAGCATACTTACTCTTGGTCAAATAAGTAAAGTTCCTGGTCAGCGGTTCCTTAGTGATACTGGCCTTAACCCATATCTTCTTATGGCATTTGCTGCACTGAGTAACTTCGGTATTCCTTCTAAGTATTCTCTGAACATGCCCGCAGTTCTCACACTTAATAGCAGTCATTCAGTTCTTATGCCTCCATCTCTTAATCAGGAATTGAAATATTCCCTGTTCTTCCAAAGCAATAACAATCCCTCCAAAGAAAGCAGCAATCATAATATACGTAGTCCAAGTGTAATCTAACCCTATTGCATAAGCAACAAAACTGAAAAAGAATACACAACTAAAGACTCTCACAAATCTATAAAAAAAAGTGAACACTTGATATATTACTTCATACACTGGCCTAAGCAGCATGGTTAAGACTTGTAAAGGAGACATCTCACTCAAACTGAAACACCCCTATAACAAAGAGCCTTCAAACTGCTAAACTGCCTCTTCAAACTATCAATACTAATCTGAAGCATTTGTAAGTCTTCATTAATCTTGCTCTCTGCAGAGACACTATCAATATAAGACTTATTATTAGCCAAGCGATTAATCAATTCCTGCTCGCGAGTCTCCTTATTAGGATACTTAGGCTTGCCATCCTCACCACGCTCACTGGCCAATTCAGTAAAAAGAGTCGCACTCAATTCCTGAATACTCTTGTCAATCTGAGCCTTCTCCTTAATCAAAGAAATAAACCTCTGCTCAGACTCAACAATCTTAGCATCCAAATCCATAAACTGGCCTTCAATGCTTAAACTATTATCTTCTTTTTTTGGCATTCTTTTTCACCTTCAAACCTGTTATTTTCTCAAAGACACTCTGCTCCTTAACATACCTTAAAGCGTATCCGTTTCTCTCAACAGCCTTCAAACAAACAGCCTCAGACTGCTCCTTAACATACTGCAAAGCGTATCCGTCTGACTCAACAGCCTTCAAACAAACAGCCTCAGACTGCTCCTTA
>Ga0180431_10004048_pt1 | contig 18486 bp, 11 predicted proteins | sample SS_ome_11_FD_132459 | JGI IMG/M metagenome (GOLD analysis project Ga0180431, IMG submission 132459) | Hypersaline lake sediment archaeal communities from the Salton Sea, California, USA - SS_1_MS_1 metaG | ecosystem: Environmental > Aquatic > Non-marine Saline and Alkaline > Hypersaline >... | reverse complement strand
CTCAGGCTTGGGCGCTCAGTCCTTACGTGGAGTGAAATCCCCCGGCACCGCCCGCATTATTCCCTTGCAGTGACCGTCGAAATACACGACAATGACCCGGCCGTTGTGGCGGTGCATTCGCTCAAGCATCATGCCATTGACATAAATCGGCGTTGTCGGCAATTCGTCGTTGATCCAGGATGCCATCAACTCCGCCGTAGCCTTCTCAATATTGAACATCGGCGCGTTGTAGGCACGCGGGTCGAAGTCCCCCTTTTCTCCCTCGCGGCTACTGAACCACCAGCCATCCATTACCATAATAGTGCCGGCGGGATCATTGACATACGTCGCCCGGATGCTCTCCAGATGCGGCTGGTTGTAGAGGTATGAGGTATCGGGTGGATCACTGGGCGTCTTGTAGGCCGGATATGCGGCGTAATCCCCCGGTTCCACCGGCGAGGACGGGCATGAGTAGATCTGATCATTTCCGGAGTAGACAAAGGTCACGTCAATCCAGCGGTAGTAAGTTCCGTTGTCAGCCTGGTAGAACATGAAGGGCATGCGGTTGTCGAAATCCGTACGATAGAGCTGCATGGCGGTGCCGATCTGTTTCAGATTCGACATGCACGCGGCCTCGTTGGCCTTGTCCCGTGCGCGGGCGAAAACAGGGAAGAGGATCGCGGCCAGAATCGCGATGACAGCTATTACAACCAATAACTCGATCAACGTGAAACCACGTGTAGCTCTGCTCATTGCGACCACTCTCCCGGTAACGCCCACCGATAATGCCAAATGCGCGGCACACGAACAAATCAGCCATCGCGTCGTGTTAGGCACAATATTGAGCGCTATTTATCGGCCTGTCAATACCTTTTTCGCTGCCTGCTCCCCGTCTCCTGCCCAACGGACGCACAACACACTTACGGGACGATGAAGCTTGTCGTCCATTCCGGATGTGCAGGCGCCGTACCCGCCTTCAGCATCCCCAGCCATTTCTCATCAGTCAGCCGGTCCGAAACCGGCCAGGTGAACTCATAGTAGGAGAAAACGCCGCCCTTAGCGAGCTGAATCCCACCGCGCGGGTCGGGCACGATCACATATAGCCGGTATGCGTAGCCGACTGCCTCCTCCAGCGCGGAACCGAACGAGGTGTGCACATCCGCCACCGTCGCGATGTTGCGATCCACCTCGCTGGTGATCAGGTACCAGGAATTGATCCCATCGTACTCCTTGCTGCTATCCTTGACTATCGTCAACTGCAGGCCCTCGAGCTCCCCGCCGAAGAACTGTATCCGTTCGTAGTCCTGCTGCGACAACGGCTGCCCGGCCAACTCCATTTCGGCGCACCTCTTCAGGAAAGACAACATGTTGCCGAACTTGCCATAGGCACTCGCCATTTCGGCACTGAGCAGACCGCGCTCCTGCAACCCGTCGCGGGCAAGCTTGGACAGATACCACAGCCGGCCCCACGCTTCCGGCACCGGCTCGACATAGCCACAGACCTGGTCAGGCGGCATCCCGCCCATTTCCGCACCGGATGGCTTGGCATATAGTATGGTGTCATGCCGCAACTGTGCCCAACTCCCCAGTGAAGTCGCCAACTCCTTGTCCAGCCATGCGTCGGCCTGCATGAACATCGGATAGCCTACACTCCAGTTCTCGAGCAGGGCCGCCAGGCTGTAGAGCCAGCCCCAGTACAGATTCGACCACCATTTCTCTTCCGGGTATGAGAAGAACTCCTCCCGCAATATCGCCATCTGCTCCGTGTACTTCGGGTAGCGCCCCTGGTCATAGATGTCCAGCAGATGATTGTAAGCCCGTGCGGAGCCCAGCACCGACATCACATCGAGGCCGATCGGCATATCCCGCGCGTCATTTGGGTTTGTGGGCACCGGAAGCACCTTCGGCGATACCAGGTTCTGGAGCATGTAGGAATCGGGTATGAAGCGCTGGCCCATGAAGCGGAATTGCCGACCCTGCACTTCCAGGCTCCCGCCGATGAACTCGCCTGCCGAGTCGGCCTCATAGAAGAGTGGAGCTATCTGCGGCTCCGGCATGATCCTCCGCGCAGCCGTGATGAAGTCACTCACCTTGGCGTCATCGCTGAGGTCGGCCAACTGCATTGACTGCCCGAAGATTTGCTGCGCCAGGGGTACGTACTGCCGGTAGCCGATGTCATCGCTGCCGCCGACAAAGAACGCCGTTGGCTCATATATCTTCGCCCATAGCGCCCGCGCCTTGTCATCACCGGCCAGAATTCTCGTTATCAGCAGTGCTTGTCGCTGGTGACGCGGCGAGCGATCCACCTTACTACGCGGGTCCAACTCCATCGCAATCGTCCCGTACCACATCATCGCCCGGAAGTACTTCTTGAGCGCCTCGTCCCGCGTATAGTGCCCCCGAGGACGGAACTGGTCATAGTGAACGGTACTGCCCATCAGCGGCGACTCACTGCGCCCGGCCATCGCCCCGATTCGCTGCATCTCGTCCTTGTACAGGGCCATTTCATCCGCCTGCACGAAACGTGTCTGTTCCTGCCCGGTGGCGAGACTCCAGGCGATGCTGAAGTAGATGACATTGGCGCGTGCCGCATCCCGCATCGGCCCATCCGCCAGATTCGCCGCGAACTTGTCATTGTGATACGCACACACCTTGCTCAACTGCTCGCATGCCGCGACCAGATACTCCATCTCCACCTTGCGCAAGCTGAAATCGAAGAAGAGGTGATACGCCTGCAGGATCGAGTCCACCGTGATGAAGTTCGGTGTCGGCTTTTCGCCGGCCTCGCTGTCGGCATATTCCTCATACAGATAGAACATCTGTATGGCCTCATCGGGGACCACTACGAAGCCATTCTGGATTAGCCGCGCGGTCTGCTCCGATGTCAGCGGCGAAAGGTTCTTCGGGTTAGTGACGCAGGCTACGTCCACGGGGAGTTGATACTGGGGGGCCGCAGGTTGGCCGGTGTACCGATATTGATCAGGCCGCTCCGCGTCGGCGTTCAGGCATAGGCATGAACCCAGAATGAGTACGCAGGCAACAGACAGTACCACATAGCTTCTTGTCATCGTAGCTATCTCCCTTGAGCAGGTGCAACGGTAATCGGCCCGTATATCGCCGGGCCCTAGCAGATGGCACAATACTGCCGGGCAGACCTCCGAGCGGCACTACCGTGGCATCTGATAGCCTCGCCGCTATTCGTCCCCGTTGAGTCCCAGCAGGTCATCGAGCAAGCTGTCGCCGCCGTTCTTGCTACGCGGGCGTCTGGGCCGGGGTTCCTCTGTTGGCTCCGTCTCCTCCACCGCCGGCGGCACAGGTGGCGGCGGCGGCTCCTCCGACCGCGTCGGTTCGGGCTGTGGTGCCGGAGTAGGTGGTGGCTCCTGCGACAGTGGCGGTTCGGGTTCTGGTGTCGAAGCAGGTGGCAGCTCCGAGGTTTCTGCCCCCACCTCGGCTTTCTCAGCCGCTTCCGGTGTGGCAATCTCTTCAGATTCCGCACGGTCTGGTGTCGTCTCGGCACGCCCGAGCAAATCATCCATCATGTCGCTGATCGGCTCGACACGTGCTTGCGCGCCGGTATCGTCAGGCGCACTCTCAACGTCTCCAGAGGCTTCCTCCGTGATGTCAACGCTTGGCTCTTCGGGAACCTGCTGCGCCTCGGTTTCTTCTCTGGCCGCCGCAGTGTCGTGGCCCAGGTCATCCATCGTGTCTCTGCTGGGCTGCTCGACCGGCTCGGGTTCTGCGTCTTGTTGTACAGTATCTATATCCCCGAAGAGGTCGGCCATCATGCCAGCTTCCGGCTGTTTACGGGCTCTTGCTTCCGGCCTTTCCGGCGCGGCCTTCGTCTCACCGAAGACGTCCTCTACCAGCGGCATGCCGGCATCTGCAGCCGCCTCCGGTTCTGTTATAGCCGGCACTGGCTCCTCGCGCGCGTGGTCATAGTAGTAATAGTAGTAGTAATAATAGTAATCGCTGGTGCTCAGCCGCAGCTTGTTGAGTATCGTCCCGATTACGCTGCCCCTCGCGTGCCTTATCAGTCGCACCATTTCTACGAAGGCCGTGCGGCTGACGTGCTCACATTCGGCGATCAGCAGAGTGTGGTCTACCTTCGATGCCAACAATATGGCATCCGTCAGCACGATGGCCGGCGGCGAATCGAGGATCACGACTTCCGCGAGTTCCGACGCCTCACGAATCACCTCACTCATCTGCTCTGACCCAAGCAGATCCGCCGGGTTTGGCGGCAATGGCCCCGTCGGTACTATCAGCAGACCCGGCACGTTCTCCACTTCGACGATGACCTCATCCAGCGTGCTCTCCCCGATGAGCACATTCGTCAGCCCGCGTTCACGGTCCACATGCAGCAGACGCTGCAACGAGGGCCGCCGCAGGTCAGCGTCAATCACCAGCACTTTTTGCCCCGCCTGGGCGAACACCACGGCGAGGTTCGCAGCCGTCAGACTCTTGCCCTCGCCAGCGCCTGCGCTGGTTACCAGGAAGGTGCGCCCCGGGTTGTCAACCTGCGCAAAGTGGATATTTGACCGCAGTACACGATAGGCTTCTGCAGGCGGGCTTTTCGGCGACGCTATCGTTACCAACTCGTCCTTGCTCGTCTCCAGCATCGGTACCATGCCCAGGAACTCGACATCCGTGTAGTGGGTCAGGTCCTCCGGGCTGTGGAACGTGTCGTCCAACGCCTCGAGCAGCAGTGCCACCATCAGCCCGGCGAACAACCCCAGAGCCAGAGCGAACATCGTCATCCGACCAAGGGCAGGTCGCACCTCGTGTGCAGTGACCGCGCGGTCTATTACGGCAGCACTGCTCTTCTTGATTTCTTCTCTGAGCTTGCTCTGCTCCAACTGAACAAGGAATGTCTTATACGTGCTCCGGGCCAGTGCGATCTGGCTTTCGAGGCGTGCAATTGTCGCTAACTCGATCGGCAAGTCAACCGTCTCGGAAGTGAGCCTCAAAACGATGGCCTGCAGCCCGTTGATCTGCTGTTGTGTCTCGGCGATACTCAGGTCGGCGGTCTGTATCTCATTTTTCAGTGTGGTGACAGCCGGATTGGCGCGGAATTCCTTGCTATCTTCAGTTGCGGGCACGTCCGCCAAGCGTGCTTGCAGTACCTCGATCCTCCGCTTCGCCTCAGCTACTTTCGGGTGGTTTTCCTTATAATTCGACTGCAAGTGCGTAAGCGCTACTTGTTCTTCGTGCAGCAGCTTCTGCACCATTGCTCGTTCCGGATGAACCTGCTTGACCGGTACCTCAATGAGCGATTGGGCACTGCTCAACTGCGCTTGTAGCGTACTCCTGCGGGCCTGTAGGGTGGCCAGATTCGTCAGCGCGGTATCAAGCTCTCGTTGGTACTGCGACAACTGCGACTTTGCCGCGCTAGCCTCGACTTGCGGCACCACTATCCCCACTTCGTGTTGGTACTCGGCCAATTCTCGGTCCAGTCGGTCCAGGCGGCCCGACACAGCATCTATCTGCGTCTCCAAGAACTCACGGGCAGCCGCAACATCCGCTCGCCGCAATTCCGCGCTCTTGACCACGAAGGTCTCCGCCGTCTCATTCGCAAACGCCAATGCCTTCGCCTGTTCGGAGTTGGATGCGCTAATCACGAGCCGGTCCGGCTCTTCGGGGAAAACGTCGAGGGAATCCACAATCTCGGTAGCATCCGCAACGATCTTGCCACCCGACTCACGCGCACCGAGCTTATTGGCCGTACGCTGGGCGACGTCATAGCTCTTAGCGATACGCGCCTGCGTATCCAGGGTCAGTTGCGCGCTGACATTTTGCGACTCGATGGCCATTTCCTCAGTGAACTGGATCCGCTCCACGGCCTGCCGGCGGATCAGTACCACCGATTGCGCACGGTACGTCGGCCGGTACGACACCGCGTACAATCCACCAAGCATACCTGCCGCCAACGTGATGACAACAATGAACCACTTGCGCTTGGTGAAAACGCGGACGTAGTCTTTTACCTCGAACGCTCGGCCGCCTGTCTCCATTAGCTCTCAATCTCTGACAGTGCTGCCGGCTGCTCGGACGCCGGCCAACACTAACCAATTCCGCCCAACTACAGGGGCGGATTCAGTCTCCCACTTCAGAGGATCGGGCGCCTGCGTATATAAGAACTCTAATCGTTAAGCGCTTTGGCCATTCTCCCACCAGCGTCAACCAATGGCCATACCAAAACGCCTGCAGCCCCCTATATCATTTGCTGCAAGCCCGCATACCTCAGGTAAGTGCCCACAATTATAGCACCCGTTTCTTGCACCCGTCAACCGTTCTCTCATTCGTCGCGTTTCGTCCATCCTCACTTATCCACAATCTGCTGCCAAGATATGCACAACTCACAGCCACTTACCCACATTAATTTCGCCACTTCTCCACAGGCGCACCCCCACTTGTCCACACCCTCCTGACCACGCTCTCCTCCGCCAGTGTCCAGGAGACCCCCTTGCAGACACCGAGGCGTTCTTCGCACTAAAGTATTACACCCTTGATGCCGATAATATCAAGGGTACAGGCAGATGGAGAACCATCACTGCAATCGGACTTCCCGTGCACCAGCAATCGCACCAACGCAATCCAGCAATAGCGGGAGACACAGTATGGCCAGGGACTTGCCCATTCAATGTTGTATCTGCAAAGCTGTGTGTTGGAGCCTCGACGCTGACGGCAATCGCTCGGAGTGGGTAGCATGCTCAAAGAGGATAGTTGCTTCACACGGTATATGCCCTGATTGCCTGCCCCATGAGTTGGCCAAAGCTCGGCGCGCTATAGAAAGTAAAAGCAATGCCACAGTTGCTCCCTGATGGCATCTTCACGTAGCGGCCGATTTGGGTAGGGACGGGGGTGCCCGGAGCCTCCGTCCCCTTTTCCATCCCCGATCTGGTGACTTATTGCCAAATTCCCCCGGATTCCCAATGGGCCATTTCCCTATCCCGCCGCCGCGTTCCATGTCGTTCCCTTCGCCGTATATTCCGCAGTTTGCGTCTGCCGGCCCCCTGTGCTATATTCCCCATCAATGGATGCTCTACCACGTGCCAACACATCGGTGCCGCATCTCTGCCCGCTCGCGGTTGCACTTCTCGCGGCCCTGTTCGCTTGGCGGTCATGCTGCCCGCTGCTTGCCGCCCAGGTGATGACCGTGGCACAGCGCGGTGATCGCGAACCCCTTGCCGTGGCTACATGGGACCACGGTAACACGCTCCTGGCGCTGCAAACTGACGGCTCGCAATATCGCGCCCCCACCCCCGGCGGCCACCCAGCCGAAGCCCTCACCATCATCAAGCCGTTCGGCATAGTCGTCCTCTGTGGCGGACAGCCTTTCCTCCTCTCATGGGCCGAGCCCACCCTCGAGCACAACCTCGTCCCAGGCGGACCAAGAGACGTGCGCTCGATCGTCGGCGTCGGCGACAACCGCTTCGTCGCCATTTCAGGTGGACACTACACTGGTAGTCTGCTCAAGGGTGCCCACGCCTCCCTGTGGGAGTTACTTCCGCGCTGCCGCAAGCTGTCTGACGCGATTCCCCCTCAGGTCAATCCACAGTCTGCGACAGCGGGGAGTTTTGGCGACAATGCCGGCGGTGAGAATGCCCTGGGCGTCACTGATTGTGTTATGTTCTCTGTTTACAAAAGCGCAATACTCGATCCGACCGTGCGGCTCCGTCCCTGGCTCTACCGTGTCGCAGGCGAGCGGCTGGCGGCGCTGTGGCAGGGCAGCAGCTTCTCGCAGCCGCATTTAGCCGTTGCATTCGCGGACCTCTGCCGGCGCAACTCCGGGGATGAAGTGTGCGCTCTGGAACTCACTCGTGACGGGCAACGTCAAATAACCGTCTATCGGTGGCACGGCTTCATAATGGAGGGAATCGCCCGCAGCCGGCCGGGGCCGTTCGGCAATTCGCTCAGAGCTGCATCTCTGGGCACCGAAGCTGGCGAGGCGATCTTCACATGGCGGGGCGCTGACGAGGGGTGCATTATCGGACAGACAGCCGCAGAGTGGCCCGAGGGCGAGCTTGCCTCTCTGCGACAATGCGCATCCACGGAGCAAATGCCGCGCCCGCTCGCCTGGGACATCGGCTCACTTGATGGGAAGCCTGTGGCGTTCGTGCTTACCGGTGACGGTGTCCTGCGTGCAGTGCCGATCCGCCTGGAGACGCCTAAGTAATTGCGCCTGTGACCCGCCGGCTGTTATAATATATCGCCGGTGACATGCCGGCAGCAGTCAGTGGCAGACTACTATATGCACAACTCAGGGAGAGACTGCCGATGATGGTGCGAACTCTACTTGTCGGACTTGCAATCCTGGCCCTTGTGGCGATGTTGAGCGGTTGTGGCGGGAATGGTGACGCCAACCTGGTGGACAATACCGGCGGTGAGCCGGACATATACACCAATCCCGGTGGAGGCACCTACGTGCCGCCTGCCGATCCTGGTGGCGGAGGTGGCGGAGGTGGAGACATTCCACAGCCGCCTGCACCACCTGGCGGCGGCGACGGCGGCGGAGAGACACCCGGTGGCGACATAACTCCACCTTCTCCACCGCCCATCTAGGGATTTCTCATCGGTTCCATTGTCTTGCCGTATGTGGTTAGTCCGCGTCGTTGCGCTTGACCGCTTGACGAGGCTGGCCAGAGATTGCGCAGTCTAGTCGCATACGCGTACAGCTTCCGCCACTCAATAGCCGGCCGCTGCCAGCGCCGCCGCCAAATCATCGTTGGCCGCATAGGCAAACCCCGGGCCGGACCACAGGTAGTCGCTCTCCGCTTCCACACCATCGATCGCGGCAGTCAGCAGTTCCCCCGCGATGAGGTCCTCGGTGAAGCGCAGCACCACGTCCGTCGTTTTCATCTCCACGGTCTGCTTGATGAACTGGCGGTACTTGAGGTCTTTCTTGGGCTTCGGGTCGGGGATGATACCGCCAGTGGACGGCCGCGGCGTTTCCTCCTCGTCGTGGAGTCTCTCCTTTAGCCTCTCAACCTCGTTGCGAATACGGGTCTTGGAAAAATCGAATGCGAACTCCTCCAGTGAGCCGTACTGGGACTGTGGGACTACGTGAACACCGACTGTGACTCTTACATTATGCAGTGGTTGGCGGAGCGTGTAGTCATCCTGGCGACCATAGACTTTGAAGACGAGACGGGCCAGAGGGCCCTCACCGGCCCAGTGCAGGTCCCCAGGCTTGACCCGTTGCTCGGAACGCACATCCGGCGTGCCGCAGCGTCCGATGGCAATGCCGACATAACATCCGCGAGTGGCAAGCACCAGCGTCTGAAACTGGCCGACACCGGTCGGGTTGCCGTCCCACTGCGCCCCATGCACGTGAACTGCCTCGATATCCGGACGCCCACCCAGCACGAAATTCACGTAGGCTTGCTTGCTGGTACCGAAGCCAATATTCTCGAAGCTAAAGCTGCACAGGGCGGTGCCGCCCTTCTGCACCGCGCTGACGTGACCGGTTGCCGGATGAGCCTCCGAGTAAATGCTGGGAGCCGTATTGGTTGCAGGGAAGCCGATGAATACCGGCACCGAGCGTATCTGCAGCATACCAGTCATCGTGCCCAGCGAGAACTCCGGAGCCAGATACGTCGAAGTAGTCGCGACCTGTGCCGGCGGGTTGGCGCGTGTATCTATCTGGTAGGGCAGCTCTAGCCGCGCGGGAGCTTGCGGTTCTGCTGGTGCCGGTAGCAGGAAGTACATCACAAAGGGCTCGGGCCGAGCCATTGTGCCAACACCGAAGTAGTTGGCCAGCGCGTATGACGCGATGCCGGCGTTACCCAGGTAGTCCGGGCGGAAGCTGCGGTACATCGCACCACCAAGGCGTTTCCCCGGCTCCCAGATACGCATCCCGACATCTGCACGGGCCAATCTGAAGGCTTGAGTCAGCACCGGATCCGGCTGCGCGGAAGAGTCCTGGACCCACAGAATCGCAGACAGTCGCATCGCGTCGAAGGTCGGCGAATGACCTGCCGGCAGCCCGTGCGCCTTGACCAGCGCGAGCCACGAGCGGATCTGCGAGACCGCCTGAGCCACTAGCTCCGGCTGGTTGAGCGCTGCCCCGGCGGAGCCATAAGCTGCCGCTTGCAGCATCAGGTAGGCTTCTTCCTCGGGCTGCACGGTTTCTCGCCGTATCGCTCTGACGGCCTGCCGGAGGGCTTCGGCCAGCCGGTCCGCACCCTCGCCGAGACCCTCCCGGTGATTCCGCAACGACCAGGCCAGCGGTGGCACTGCGTAGAGGGTTGCGTCATACGAATACGGCTGCTCCTCGCCACCGTACCAGCGGAAAAGCCCGCCAGTTGTAGAGCCGGCCGCCGTATCCTGATTCGCCAATATCGCCGCTAAGAGGGCCTGAGCCACCTGCTCGTGGCCGCCTGCCATAAGTAGCGCAGCGAGCATCCCCGGCGAGCTTTCGGCCAGGTTCGGCTCTCCCATCGCATCCTTGATCAGGCCGGCGGCGGCATCCAGATTCGCCTCGCCGTACGATACCACTGCGGCGACGACGTCCTCAGCGACCGGAGCCGTCCAGCCTGCGCTTGCGCAATTTAGTCCCGCTATCAACAGTGCAGCTATGACGGCAACCGTCGAGATCCTTGGCATCGTGAGCATCACTTCCTCAACAGGATTCTTCATGTAGAGCCAACAAGAGCCACCCGGAACAGCCCACGAAATACCGGGCGAATTCCGCCAGCAGTTGCTAACATTGTATCACAAAATTGGCTCGACTGCGCCACACAACAAGCCGCGCTCTCTGCGCCTCAAGCCGAGAAAGCGCTCTCTCGGATGCGCGCTGTGGAGTCTTTGACAACTCCCGGTAGCCAATGTATCAGCCCTGTTGCATAGTCATCAGGCGTGGGGTTCAAATCGCTGGGTGTGTGCAGGCGACGGAACGCCGGGGGCGTATGACTCTTGGGGAGCTAACTGTGCTTGCCCAGCGTTTGCGACCTCGCGTGTGAGGGAGGCTATGACCTTTCTTGCCGGTGGGAGGAAAGCCGTTTCAGCACCGGCAAGCTATGGGAATACGGGCCTGCTGAGGTGTAGGGCACTCGACCGCCTTGCAGATGCTCCCGCTCCCAAGCCTGAACATCAAACCTGGTCAGCATCATCTTAGCATCTGATACTGCGGCGCATTTGACCCCTCCGGCTACCAGCCTTAGCAGGAAAAAAACGTGACGCGGAGAAATGTTACCTTGCCGGTTTTCGTATGAGAGTCCGTTTTCCGATTTGGACAGGATATTGCGCAGATGAGCGACGGCTGTGTGGGGGAGTTTTGAGCTTGCGGGCAGCTCTCGACAGCTCGCCATCCATCCAGCCGGTCGGATGTACTGGAGGAGGTCTGGCATGAATGCCGAGCGTGAGGTGCAGCGACTGGCCGATGAGTTGCGACTGCTGCGCGAAGCCATTGCGACATGGAGGCGTGGTACCGGCAGCCAGAGCGGGCCGCAACTGGCACTGATGAGCGTGCTGGATGAGCTCGGCGAGCGCAGCGCGGTAGAATTCGGCGAGGCCGCCGATCTGGACAGCGTAGAGGCCCGCCTCGAGGAGTTGCTCCCGCCCGACACAGGTGTCGGCGTGCTACTTGGTGGCATCATCCACGATCAGGCTACCAGCCGCTGGCACAAGGTTGCTGCATGGACGAACTTCGCCGACCTGCCCGACGGCGGTATGTCGAAGTTCCCGTGGCCGTTTTCCAGCCCGCATCGAGTGGAACTACTCCATCACCTCGCGCTCGGTGTTTCACGCGCTGCCGATCTGCGCAAGGCCACGGCGATGACCGTCGGCCAGTTTTATCATCATCTCGGCAGGCTGGCGGAGGCAGGCCTCGTCCTGCGCATAAGTTCGGGCAAGTACGCTCTGGCGATGCGCGGCAAGGTGGCGCTGGCGTGTCTGGCGGCGGTATGCGAACTCCTCGAGCAATGGCCGCAACAGCTCGGCGAGCGTCGCCTCCGCGAAGACATCGCCGCCGATGCAAGTGCTGAGGAAAACAGCGAGATCGCGGACGAAGCCGCTCCGGTGACCGACGCAGAAACCCCCGACGAGACGCAGATTGCAGAGGCAGCGGAGGAGGAAATGCAGGGAGACTGACTGAGCGCAAGCCGAGCATGGGTCAGTCTGCGCCGTTGTTTGTCGGGCGCTATCTGGCTCGCGCCTTTCCTATGGCCGCGAGATGCTCTGCGTACGTCCTGGAGAATGTGTGCGAGCCATCCTCGCGGGCCACATAGTACAGATAGTCAGTGCGCGGCGGCTTCAGCGCCGCCTCCAGACAGGCGAGCCCCGGGTTGCAGATGGGGCCCGGCGGCAGTCCCTCATGCAGGTATGTGTTATACGGCGAGGCGACCCTCAGGTCGGAGTGCAGCAGCCGTTCCTTGTGCTGTGGCAGCGCGTATTGCACGGTTGCGTCAATCTGCAGCTTCATCCCTTTGCCCAGCCGGTTGTGGATGACCGACGCTGTGAGTCCGCGGTCCTTGTCAGTCTTCGCCTCTTTCTCGATGAGCGAGGCGATTGTGACCAATTCGTGCAGCGAAAAGCCGCTTGCCGCAATCTGCTGCTCATACTTCTCGTAGAACTTGCGCTCGAAGTTGACCAGCATTTCGGCGACAATTTCTTCCGCGGTTGTCCCGATGGCTATTTGGTAAGTGTCGGGGAACAGGTATCCGTCGAGACTGTCACTGGCAAGCTCGAAGCCGGGTGGGTTGGCCAGCTGACTGCTGCTAGCCGCCTTCAGGAACCCCTGCTCCGAGACGCGCAGCTCGCCGGCTCCGATACGCGCGGCCATCTGCTTGAGGGTGAAACCCTCGGGGAAGGTGAGGCTTCGGCTTGCAGGCCTTCGCAAGCCCTCATTGATAATTCTGGGGATAGGATCCGTCGGTGAGAGGTCGAAGTAGGAGGCCGCTAGATTGCCCGAGTTGCCGGACCGTATGTAGATGTGATATGCGACATAGAAGACCGCCGCGCTGCGGATTATTCCCTCGTCGTGCAGGGTGGCTGCCAGTGCCCACACGCCCTGGCCCTGCGGCAGATAGATGAGTCGCTGCTCGCCGGTCGGGTCGGCGGCCTGCAGGCCCCACTGGTAGTAGAGGCCTGCGGCGGCCGCGGCCACGAGCACGAGCGCTACAATGATGACCACCAGGCGTTTCATTGCGGCTCGGTTGGCTCCTCTGCGCTCTGCCTATCCAGAAATGACTGCAGCATCACGGTAGCCGCTAGCTTATCCCGGTGTCTCTTCCGACCGGCTCTGCTGACATCCGCCTCCAGCAACACATGCTCCGCGATTCCGCTGCTGAAGCGCTCGTCATGGGTATGCACGGGTAGTTGGGTTCGCTGCCTCAGCAACTCGATTTGTTCTACCACGCGCTGTGCCGTCGGACCGATTTCTCCGCGCAGCGTGTAGGGCATCCCGACTACAATGCTGTCGGCTTCATTGAGGCGCGCGGTCTCGATAATCTGCTCGACCTGTGCCGCTCCATCCGCCTCATCTATCACACCCAGCGGCATAGCCATCTTGCCTTCCGGGTCGGAGACCGCCAGGCCGACTCTCTTCTCTCCCGGATCAACGCCGAGGTATCTCATGCTTTCCCCTGAGTTCCGCCGCCATGGTTACTCGCCGGCGAGCTGTGCCCTCAGCACCTCACCCGCCGCCGCAACCGCAGTCTCTATCCGTCCGGCGTCTTTGGCGGCTCCTTCGGCGAAATGCGGGCGGCCGCCGGCACCACCTCCGCATTGCTTGGCCAGTTCCCCGGCCAGCTTCCCGGCGTGAGCACCGGCGTCCATTGCGCGCTCCGAGGCCTTGCACACCAGCCGTCCCTGCCCCCCCTGCTTCGAGAACAGGACCGCCACGTCCACGCCCAGCTTGTCAACCAGTTCGTCGGCCACGCCCGGAAGCGTGTCCTTGTTCGCGCCCGGCAACACAGCCGCGACCAGCTTGAGACATTCCACATCCTCCGCGTCATCAACCAGGCTCTGCAGATCCACTGCCGCCGAGGCAGTGCGGGCCTTTTCAACGTCCTTGTGGAGGTCGGTTATCTGCTGCCTGAGCTGCGCGATGCGGTCGCGGATCTGGTCGGCCGGGCAGTTCAGCTCCACGCTCAACTCGCGCAACTGCTCCGCCAGTTGGCGGTGATGCTCAGCCGCCACCAAGCCGGTCACTGCCTCGACGCGTCTGATACCCGCGGCCACGCTGCTCTCGGCGATGATATGAATGCTGCCGATTTCACCGGTCATGTTGACATGCGTGCCGCCGCATAGCTCCATGCTCAGGCCCTCACAGGTGACCGTCCGCACCTGCTGATCATATTTCTCCGTGAAAATGGCAATCGCGCCCTGCTGTAGTGCCTCCTCATACTCCATCTCCGCGACTGCCACCGGGCGATTCTTCAGCACCCATTCATTGCTGATCCGCTCGACTGTGGCCAACTGCTGCGGTGTCACCGCTTCATAGTGGGTGAAATCGAAGCGCAGCCGGTCGGACGCTACCAGCGAGCCGGACTGTGCCACATGCTCGCCGAGTACTTTCCGCAGTGCCGCATGAAGCAGATGCGTGCCGCTGTGGTTGCGCATGATCGCTTGTCGCCGCGCGGTGTCCACTGCGGCAGTGACCGTATCGCCGACCTGCATCGCCCCGCGCTTGAGAGTGCCGAGGTGCAGCACCTTGTTGCCGTGCTTGACCGTATTCTCGACTGCGAACTCAAACTCCGCGCTACGGATGATGCCTTCATCCCCGACTTGCCCGCCCTGCTCGGCGTAGAAGGGGGTCCTATCGAGAATCACCGTCGTCGCCACCTCAGCCTTGGCCAGATCGGTCTCTTCGCCATCCACGAGGATTGCGGCTATTCGGGCCGGAGTGCTGTCGGTCTCATAGCCGAGGAACTTCGTGGCAGGCAGATGTGCCAGTGAAACGGCTTCTTCCGCCGTCGCCAGTCCTGCACCCTTGCCGGACCTTGCGCGCTGGGCCGACATTGCGGATTCGAAGCCGTCCATATCCACCTTGAGGCTACGCTCCGCAGCCAGTTCAACGGTCAACTCGACGGGAAAGCCGTAGGTGTCATAGAGAGTGAAGGCCTTCTCGCCTGGCATCGTATCCTCATCAGTCTGCTGCAATTGCAGCGCGATGTCTTCGAAAAGAGCCATGCCCTGCCGCAGTGTTGAGGCGAAGCGTTCCTCCTCGCGCTGCACGAGTTGCGTCGAGAATTCTTCGCGCTCCACGAGTTCCGGGTACTGCTGCCCCATAGCGGCGGTGATGGCAGGTATCGCCTGGTAGAGGAACGGCTCGGAAGCACCGAACTGCCTCCCGAAGCGGAACGCTCTCCGGATGAGGCGGCGCAGCACATAACCTGCGCCTTCATTCGAGGGCGCAACTCCACCGGCCAGCACAAAGGCCGCCGAGCGGAGGTGATCCGTCATAATCCGCAGAGCCAGGTCGCGGTGCCCGTCATCGCCATAAGCATAGGCGGAGTTGGTCTGTGCGTTGATGACCTCGGCGATGCGCCACAAGATCGCGGCCATCTCATCGGTCTCGGCTACGTGGCGCACATCCTGCATCACCAGTGCCAGCCGCTCCAGACCCATGCCGGTATCTATACCCGCGCTCGGCAGCGGGGTCAGCGTCCCATCTTCGGCCTCGGTGTACATCTGAAAGACGAGGTTCCAGATCTCCAGATACCTGTCGCAATCGCAGCCGACGGTACAGTCCGGCCGGTCGCAGCCGAGCTCCGGGCCCAGATCCAGATGAATCTCGCTGCATGGGCCACACGGGCCTTCCCAGCGATCCTTGGGCCACCAGTTATCGGCCCGCCCCAGCCGGCTGATCCGCTCCATCGGCACGCCGATGTGCTTGTGCCAGATGGTTTCGGCCTCGTCATCATCGTTGTAGACCGTGACGTAGAGGTCTTCTTTGGGAAGCTCGAGGACGTCGGTTACCAGGTCCCAGGCGAACTCGATGGCCCCCTGCTTGAGGTAGTCGCCGAAGGAGAAGTTCCCCATCATCTCGAAGAAAGTGCAATAGCGGTTATGGAATCCGACGCCGTCAATGTCATTGGTGCGCAGGCATTTCTGGATGCTCACCGCGCGGGGCGCCGGCGGCTCCTGCTCGCCACGGAATGCAGCCATATACGGCTGCATCCCGGCGCTGGTGAACAAGCTGGTGGGGTCGTCTCGGAGCACCAGGGGGGCACTAGGCTGAACGAGATGGCCTCGCTCGGCAAAATAGCTGATAAACAGTTCTCGCAATTGCTGTGTGGTCATGCGTTCACTTATCCTCATTTTCGACTTGGTTTGTCTGCGTCTCGACTTCTTTGCACTTCGGCTCACTCGGCTCGGCGGCCGGTCCGCTTGCGGCACCGTGGAGCCGCCGGAAATAGCCCCAGACACTCTTGATTCCCTCCGAAACATCGAGCAAGAGCGGCTCCGAGGGCGCGCGCACGACTTCCGGCCCAGGCCCAATCGCGGGTATCCATTTCGCCAGGATGATTTTGATACAGCCTGCGATCGGCATGCCAATGATAACGCCAATGAGGCCGAAAAGCTCATAGCCGGCGAACATGGCGAACAGAATCACCAGCGGATCGAGATTGATGCGGCGGCCAATCAGCCTCGGCTGGACGATAATGGCGAAGTACTGGCTCATTGCTAACATCAAAATTGCGGCGAGGATACTGGCGGGTCCCGGATTCACCATAGCTGTCACATACGTCAGAGCCGCTGCGCTGCCTGCACTCACGACCGGGCCGACGTACGGGACCATGTTGGTGATGCCGGTCAGAAGCCCGACGACGAGCGCGTATTTGTTGCCGAAGAATGCCGCCAGCACGTACATGATGATCGCCGCGCCGATTCCATTGGCGAAGAACAGCACCAGCACCCCGCGCAGATACTGCCCCAGCATCGTACCAATCTCGGTACTGACCTCGCTGACCTGATTGCTGTGCTCTGTCGGCAGCAGCCTTCGCACGGTTCTGCGCATAGTCTCGGCAAGCATCATGAAATGGAATGTTATCACCAGCAGGATAATCCCGATGCCGATAACGCCGAGAGATGCCATGAGTTGTTGGCTTACCCAGCGCAGCACGTCGGGTACATGCTCAGTCGCCCATGCCTCGATCTCGGGGATGCGTTCGTCCAGCATTTCCCAGATGCCGAGGTGTGGGAGGTGTCTGTCCACCCACTCCTGAGTGGCGGTGCTGGTGGCGTCGTACAGTTCGATAACTTGCCTGTTGTACTCATCGAAATGCTCGGCGACACTCATCGCCTGCGACACCAGCGCCGGGACCAGAGCCCAGGCGCACAGTGCCAGGACTGCGACGAGGCCGCCGAAGACGGCCCATACGGCCCCACCTCGCCGCCAGCCCTTGTGCTGCAAGCGCAACACGAGCGGCTCCAGAGCGTACGCTACAAAGAATCCCGCGATGAAAAGGTAGAGAACGTCTCGCAACTTAATGGCCAACAGGTAGGCGATAACCAGCAACAGACCGCCGACAAAGAACGCCGACATCGTCGCAGACCACCAGTGCAGTGCCAGGGATGGCTCCGTGGCCCCGCAGGGGTGCTCGCCGCTTACCTGCTGTTGCTGCTCTCCGCTGGGTTTCTCCATGTTCCTCTACTCATCTGTTACTATTAGTTCTCAATACTGTCAATGACCCGCTCACTTAGCTGCCTGAGCCTGTCCCAGGTATCAGCGGCCACGTGTGCAACATCCAGATGCAGCGGCTCTGACGGTGCTCGTACACCCGGGGGCGACCCGATGACCGGTATCCATTTGGCGAGGATAATCTTGATGCTCGCCGCCAATGGCATCCCGATGATCATGCCAACGAGGCCCAGGAGTTGATATCCGGCTATGACCGCGAAGAGGCCGATGACCGGATGGAGGTCAATGCGCCGCCCGACCAGGTTCGGCCGCACGATGAGGTCGAAGATCTGGTCTATCAGGGCTGCCACCGCGATCGCCGCGACGGCTGCCCACAACGGCTCATTGCCGGCCGTCATATAGGTAAGAATACCGGCGCTGCCAAGCGTCACTATGCTGCCGAAGTAGGGCACGACGCGAAACACGCCAGCAATGACGGCGATGGTGAGGGCATACTTACTGCCGAAAAACAGCCCCACGACCTCCAGGCCCAGCCACGTGGCCACCATCGTCAGGATCATTAGCAGCACGAGGGCCTGCAGGTAGCGGCCCAGCATCGCCGTGATGTCATGACCAATCTCGGCTACTTCATCCGTATGCTCTCTCGGTATCAACTGCTTCGCCGTCGTCTCCAGCTTTGTCTTTACCCGCATGAAGTGGAAGCTGATCACCAGCACGATGAGGCTTAGCCCGATCATCCCCAGCGAGGCCATGAATTGCATGCTGATCCACTGTAGCATCGCGGGTGCCCGGGATGTGAACCAGCGCCGCGCATGATAGCTGCGTTCTGCGATGATCTCATTGACGTTGGCGTCGGGGTAACGTTCGCCAAGCCATACTTCGGTGGCACTGCGCCATCTGTCGAAAACCTCCAGCGCCCG
>Ga0180431_10004047_pt1 | contig 18486 bp, 14 predicted proteins | sample SS_ome_11_FD_132459 | JGI IMG/M metagenome (GOLD analysis project Ga0180431, IMG submission 132459) | Hypersaline lake sediment archaeal communities from the Salton Sea, California, USA - SS_1_MS_1 metaG | ecosystem: Environmental > Aquatic > Non-marine Saline and Alkaline > Hypersaline >... | reverse complement strand
TTTGAGGGCTGGAGAGACCAGGAACTTGTGGCGCCGCCCTCTACTTGCCCCGCTTATGAGGTTGCCTTCTCTCCCAATTTTGATAGTAGTAGCCTTATCTGGGCAGTAGTCGACGATGGTTCCGGTAACTTTGAGGTTACCTCAACGGTTTCCCCCGGTCAGTGGGGGATGACTGTCGACCCTGTTTTACTGACAAACCAAGCGAGCCTCCCGGTGGCGGCATCTATATATGTTGATATGGCTTTCTCCGATTACTACACCAGCGCCCAGCCGGTGTTGTATGTCGGCTGTACCGACACACTTACTAACGACGGCAATATCTGGCTAATAAAGGGTGCCCTTGTCGGGAGCGGTCTCACCGAAGCCACCCCGCTGCTTTCCACTGATGATGATATCGTCAGTGTAAAGGTATCGGGTGAGGTTATTCTGGCTGGCACTTATGATTCAGGCGTCGTTTACATCAGCACTAATGGCGGCGATACCTTCACCGGGCTTGACAAGCAGCCTACGGGTGAATGGCTTTTTAATGTCTATATGAGTGCCGATGTCGTCTGGGAGGGCAGTGACTTTGACCCCGAGACGGGTGTCGCCTTCTGCTCAACCTCCGGTGCTGAGAGCGCTGTCTCCTACACTGAATTCGGTGGTTGGAGCTGGAACCAGTGCGGTCTCATTGACACCACCATTGACAATGTTGGCGACCTGGCTTTCGCCCCTGAGGCTGGAGCCCTCATGGTAACCCATGCCGATGCTGGGGTTGACAGCCTGTGGCGCACGGCTGATGCTGCCGCCGCTTCCCCACTGTGGGAGAGGGTACAGACTGACACCGGTCTTGGTTTAGATGATGCTATCTTGGTAGAGTGGGCCCATGATGGCTCATGCACCATGCTCTATGGCCGAAATGGTTCAGACTATAAAATCTATAAGTCCACCGATAATGCCCAGACCTTTGCCTCCTGGCGCACCCTGCCGGTTGATGTTGGGCAGATAGCTGACTGGGTAGTATACGACGGTGCTACCGTCTACATGGCTACCGGTACCAGCACTTATGGATTCTACGGAACCAGCCGCCTTGGCCCGGCAACAAAGAAGCTAAGCGGTGTGACCTCTATTTCCATTGCCCTGTCGCCTGACTTTGCCAACGACGGCACCATCCTTATCGGCGATGATGCCGGTGATGTTTATGCTTCCGTCGATGTTGGTGACAACTGGGGCATCGCTGCAGCCACTGGTACTAGTGGAAATACCTATGTCGCCTTTGACGCTCTTGACGCTACCACCATCTACGCGGCTACCAATGCGGTGGACAGCTCCATTCAGACCGGCACCGTAGGCACGGATGGCGACATATATCACATGGCCAACGGCATAGAGACCCCTGGGCTTATAGTCCTTTTGGATGATACCAGTGATGCCGAAGCTACGGGTGCCTTTAACGGCCTGGTGGTTTCTCCTGATAACGCCCTCTATGCCATTGGCAGTCCTACGGTTGCTGCTTCTCAGACCGTTACTTTCGCTGCAGGCACCCTCACCGTTACTGATGGTACTACTCCTATCGACTTGGATCTTACCGGCTTAACTATCACTCGAACGAGCGGTATTTTCGTAAATGGTGAAGCAATCAACTTCATTGGTTCGTCTATTAACTGGGTTTCCTCCAGTATGGCTGTAGGCACCGTCTACTTGGTGGGTGGTACTTCTTCTGCTACCGGCACTATTGACGTGACGGTTTACAATTCAAGTTCCGACTGGGTTACCGCTAGCGATTGTGTGGTTAGCCTTGCCTCTGCCACTGCCTCTGTTGGTGTTCCGACCACTGGCGATGCTCAACTCTACCGCCTGCTGCTCGGCGAGCCCGACAGTGTCTGGGAGTACGCTCCTAAGGCGGACATGGTCGGTCTCTGGCTTACCAGTGGTTCCAACACCCTGTGGACAATAAATAACACTGCTACCACCAAGGTTGTCTATGCCCTCGAGGACATGCTGAGCGGACAGGTAACAGGCCTGGAAGCTTCTGCCGTCACCGAGACCTCTGCTGCGATTAGCTGGGCTGCTCTTGACGCTGCCATCGGCTATGAGTTTAGCTGGGGCCCTGGCGACGGAACATTCGCTTTCGCTTCCATGAGCTTGGCATCAGGGAAGCTAACCGGACTTAGTGACAACACTGAGTATGATTGCTGGGTAAGGACTACTGCTCCCTTCCACAGCCGCTGGTCTGATATAACCACCTTCATCACCCTTGAGACTATTGTCGTAGGAAAGAATCTGGTTCCGGAAAACGGTATGCAGGATGCTCCTCTGCTGCCTTCGTTCGTATGGACCGAGGTGTCCAACGCCGAAGAGTATGAGTTCGAACTGAGCACTGATCCAGGCTTTGACACCACGGTCGTAAAGACAACGATTTCAGCCCCGGATACTGCCTATACCTGTACCACCGAGCTGGCTTACGACACCAACCACTACTGGAGAGTGAGGGCGGTAAGTACCGATGCAAAGAGCGGCATTGACGCCGTGAGCGACTGGTGCTTCTCCAACTTCCACACCAGGACCGAGGAGATACCGCCGGTAACCATTCCACCGCAGGTAACACCTGAGGTAACGGTAACTATGGAGGCTCCGGATGTAACCATTCCAGATATCAACATTACCGTGGTTCCTCCGGATGTCACTTATGAAGTTCCTGAGGTTGTGACGGTAACACAGCCCCCGCCTACTACCTTTGTGCTGCCGACAGATGATGCCGGAACACCTGTTTACATCTGGGTGATAGTTGGTATCGGCGCGGTACTGACCATAGCGGTGATTGTCCTCATCATCAGGACCAGGAGAGTGGTTTAACCGCTAAACCGGTTCTGGAGTAGGGGATAACACCCTAACCAGACTCCACGAGAGCCCCCCGAAATTCGGGGGGCTCTCTTTTTTATGTAATTATATCCGGTGACGTGTTGACTAGTTGACTAAATGTTCGTATAGGAATTAAAATTTGCCATATGGCGAAATTTAATTCTGCTGCCATCCTGTTTTTTATATTCACCCTTTTATTTATGCCATCGGCTCCGCCGGTTACGGCTGCGGAGGAGGTCATTTGGCGACAGGTGGACACACCGCTCGAGGGTGAGGCAGGGGGGTGGCTGCTGGCTGACGGCTCCGATATCAACTGCCTGGCAGCCGCCGATAACGGCAGGCTTTACGCCGCTGTCAGCGGGCTGGCATCCTCCCTTTTCATGTCCGATGACGGTGGTTGCAGCTGGTCGCCGGTGGGGGGTGTTACCGATGCCATAATCGATGTTGAAGCCGATGCGCTTGACGGGGGGATTGTATACTACGCCACCAGGGATAGTGTATACAGATCGACCGATGGCGGTCAAAGCTTTCTGTCGCTGGCAGCCAATCCGGCTATAAGCGGCAGCAATAATATGGAAATCACCGATATCGATGCCGCCCGCTGGGGGGACGGCAATATCATCATCGCCGGCGTCAGGGATAAGGATGCCGGCGAATACGGCGGCGTCTACATGCTGAACGAGGGGATACCCTTCTCGCAGTGGCAGGACACGGATATCGGCGGCTACGATGTCTATGCGGTGGCTTTATCCCCCGGCTTTGCCGGCGACCGGCAGATGGTGGCGGTGGTCAACGACGAGTCGGAGACGCTGGTTGTATCCGGTGTGGGCGGCGCCGGTTGGGGAGAGACCATCGGTGATGCCAGGCTGGAAAGGGATAACTCCGGTGTTTCGCTTGCGGAACTGGAATCAGCCGTAATAGCCTTCCCCGATGATTACAGCTCTATTCCGGAAGACGGTTCATGCGTCCAGTTCGTGGCGGTCGATAGCGGCAGCGAAAGCGGCGATGTCTACGCCGTCTATGGGCGGCAGGCGCCGGACGGCTCGTTATCCGAAGACCTTAATATCGGCTCCGACTATGGGCTGGATAACATTGACGTCGCCGGGCTGGCGGTCTGCGGCAGTGCCGAATCGGCTTATCTCTTAGCAGGCGCTGCCGGTTGCGGGCGGGTATACCACAGCTATGACGGCGGTTATAGCTGGACGGAAAGCATAAAAGAACCGACGGGGCAGTGCGCCACCCTGGTGCTTATGGCGCCCGATTTTTCAAGCCAGAACATCGCCTATGCCGCTACCAGCGGCGCCGGCAGCGCCCTGTCCGTTACTCGGGACGGGGGCTTCTTCTGGAACCAGGCGGGGCTGATTGACAGCCGCATTGAGGCTATTATCGACCTTGCGGTCTCCCCTGACTACGAACAGGATGGCACCCTGTTCTTGCTTACCTGGGGTGGCGATTTCAGCCTGTGGCGGGGCAGTGGTGCCTGCTGGGAGCGGGTGTTCAGCAGTTGCATGGATGATATAGACTGCATAGATTTTGTTGAGCTTTCCCCGCAGTACGGCGACGGCAGCCGGACGGTTTATCTGGCGGGCAGCAGAGACGGCTCTCCAGTGATATGGCAGTCGGAAGATGATGGGCAGGGCTTTGTCTGCCGCAGCGCACCGCTTTGTATCGACTGCTGGACGGTGGCGGATGACGACACACTGTTCATAGCCGGCTTCGACGGCAGCCAGGGCATTATCTATAAGACTGCTAACGGCGGGCGGAGCTACTCTGCCGCTGCCACTGCCGGCAGCCAGTCTATAGCCTCTATAGCACTGTCCCCGGACTACCGGCAGGACGGGACTGTGCTGGTGGGCAACAGCTATGGCGGGGTGTACCTTTCCGATGACGACGGCAGGACTTTCGAGGCGCTGCCGTCTTTAAGCGGCAGAATAAGCGTCGCCTTCGACCCGCAGTTCGGCGATAACGGCACCATCTATGCCGCCAGCGACAGCCCGGATGGCGGTGTCTCCCGTCTGGTTATCGGCAGCGACTGGGAGGCTATCGATGATACGCTGCCAACGAGTGGAATGGTGGGTGCGCTGGGCGTTTCGGACGGCGACGTATTGTATGCCGCCAGCTTTCAGCAGGTGGATAATGAGAATGACCGGGGTGGTGTGGAACGCTGCCTTGAGCCATCATCAGAGAGAGCATTCGAAACGGTAACCGACGGACTGGAGGACGGGGTGACGCTGATTGGCTTGTGGCTGTGCGGCAGCCGGCTGTGGTCGATTGATAGCACCAACCTTAAAGTGATGGTCTTTAACGATACCCTGGCACAGCCGGTAAGCCTGGTTTCACCCGTTGACCAGGCAGCGGGTGTAGGCGTTATGGATGATGGTGCAATCGGCGGCATCCGCCTTGACTGGCAGCCGCTGGCCGGGGCTACCAGATACCAGTGGCAGCTTGATGACGATGATGACTTCTCCTCGGTGGCGGCTGAATTCGGTGGCGATACAGGAGCCAGTTCGGTCGGTCTGCCGGAGCTGGATCCGGATACCACTTACTGCTGGCGGGTAAGAGCCTGCCAGCAGTTGCTGAGCCCTTGGTCGGCGGTATGGTCTTTCACCACCGCCTCGGGGGGTGATGATATCGCCGCCCCTGTACCGCAGAATCCGGAGGACGACGCCTGTGGCGTGCCGTTGAACCCCCTTTTCCGGTGGAGCGCCATTGCCGGCGCCGATGGCTATGAGATGGTGGTGTCCGAAGATAGTGATTTCGACACGCCGGTTTTAGCAGTGGGCGGTGATTATATCCTGCCCGACAATAGCTGGCAGCCGGGTGTAAACCTGCTCTACGATACAACCTATTACTGGAAGGTGAGGACTATTGATAGTGATGCCTGCAGCGATTGGAGTGAGATAGCCGTTTTTACCACCGAAACGGAGCCGGAGGCACCACCGCCAATCAGTACAACGCCGGGGCAGACCGCTACCGCAACACCGGCATCGACCCTGCCCGCAGCCACCATAACAACGCAGCCGCCCCCGACGGCGACCCACTCAACACTGGCAACCGTAACCCAGACAATCACCGAGCCATATTCAGAACTAAAGCCGACATCAACTCTGGTATTCTCCACCGAACATGAAGGGTTCTACTACATAATGGGGGGGATGGCTGCGGTGATAGCTATCTTGCTGGTTTCGGTGATGGTGCTGCTGTTCAGGAGGGGCAGCGGTTTCTAGCACTCCAGCAGGACGACCTGCATAACCGGCGGCAGGTTTGACCTGGTTATGGAGAGCTTGGCTTGCGGGATGATATCGTGGGCGCCGATTTCCTTGAGGAACTTGTCCACCGGCTCCAGTTCACGGCTCAGCGCCGGCGTTTTATAGTGCATCGGGATGACTACTTTCGGCTCCAGTTGCCGCATTACCTCGGCGGCGGCGGCGGCGCCTATGGTCGAAACTCCACCCACCGGCAGCAGCAGCACGTCGATATTACCCAGTTCCTCTACCTGCTCGTCGGTAAGGACGTGCCCCAGGTCGCCCAGGTGGCACACCGAAACCTCATCCATCTCTATCAGATAGATGGTGTTCTTGCCCCCGGTGTTGCCTTTGTCGCCGTCATGGAAGGTGGCGATGCCGATAATCAGCAGATTGCTGATTTCGTACTCGCCGGGGCCGGTAACCAACCTGGGATTGCCGCCGATGCCTTCGGTGTACGAGTGTCCCGGATGCCGGTGGCTGACCGTTACCACATTGGCTGTTTGCTTGCCCAGCGAATAGCCGGTCTGCGGTGAATACGGGTCGGTGATAAGAGTTGCCTGCTTGCCTTTGAGTCTGAAGCAGGAATGACCCAGCCAGGTGATTTCCATACAGCTTAAATTTTATCACGAGCGCCCTCAGCCGGTCAATGTGGTTATATACTTCCATCCGTTGTGGTATTATACTGCTGCTATGCGCTGTGCACTGCTGGCAGACATCCATGCCAACCTGGAAGCCTTTAACGCCGTGCTGGATGACATCCAGCACCGGGGAGGGGTGGATGAGGTATGGTGCCTGGGTGATATAGTCGGCTACGGGCCGCATCCGGCAGAGTGCATCGCCCTGCTGCGCAAGCAGAAGCACATCTGCGTTGTCGGCAATCACGACCTGGCGGCTATCGGCAAGCTGGACCTCAAGAGATTCAATCCGGATGCCGCCGTCGCCTGCCGCTGGACGGCGCAGCAGTTGAGCGAAGACGATACAAAGTATCTTGAAAGCCTGCCGCAGCTTATCGAGAGGGACGATTTCACCATAGTCCACGGCAGCCCCAGAGAGTCAATCTGGGAGTATATCATATCCAAGGGTATAGCCGAGGAGAACTTCGCCTATTTTAAGACCAGGTTCTGTCTGGTGGGGCATTCACATATCCCCCAGATATTCCGGCTGATGCCGGAGGTCGGCTGCTCCTTCATCCAGTTCAAAGAGGGCATCGGCGAGGTGCTGGGCAAAAATCGAATGATTGTCAACCCCGGCGCTGTCGGCCAGCCGAGGGACGGTGACCCCAGAGCCAGCTATGCCATCTACGACAGCGATTCGGGTGTCGTCCGGCTTTACCGCGTCGCCTATGATATAGAAGCGGTGCAGATAGAGATGACGCGCAAGAACCTGCCGGTGCGGCTGATAGTGCGCCTGGAGAGCGGCTTGTGACGGGTTTGCTGCTTTCCCAGACGAGGGGAATGCTGCGCCGTCTGGATTTGAAAGCCAAGAAGAGGCTGGGGCAGCACTTCCTGATAGACGAAGCTGTACTGCAAAAGGTGGTCGCCGCTGCCGAAGTTTCTGATACAGATACCGTTGTCGAGGTGGGTCCCGGGCTGGGGGTGCTGACACGGGAGCTGGCAAAGCGGGCGGGGCGGGTGGTCGCCGTCGAACTGGACGACAGGCTGGCAGCCATATTAAAAAGGGAAACGGCTGCCTTCGGCAATGTAACCGTCGTCAATAAAGATATACTCAAGACTGCTCCATCGGAGTTGCTCGGCGGGCAGGCTGCCGGTTACAAGGTGGTGGCTAACCTGCCGTATTACATAACATCCGCCGTATTGCGATACTTCCTAGAGGCTTCGCCCAAACCCCGGTTGATGGTGGTTATGATACAGAAAGAGGTGGCGCAGACCATCGCCGCCGCAGACGGCAAGATGAGCCTGCTGAGCGTCAGCGTCCAGCTCTACGGCAAGCCCGAGATAATCTGCCGTGTCCCCGCCGCCAGCTTTTACCCGCCGCCGGAGGTGGACTCGGCCATTCTGAAGATAGAGGTCTATGACCGCCCGGCGCTGGATGTGGAAGATGTTGGCGCCTTCTTTACCCTGGTGCGCGCCGGTTTCTGCGCCCGCCGCAAGCAGCTGGCGAACTCGCTGGCGCAGGGATTGGGATTGCCGCGGGATGAGGCTCAATCTGTGCTGGAAGAAGCCGGTATTACGGCTAAGCGCAGGGCTGAGACGCTGTCGATAGAGGAATGGGGGCGGCTGTGGCAGGCGTTCAGCCGGAGGCAGAATGATAACGCTTGAAGCATCGGCGAAGATAAACCTGACACTGGAAGCACTGTCCAGGCGCCCGGACGGCTACCATGAAATACGCAGTGTCATCCAGAGCATCAGCCTGTGCGACAGCCTCAGTTTTACTCCGGGGAATAAAATCAAGTTCAAGTGCGATAATGCCGCCTGGGATGCCGGGCAGAGCCTGGTAACGAAAGCGGTTGATTTGCTTAAAGAAGGCTTCGGTTGCCAGCAGGGGGTAACCATAGAGCTTGCCAAGAGAATCCCGCTGTCGTCCGGGCTGGGTGGAGACTCCAGCGATGCAGCCGCCGTCCTTGTCGGTCTCAACAAGCTCTGGGGGCTGGGATTATCGTTGTGGGAGCTGGTTAAGCTGGCGTCCCGGCTGGGTTCGGATGTGCCCTTCTTCCTCTGCGGCGGCACGGCGCTGGCACAGGGCAGGGGGGAGGATGTCAGCCCCCTGCCGCCCTTACCCCGCAGCCGGGTGGTGCTGCTGATGCCGTCTGTAAGGCGCTGTAACGGCAAAACAGGGCACCTTTACTCTATATTAAACCCATCGCACTATACAGGCGGTTTGAAGACCGAGGAGATGGTCTCACTGCTGACCAGGGGAGAAGAATTATCTGCGGAAAACCTGTTCAACGTCTTCGACAGCGTAGCCGATGAAGCCTTCGAGGGATTAGCCGGCTGCCGGCGCCAGTTTATACAAGCCGGCGCCGAAGGTGTCCGCCTGGCAGGCTCCGGACCGGCGCTGTTCACCCTGTTAAAAGAAGAAGCCAAAGCTCAGAAGGTGTACCAGAATCTGAAAAATATGGGGTTGGAGGCTTACCTGGCGGAGACGAAGGGTAGTATTGGGGTGGTGTGAGAGAAATAGTTATGTATTTAAATATGGAAGATAAGCTTCAAAGGTTAGTCGAGGGAATAAAGAAGGCTGATTATAGAGACTGCGATAAAGATCATATGGCAAGACTTGCTGGGGAACGTATTAACGAACTTCAACAAAGAGGCGTGTATTGCATTGATAGGTTTATACAAAAATTATTGGATAGGGCTGATGATAAAGAAGATTATTTAGATATTCTTATGGAAGGACGCTTCGCGATTATACTTGCTAGGAATAATTTTTCAGATATAGAAATAGAGTATACTGAGCAAGGGCCAGACCTGAAAGCTAGCTGGAATAAGAAGATAGTTTATTTTGAAGTAACGAGGAAGCGTCCGAGTGAGGATGATAAACTGTTTTCACGTCCTGGAGCTGGAGCCTATTCTATAAAGCGTGCTAAAAGCGAAGATATTATTGGCAAAATTCAGGGGAAATTAAGGCAATTAGAACTTGGCGAGATAAATATAGTAGTTCTATGGAGTGATACGCCAGCGTGGAATCAACATGTTCTAGGAGAAGCTCACAAATACATTATACAAGAAATAAATGATGATCCAGATAAATATAATAATTTAAGTGGCGTGCTATTTACAAACGGCGGGGGAGTTAATATGGCAACGCTGAAACAATTCTACTTATTTAAAAACGACAAAGCTTCGGAACCACTAGGAACTCGTCTAACTAGTAAGCTAAAGTCTTTACATGAGCAAGACCTTAAGCAATTAAAAAAGGAACATGAAGAGTTAGCTGCTGCTGTAAAATGTTTACTCAAGGCAAAACAATAGTTAGCATGCTTAATCTAATTTAAACCAGCTTCCCCACCATCTTCTCCTCGTCCTCCCGTGTCCGCACCTGCCCGTCTAATCTGGCGTCTAACAGCCTGTCCAGTATCTCCCTGATGCGCGGTCCTTCGGGGACGCCCATCTGCATTATGTCGTCGCCGGTGAGCAGCGGCTTGACGTACCTCAGCCTGCCCAGGTAAAGCTGGATATGCTTGCGGGCAGCCGCCGCATCGGTGGCAATCAGGTTGGCGTTGATTGCCTGCAGCACACAGCCGTCCAGCAGGCGGTAGATATCGCTGTGATTCAACCCGGCGTCGGTTAGCTTATCCAGCCTGCTTTTAACGAGACCGCTGTCCCTGAATGCCTGAGCCACCGGCTTGGTCAGGCGCAGGTAGTCTATCAGCAGCTCTTTCTCCTCGTCGTTGAGGTTATAGGTCAGCAGCGCCAGATAAAGGGCGGGCGAAGGCCTGGCGGTGACCAGCTTGCGCGCCTGGCTGAACTTCTGCGCCAGCCAGTCATCGGCTTTCAGCGACGGGCTCAGCTTTGCCAGCACCCCCAACTCATCGGCGCGTAAAAAGACCTTCTCCGGCTCTTCCTCGGCTAGAACGCACTCGATTTCATAGCGGATGCGGTCGCCGCTGACGGTGTCCAGCATGTCTATGTTATGCTTCAAAAGCTGCATGGTATGCGGCTCTAACTGAAAATCCAGCCTCGCCTCGTAGCGCAGACCCCTCCAGATGCGCGTAGAATCGTCAATGAAGCTCTTATCATGCAAAACCCGCACCTGACCACTATCCAGGTCTTTCAAGCCGCTGTATTTGTCAATCAGGCGCCCGTAGCTTTGCGGCTCAAGCTCCACCGCCATAGCATTGATGGTAAAGTCCCGCCTTATGAGGTCATCCTCCAGCGAGCCCGGCTCTACATCGGGCAGGGCGCCGGGGTGGGCGTAACTCTCGCGGCGGGCGGTGGCTATATCTATGCTCCACTGCCGCCAGTTGAACTTGGCGGTGTTGAACTGCTGATGGCTGGTGATTTTATTGTCTTTACCCGCCAGCTTCTGAGCCAGGGCGATAGCGTCGCCCTCGACCACGAAGTCGATATCCGGGCTGGTCTTGTCCAGCAGCAAATCGCGTACCACCCCGCCGACAAGATATAGCCTCTCGCCTCCGGCAGCAGCCGTTTTGCCCGCCCGTTTGATGAAGCCGGCAAGCTCTGCCGGCAGCCGTTCTTCTATTTTGGCGGTAAGGTTGTTAAGCCGTGTCATTTTTATTAACCGCTTTGTAAATTAGACCGCATTATAGCACAGCTTAGCCGGGGCTTCACTTTATTGCTATTAGCCAGCCGTTCTTTTATAATTGGGCTTCGGGAGAATTATGGAAGTTATCGCAATCGTGGGGATGGCTGGCGCCGGCAAGTCCGAAGCCGCCAGGCTGTTCGAGGAGAGCGGCTTCAAGAGAATCAGGTTCGGCGATATAACCGACGAAGAGATAGAAAAGCAGGGTCTGGAGCTGAACGAAGAGAACGAGCGCCGCGTCCGGGAGCAGTTGAGAAAGAAATACGGCATGGAAGCCTACGCCATTCTCAGCCTGTCCCGTATAGATTTAACCCTCAAGCAAAAGCCGGTGGTCATCGACGGGCTGTATTCCTGGGAGGAATATAAGTTCCTGAAAAAATACTACCGGGGCGGGCTGCGGGTGGTGGCTGTCTGGGCGTCTCCGAGAACGAGGTATGACCGGCTGGCGCACCGGGACATAAGACCGCTCAAGCCGGAGGAAGCCGCCGGCAGGGACGAGGCGGAGATAAAAAATATAAACAAGAGCGGGCCCATCGCTATGGCGGACTACACCATCATCAACGAGGCTACGCTTAAAGACCTGAAAAAGGAAGTCAGGAAGGCTATCGCCTTTCTGCGGGAGCGGGAGTGAGCAGGCCGAATATAGACGAGTATTTCCTGAAGGTGGCGGCGGTGGTCGCCGAGCGCTCCACCTGTTTGCGCCACCACGTGGGGGCGGTAGCCGTGCGGGACAAGCATATACTGGTTACCGGCTATAACGGCGCACCCGCCGGCTTCAAGGACTGCCTGGAGCTGGGCTGCCTGCGCAACCAGATGAACATCCCCTCCGGCGAAAGGCATGAAATCTGCCGCGCCATCCACGCCGAGCAGAACGTCATCATCCAGGCGGCGCTGCACGGCGTCAATCTGGAGGGCAGCACCATATACGCCACCCATACCCCCTGCGTGCTGTGCGCCAAGATGCTGACCAACGCCAGGATAAAACGCTATGTCAGCTTCGGTAAATATAACGATGATACATTTATTCAGCTTTTCAAGGAAGCCGGTATCAAGGTCGATATCAAAGAAAAACCGCCGGCGGAGATAGAATACCTGGATTAAGGCTTGACATTATCGCCGAATTGATTAAGAATTGGTTATTAGGCTTTAAGACGGCAGACAACCGGTAATTACAGAATGAGCGAATCCATCGTCATTGAAAATCTGACAAAATACTATAATAATTTTCTGGCTCTGGATAACCTGTGCCTCAAGGTAGCCGAAAACGAGAATATCGGTCTGCTGGGGCCCAACGGCGCCGGCAAGAGCACCACCCTCAAGATACTGTGCGGGCTTATCCGCGCCTCCTCCGGTACGGCTTCTATCGACGGCATCAACGTAGCCCAGAAGCCGGAGCAGGCGCTTTCCAGAATCGGCGCCATTGTTGAGACGCCGGAGTTCTATCCCTTCCTGACGCCGCAGGAGACCCTGAGATACTTCGGCAGGCTGCGCGGCATGAAGGGGGACGAGCTAAGAGGCAGGATAAAGGAAGTAATCCACCTCGTCGGGCTGGATAGCTGGATAAACGTCAAGATAGAGAAGTTCTCCCGCGGCATGAAGCAGCGCCTGGCACTGGCGCAAACCCTGCTGCACGACCCGCCGGTGCTGATACTGGACGAACCAGGACTGGGGCTGGACCCCAGAGGGGTGGTCGAGTTCCGCCAGATTATAGAGGAAGTAGGCAAGCAGAAGACCGTCTTCTTTGCCTCTCACCAGCTGACCGAGGTCGCCCAGATATGCAACCAGGTGGCTATCATAGACCGCGGCAAGCTGCTGGTTTATGGCAGCATCGCCGAGCTGGAGAAGAAATACCAGTCGCTTGAGCACGCCTACCTGGAGCTGACGGGAGGAGTAGCGTGAGCGAGCTGGAAAAGCTGAGGGTGGTCATCGGCTACGAGTTCCTGAAGCATATCCGCCGCAAGCGGCTGTATGTCATCCTGGGGCTGACGTTACTGGCTGAGGCAGCGGTGCTCATCCTGCTGCCGGCGTTGCAGGGCAGCTACCCGGATAACGTGCTGGTTATGGCCGCCATTCTTACCGTCGGACCCAGCCTGGCAGCTATCGGCGCCATCTTCTTCGCCGGAGACGCCATCGCTGGCGAGTTCGAAAACAAGACCGGCTTCATGCTCTTCACCAACCCTGTCAGGCGGACTACGCTGGTAATCGGCAAGTACCTGGCCGGCTTCGCCGCGGTGATAATACTTATCATCTTCGGCTATCTGATAATAACCATCTCCTTGCTGGCAATCTACGGCACGGTGCCGGTCGAGATGCTGAAGTCTTTCGGGCTGGCACTGCTCTATGGCGCCAGCGTCCTATCGATAACCTTCCTCTTCAGCTCCTTCTCCAAGGGGGCGATGGGTGCCACTGTTATAACGCTGGTCTTTATTATGGTTATTTCTCCCATTATAGAGACCGTGCTGATGCTGACCGATAACCCTCACTGGTTTATGCTCTCGAGCGCCGGTGACAGCATCGCCACCGTCTACGGCGGCTACGAGCTTTTTATGGAAGGTCTGCCCTTCGGCTCTATGAACGGGGGTATGCCGTTTGAACTGGAAAGCCCGAACGTCGGGCTAACCGCCCTGGCAATGGCAATCTACCTGGTGGTGGGTTTCGTGCTGAGCCTGTGGATAAGCAAGAGGAGGCAACTGGCTTAATGCCCGCAATACTTTCCGGCGGAAGGCGATTTTAAGGCGGCCTGGATAGATGTCTGTACCCCAAGCCAGGGTAATAGTCAATCCGGTAGCCGGGGCCAGTACCACCTATCGCAAGTGGCCTAAAATCAGCAGCCTGCTAAAGCACATCGGGCTGGCATTCGAGTATCAATACACCGAGGGCGTGGGTCATGCCATAGAGCTGGCGCGGGAAGCCACCAGCAACGGCTGCCCCCTTCTGATAGCCGTTGGTGGAGACGGCACCGTCAACGAGGTCGCCAACGGTATGCTGATGTCTACAGAGGCCAACGATGCCGCCATCGGTATCATCAGCACCGGCACCGGCGGCGACTTCATCCGCTCGGCGGGCATACACAAAGACTACACCAAAGCCTGCTCTTCCCTGACCGGCAGCCGTCGCAAGCAGATAGACGTCGGCATCGTGGAATATCAAAAGGACGGGCAGCCGCAGAAGCGTTTCTTCATCAATTCAGCTGGCATCGGCTTCGACGCCGCCGCCACCGAGGCTTCCAGCCACCTGCCCAAATTCCTGGGCGGTACCATCCCCTATGTCATGGGCTTGCTGAAGTCGCTGGTGGGCTACAGCAACAAGACGGTTAACATACGGGTGGGGGAAAGAGAAGAGACGAAACGCGTTTTAAGCGTGGTGGCAGCCAACGGCTGTTACTTCGGAGGCGGTATGCGGGTGGCGCCGGATGCGGATATAGACGACGGGCTGCTGGACATCATCGCCGTGGGGGACATAGGCAAGCTGGAGTTGTTAAAGGTATTCCCCAACATCTACAAGGGCACCCACATCCACCACCCTCTGGTCAGCACCGAAAAGGCGACGCAGTTGAATATAAACTCCGATGAAAAGTTCCTGGTGCAGGCGGATGGGGAATATCTGGGCGAAGGCCCCGTCTCTATCAGCATAATGCCGGCGGCGCTCAGCATCGCCGTCTAGTCTCCGGTCTATATGTTCTCTCCCTGGTATTTCCCCCGGTAGCCCTCTGTTTTATCCGTCAGGCGGAAGAAGACCAGTTGTATGACCCTGGCGTTCTTTTGCAGGCGAAACCCCTGCGGATTATAGACCACCAGCAGCGATTCCGAACGCCCCGAGTAGCCGGCGTCCCAGACGGCGGTATTGACCGTTACTCCGCAGCGCAGCAGGCTGGAGCGGGGAGTCGCCAGTGCCATCACGTCCTGTGGCAGGTGGACGATTTCATTAAAGGTGATGCTGTAGATGCCGGGGGCGAGCTGCATAAAACCCAGCCCGTCGAAGACCAGCGGCGATAAATCGGAGACTACCCGCTGGCTGTTGCTGGCGGCGATTCTGCCGCCGGACTGCATCATTGAAACGCCGCGCAGCGTCAGGTCGACGCCGTTGGGCTGAAGCTGCTCCTCGGGGTCGAGCATACCCTCGATAAGAGGCGGTTGCCGGCGCAGTAGCCTCTTTATTTCCTGCCTGGATAAAACGGCGGACAAAACAGCCTAACGTTATCACAGGCGGCGGGGGTGGGGCAAGTAAGGACTTGTGAATTTGCCCGCGGAGTATTATTATTTGAGATTAAAAAGCCCGATCGCCGGAGTATAGCTATGAAGAGAATTGCCAATTTCGTCTACGACCATGCCAAACTGATTATCGCTATTGTTTTCATTATCAACATCGCCGCCCTGGCTTCCTTCTTCCGCTTCAATCTGGATACCGATTTCCTCAGCTTCTTTACCGAGGGCAATCCCCAGGCGGAGGAATACTACGCCCTGAATGAAAAATACCAGAGCGGTGAAGTAATAACCGTACTGATAGAAGACGACGAGCCCCTGCTGACCAGAGAGAACCTGCTGGCGGTCTTTGCTTTGCAGCAGGAGGTAGAGGCTATCGACGGCGTCTCGGTGGTGCAGGGCTACATCCCGCTGGAGATAATGGTCGGGGACGGCGTCGTCCCCGTAGATGCGGCTTTTATAAACGCCAACTACCAGGCGCTGGCTGACTTCATCCAGAACAAGTACTTCTTCACCGAGCAGTTCCTCGCCGCCGACGGGCAGAGCGGGGTGCTTAACACCGTTGTGGAGACGGGCACCCCGACGAGCGATGTTATCGAAGCGATAGAGGAGGCCGCCCGGGACGAAGAGTGGTTGACAATTTCCCTAGCCGGCAACGGCGTCATCAAGGATACCCTGCGGGATTACCTGATGCGGGTGCTGTTTATTCTGCCTCCCTGCGCTGTGGGGTTGATGCTGCTGGTCCTCTTCGGCTTCCTGCGCAAGTTCAAGCTGACCGTACTGGCACTGCTGCCGGCCGGGTTCGCCGCCCTGTGGACCTTCGGCACTATCTTCTGGAGCGGGCAGGAGCTGAACGTAGCCTCCGTCGTCAGCCCGCTTTTCATCCTCGTTATGGGAGCCGCCGACGGGCTGCACTACCTCAGTCACATCAAGGACAATATGGCAAAGTACCCCGACCGCCGCCAACTGACGGTAGCCACCCTGGATATGGTGGGTATGCCCATCTTCCTGACCTCCATCACCACCATGGCTGGCTTTGCCTCCCTGGTGTGGACGGACGTCATCCCGATGAGGCATATGGGCATCTTTGTGACGCTGGGCATCGGCTATGCCGGCTTGCTGTCCCTCTTCTTCCTGCCGGCGCTGCTGTCCCGTGTAAAGCTGCCGCCTGCCGAAGCAGAAGTAAAAGAGAGCCGCCTGACGCGGCTGGTGCTGGCGGTGTCGCGGCGGCGGCTTCTGATTGTGCTCGCTTTTACGGCTGTTATTGTTGTTTCCGCCGTCTATGTACCCAGGCTGGAGGTTGTTTCCAACCAGCTTATGTTCTTCAAGGAGGACTCCGAAATCCGACAGACCTTCGCCAGGGTGGAAGAGCAGTTCGGCGGTGCCCTGCCCCTCACCGGCGAGCTTGTTTCCGATGAAGGTGAAGCGGCGCTCCTTGACTATGAGTATGCCAGCCGGGTGCTGGCTGTCGAGCGGGAGCTTGAAGGGCTGCCGGGCATCGGCAGCACCTTCTCCGTTTTCGATTTGATAAAAGGCATCAATGGGATGACCACCGGCAGCGATGAATACCCGCAGAACCCGCTTATGATTCAGGCGATGCTGGCGCAGATTGACGATGGGGATAAAGCCACTTGGGTCTCGGCTGACGGCTTCCGGGTGATGATAAAAACAAAGGGCTTGAACAGCGATGACGTGGAGGCGCTTAATAGCTTCGTGGTTGAAAACCAGGATACGATACGGACGATAACCGGGCTGCCGGTACTCTTCGACGAGATGAACCGGCTGGTGGTGCGCAGCCAGGAGCAGAGCCTGGGACTGGCGCTGGCACTCATCTTCATAATGCTGTGGCTGACGCTTAGAAGGCTGGGGGCGGCGCTGGTGGGGCTGCTGCCGGTAGTCATAACCATCCTGGCGATAATGGGTATGCTGGCGATGACCGGCTTCAACCTCAATATCATGACGGCCACCCTTTCGGCTATCGCCATCGGCGTTGGCGTGGACTATGCCATCCACCTGATTTCGGCTATATTCTACTACCGCCGGCAGGGTGAAAGCCGGGTGGAAGCGGTCGGCTCTGCCCTGGGGACGGTCTCCCGTCCGGTGCTGGCTAATGCCTTCGGGCTGTCCATCGGCTTATCCGCCCTCTTTTTCTCACCGCTGCTGATACACATCCACGTGGCTTCGGTGATGTGGGTGGCGATGATGGTCTCCTCGATGGCAGCCCTTTTCCTGGTCCCCATATTTTACGGCTGGGGTAAGAAGGGCTGAAGACCAGGCTTTACTTTACCTTTACCCCATAAGTATTATAATAAACCTGTATGCGCATTCTGGTTGTAGAGGACGAAAAGGACCTGGCCGATGCCATCGCCAGGGGATTGAGCAAGCAGGGCTATGCCGCCGATGTTGCCTGTGACGGCGAAGAAGCCCTGTTTATGGTGGAGGTAAACAGCTATGACCTCGTCCTCCTCGACCTCAATCTGCCCAAGGTAGACGGCGTGGAGGTCTGCCGCAGAATTAGGGCATCGGCTTCGCCGGTGGGTATACTGATGCTGACAGCCCGCTCCGGGCTGGACGACCGCATCGAGGGGCTGGAGCAGGGCGCCGATGATTACCTGGTAAAGCCCTTCCATTTCTCCGAACTGCTGGCGAGGGTGCGTGCCATACTGCGGCGCAAGGGGGAGCCGCGTTATGATATTCTACGCAGCGGAGACCTGGTGCTGGACCCCAATACTTCAAAAGGCTACTTCAGGGACATAGAGCTGCCGTTTACCGCCAGGGAGTTTTCCATTCTGGAGTACCTGCTGCGCAATGCCGGGCGTATCGTCAGCCAGGAAGAGCTGCTGGAGCACGTCTGGAACGAGGACGCCAACCTGGTGACGCAGGCGGTCAAGGTGCACATCAATAACATCCGCAGGAAACTGGGCGCCGCCGGTGGTAAAGGAATCATATCCACCGTCAAGGGCAGGGGGTAT
>Ga0180431_10004045_pt1 | contig 18490 bp, 29 predicted proteins | sample SS_ome_11_FD_132459 | JGI IMG/M metagenome (GOLD analysis project Ga0180431, IMG submission 132459) | Hypersaline lake sediment archaeal communities from the Salton Sea, California, USA - SS_1_MS_1 metaG | ecosystem: Environmental > Aquatic > Non-marine Saline and Alkaline > Hypersaline >... | reverse complement strand
TCCATCGTCGGCCTCCTTCCACTGTGCTTGCAGCGTGGCGATGATCTCATCTACAGTACGCCGCAACAAAGCCAGCGCCTGCTCCTGAGAATCATTGAAGTTGAGAGGGCGTGGTTGCGATGCCATCATCCGCTTGCCATATAGATGCACGTCGATATCTACGCGGCCCATCACACCAACCTCTTTTGGTTCTGGGATTCCACCGCCTCCAAGACAGAAGGCATAGTTGGCAAACAGGCTGCGTTCTGTACCGCTATTGGTAATCTTTAGTGCCCAGCCGCGATAAGTCTCTGTACATTCAATGTGTTCAGCCATCGTCGGTCTCCAAAACAATCCCAAGTTCCAGCAGGTCGTCCTCCGACTCCGTTACCCGATGATCCGGGCAGAACGCCTTGCCGTCAGCCGCCGGCGTCCCTTGGAACGTCCAGCCGGCGTCGTGGGCGTCTTGGGCAAGCAACTCGACAGCATCGATCCTGCTGCAATCCGTAGCGTCGAGGTCGTCTACATATTGACGAGCCACCCCACACCAGTTCTTCGAGAACACGCGCCCGCAGACGGCGCACTTGAGGACCTGTTGTAGCAGGGCGGGCTTGCCGCAGTGGGCGCAGCGGGTATGCCAGCTACTCATCGTCACCCTCCAGCTTGGCCAGGGCGGCCATTAGTTGATCCTCCCGAACCCGCCCATCCCACATGTGAAAATCCAGAACGTGTCGAACCGTCTGGATCAACTCCGGAATCGCCTCCGGGTTGATCCCCGCGCAGGCGTTGGCACAGGCGACTGCATACTCGGCGTCGCGCCTGGAGTTGCAGAGAAAGCGACTACGCCCCAGCGAGTCGCGCACGCAGCTCCGGCCTAGCCCGTTGGTCTCGGCAATCCACGGCAGGTGTAGGTCGTCGTCACTCATCGTTGCCCTCCAGCTTGGCCAGGGCGACCAATGTGTCCCGCGCAGCGCCCTCGCTCATGTACTTCAGGCGAGGGCGTAGGCGTCGCACTGCCTCAATCAGTTCCGGTATCGCCTCCGGGTTGGCGATACCCGCGCAGGCGTTGAAGCACGTCACACCCGCCTCAAACACATCGTCGGGGATTCCCCCTTGCCAGTAGACTAGTCGCCCGTTTGCATCTACCACTCGCGATCCGGTCGGCGGTCTTGATATCCGCCACGGTAGCGGGCGCTCGTCGAACAAGTCACTCATTGCTTTCCTCCAGTTTGGCCAGGGCGGCCTTCATCTGTTCGATTCGCACCGCCTCGCCGACAATGGGTAGATCGAACAAGTGCCGCATCGCGTCAATGAATCCTGGAATCGCTTCGGGGTTGAGACCCGCGCAGGCGTTGGCGGCGGCGACGATGTACTGGGCCAGGTCCTCCTCCAGCGACGACGTGACACGGTTACCATTCGCCGCGTCGATCTGCCACAGCTTGTCGCAGCCACCCGAGTAGGTGTGCCACGGCAGCGGGTATTCCTTGTACAGGTTGCTCATTGCTCTATCCTTTCTATCTTTACCCAACGGCGCTTGCCCCGGCCCCAGATGATATCATCACGCCAGCTGCCCTAGCTGCGTCTATAACTTCTAGCAGATGTGCGTGTGCTTGAGCAACTTTCTCCTTCATGCCAGCAGGCGGCTGTGTGCACTCGCTGCCTTCTATACACGCGTATGCTTGGCGGTATGCCCACGCCGCCCGGACGATATTTCCGTAATGCTCCATTACTTCGTGCAGCATCAGCATTTCTTCTGTCCTTTCTGTTGCGGCTCGCGTGGCGCATAGCCGCGTATAGCCTCTGACCTAGCCGCCACACGCCCGCACACTGTGCAACGCATGCCAGGCTTTCCACCGACCGACACTTTGCACGGATTGAAAACACGGCAACCTTCGCCGTGCAGCTTGTCCTGCGCCGGATGCCGGCAACCACATCTGGCTATCATGTTTCTTCTCCTTTTGAACAAGCCGGCGGATTTGCCGGCGGGTCGTCCAGCGGACGGAAGTACGTTGCAGGAAACGTACATGCCTCCTGATACAACTCGTCCAAGCCTACAACCACAAGACGACCAGTAAACCCGTCTTTCTGGATTCTGACAGGAACCCATGCGCCTGCTCTGACGATGGTAGCGCCGTGTGCAGCCCTTGATTCGTCCCAGAACCAGTAGTAGCCCGGACCAACATCAGCAAATTTGCTGATGTTAGCTTCCCATTCGCCACACCACTCGTTTGCCTTCCTCGCCGGAAACGCCGAGCACCGGCGATGGCACTCACCTGCAGCCAGATTCAGGTTCCCGGCCAAATCTGGCATTTGCCAGAACTTACAATTCTCGCAAATGCGTAAACGAGTATCGTCCTTGTCCATGCTCTGCGACTCCTTTCGGCCGTTAAAGCCTGCTCTTAGTGGTCTGGAAGAATTGCTGGACTTGCACAGTAAGTCCGCCAAGATTCAGCCTCTTCTCTGGTTAGGAACCAGTGAATACCGTTCGAGCATTCATGCCAGCGGCAGGGGTCCCAGCTGTCTGCGTCTATACGCTCACCCGGACGGTACTCGGTACGAAGCCCGCAATACTGCGTGTACCCCTCACCTTCTAAAACAACAACGTAGTCGCTGCGAAACTTGCGAGTGGTTGCGCAGCTACGGCGGGCATCCGCCGGGATGCGCAACTTGCACAGCCTGTCGTCCAACAGTTTCTTCCAGGCAATCAACTCACCTTCAGGTGCCGGATGGATGCCGGCAGTGAGATAAGAGACGATGATCCCGCACAAATTGGCCTCGATCAGATTGGCCCCGCGCAGATTGGCCTCGATCAGATTGGCCCCGCGCAGATTGGCCCCGCGCAGATCAGCCCCGTCCATGTTGGCTCTGCGCAGATCAGCCCCGCGCAGATTGGCCTCGATCAGATCAGTCCCGTCCAGGTTGATCCCGGCCAGGTTGGCCCCGACCAGGTTGGCCCTTTCGCCCTGCTCTTGACGTGTAGCTATCCAGATTCTGTGCTTGTCCAGCACCTTCTTCAGCTCTTCCTGGTTCATCATCTCCTCCTTGACAAAATCGGCCGGGATTCCCCACCCCGGCGCCTGCAGCAGACCTGTCTGTCCTGTAGCAGCAGGGTCTGCCTCCGCCCGTCCCGTTGACGCCAGGCTTCATCAATCCACCTGACACCCAGATTCGACTTCTTGCGGCCGAACCACTTACCAGGCTCTGCCAAGCCTCGATGTTGTCAGTAACTGATGTAGAGACAAGCGCAAAAGCTCGTCTCTTCCAGCTTGATTGTAAGACCGTGAGCATGACAAAACGCTAACAGCTTGTTCTTCCACGCGTCAAGCACACGAGGCTGCACGCAGATTCCGCAGTCTGAACGCAAATCCCTCGGAATCCATTCTTCGCGCAGAGACTCCTTGCAAGCCAACCAGTATGTCGGATCTTCGCAACTGCCCGACATCACGATTGTTACGGCGCTGTCAGACGGTATTCCTTCTACTTCCTCTGCCAGATCCATGCGTTTCAGAGCAGTCTGCTCGTCAGGCTTGTAGCCGTAAAACACCGACAGATGGTAGTCAACGCTCATGCGTAGCTCCTTGCCTATTCCGTACGCTCGTACACAGAAAAGACGCGCACCCGGTTGCCAAAGCCCATTAATACTGCTACTACTGCGACCGATCTCAGCGCAGCAGGCGGACGCGCCCAGATATAATGCAGCATACCAGCGCGCCCGCCAGGCTTAAGGACCTGAACACACTTGCGCAGCAGCTCTGCAGGCGACGGGAACCCAACACCCTTTCCGCCGTACATAGCTGCATCCTCCGGTGTGTACGGAGGATCGCACAAAATTGCGTCCCATTGTGCAAACCCAGGAGCGTACGGAATATCCTCGTCGGTCAAGTCTACGCAGTGATCCGGCTCAACAGCCGGATCAGCATCAAGGGTAAAATCGTTCTTGCCCTTGCCGCGTACCCCAGGATAATCTTTCACTCGTCCGGAACACACATGCAGTACGTAATCGGTCTGCGCCACACCCAAAAGCACTCTGGCTCGTTCCAAAAACCCGTTCGGGAACGCGCCGTAGTACTTTACTTTGGGTCGCGCAAGAATCCATACGTCTGTGATCGGTCTCGTGCCCAACTGTTCCTCCTTGACGCTACCGCGCAAAAACTTCCTGCTTACGCAACTCGATCGCCTGTTCCAACAGGCTGTTCATATGGTCACGAGCAGCCCGGTACGTCGGCAGATTTACCAACATGGGCTGAACGGAATTTCTCTCCAGCAGATAACGCACGTGCAAAATCCGTTCTGCGGCATTCCTAACAACTTCACCAGGAGTACGATATGAGACTGCAGAGCTCACAGCTTCCAGAATAGCCATCCAGCAAGGATTACTCTTCACAAACGAGCTTTCATTCGCCCTAGTAAGAATCTGCTGATTAGCCTGCTGATAATCAAAATGATGAAGTACATCATCATCATCGGGCATACAATCGCCGTTGCGCATATGGTGTCTATGCATAGTTACTACGTCTGGCATGTCCATAATATCATAGATATCGTCTCGGGCTAGCCAGCTACGCATGTAATCTACGTAGTCGCAGGCCAGATATCTGAACTGATCAGACATATTGACTGACCATAGAGCTGTTCTATGTTCAGCCTGCACATGGTCAGAGAATTCCAGAATTTCACCGTCTAGCTGCACTCGACTAACTAGACAATGATTGCAGCCATACAAGCCCATCAAGCCGTCAAACGGCTTGAACGAAGCGTGCAGGGCGTTCTCCTTGCATAGAGCCTTCTTTGTATCTATGGACAGAGTGACACCCTGTACGATAGGCAAATCGCCAAATACCGTGCGGCCGATGACACCTGCTGATTCTACGACTGGCCGAGCAAAATGCCAGGCCAGCTTTCTTCCTTTGAAAGAGTTGCCTGCAGACACGCTAGCCTCCTCTCACACTCGCCGCGTCCGACGAGACCAGCAGCACGCTAAACGGGCTAGCCTCGGCCTCGATATCCTGTAACAAGCCGGCGCTAACGACCCAGCCAGGCAGCACGTACACTGTCACTGAATCGCTCTGTCTGCGCAGACCTACAGCATGAATGCCGTTTACGCCCAGAAACTTCTTACGCACCTGTCTTTTTGCGTCCTCAAGCGCCATGTTTCATTCTCCTCTGAAACGCCGGCTTCGGCAGGACGCCGAAGCCGGCTTTTGATCGACAACTCAGGCGTCACGAAACGCCTTGCCGGGCGTCCTGATACGACCAGGACGCAGCAAGGCTTCTATCAGAACGCTTAAAAGAAAACGCCACTCCTCGCCGCTGTCAGGCTGATGAGGCTGATAGACGTAGCATCCGCCCGACTCTGCGTTGTCGCGTGCGCGGCAAGCGGCTCGCTCTTGCCAGTTAGCCTGGCCCATGGCATCCCGGCTCCTGCATTCCACCGTTACTTCGCAAGGGAGCGTGTAAGTCCCTCGCGACGTCAGCACGATGCGCCGTTCCGCAGTCTCGAAGATGACGAAGCTATTACCGTCATCACTGACCTGGGCTGGTAGAGGCGAAAGCAAGTCCTGACGCGCCTGCTCGATGGTGCCTACAGCCATTCGGACAACTTCCACGTCGTTGGTCTTGCATAGCAACAAGACCAACTCAGAGACCAACTCATTGATCCTGAGCTCCGACTCCACCTCCCCGTTTTCTCCAGAGTCTCGTACAGTCTCTACACACTCCTGTAGCTCGCGAGCTAGAGGGCACAGAGCTGTAAGCGCTGCCTGATCAGTCACCTTGGCCATGCTCGTCTCCTTTCTCGTACAGCTTGAGCAGGCTGCATGCCGACCGCAATTCATCCACGCTCCGCGTGGTGTCAGCGATCTTGCGAAGCTCTGCTACCAACTCGTCACAGGTGTACCCTGTGGCAGGATCGTAGTCGTTGTCCTTACGCTGTGCACGCGTCAGCGCCATTTCGATGTCTGACACCGAAAGCTCCTCACGCGGCATGGGGACCGTCTCGCCTATGTTAGGATTCGCCTCCTTCCAGCTGATGCGTAGCAGCCGGAGGAGATCCTGCGCCTTCACGAGACACTCCAGCCCGTTTGCATGATCTACGCACAGCCGCAACTGCGACGTATGAATCACGATACACGGGCCTTTATACTCACCCGCCGCGTCCGTAACGACCTCGACATGCGTAATGTCGAGGAGCGGAATCCGCGCCTCGGTATACGTGGTTGGCGGCGCATACCTGGACCTCTGCAGCACCACCAGCTTGTCCTCTTCGATTTTCCAGTACTTGGAAATCATGCCTTCCTCCTTCTGTTGTCCGCTTCACTTTCCAACCTAACCAATACTTGGCTAGGATGGTCTCCGGCACCAACAACGGTGCCGGTATATGTGAGCAAAAACAGATCTCGGTCTTCCTTGGTCTCTTCAAGGGTTCCCATGATTACGTAGTCAAACCAGCCGGGATCGTCGACGTACGCACTGCGCAGTCGCACTTTTTCGCCTGGTACAGCTATTCCAGCTGCTTTTACTATGTGCGCTTCCATCTTCTTCATCCAGGAACCTCCTTCCTCCTCGATAGCTAAGACAAGAAGCTCTTGGACCCGGCCGGGTCCAAGAGCTTTGCCCCTCGTCTCAGTCTGACAGCAGAGCCAGCAGCTCGCTCGCCGCTTGGCGTGTCAGCTGCCACGACGAATACTCCTTCTTGATCAGAACGCCGTCGCCGCATCTGATTTCGACGTACGGCCCGCTCGGGTCGTTCACTGCGGCCACTCCCGAGATAGCGGTGAAGTGGACACGCGCCTCGCTCTTGCCCGACACCAAGCGGAGTGACTTGGCTACGACTGACCAGCTCTCGCTGGTTGTCGGTTCGTCAAGAGCGACGAAGATGTGATGTTGGCAGAGGTTGCGGTCTGCCTCGCAACGTACCACCGTGCCCTTCACGCCGGGTGCGTCCTCGGCTACGATCTTTGCGGCACCGAATGATGCATCCCGCTGCACCCTTACGCGCGTGCCTACAACGACAGCGTCGGGCTGAATGACTGCCACATGCGACATTTCGTCCTCCTTGCCAGTTCTTTACTGGCAATTAAGGCAAAAGCTGTAACTCGGTCCGGTTACAGCTAAGAAATGGGGAATGGGTCTTAGCTAAAACAGAGAGGATGAAGCAACGCTTCATCCTCTCCTTAGAGCCTCCTACTCCAGAGTTTCTGGAGTAGTCAGGGCCATGGTCGCTTGTTCCTGGTAATCCTGGTAATCTTTCTCAGGGATGTCGACCGTTTCCCAAACTACGTCCCGCGCATACCACTGCGCCCAATACACGTTGGGAGCAGTCACCGTACGCGCAGCCGCCACAACGCATGACGCTGCTCGATACGCAGCGTATAGTGGCCCATGCTCCGGCAAGCCCACCTCAGCCTCAATCGCGTCGCCGGCCATGTGCCGGCTGATGGTAGCACAACAGCTCAGCAACGTCGCTGCGCCAGCCAAGTAACGGCGCAGAACGCTAACGCAGTCCTGCAAAGTCTGTGCGTCAGACGCTCCTTGCCGCGCCGCCATTATCGTACCATCAACATCCCCCCGGGTTGCTTCGCCGTCGAGATAACGGCGAAGAACGCTAACGCAGTCCTGCACACGGCTATCACCCGGCATTGCCGCCCCGTAAAGCGGTGCGACACGCTCCGCGAACCCGATGACTAGACAGACCATCGTCGAGCGCGGCAGCATCCGAGTCAGAACCCCCCACCTCTCTGTCCAAGGGGCGTCTGCGCCCAGTACCTCTAGCGCCGTTAACGACTCTCGCCCCGCGAACAGATTGACGATCCGCTCGCTCATCTCAACGCCGTCGCAGTACAGGCAGTCCACGCAACGGCACTCCACTTGCCCACAGACTGAGTGTATACTCATCGTCGTCTCCTTGCCAGGATGCCAGGAAATCGGCCGGCTCAAGTCCTGGCAGCTTGAGCCGGCCATGCAAACTTGATGGCAGCTAAAAGCAGGAATTGTTTCCAATTCCATGAGAGCTGATAGCCACCATCTTCTCTCATATAAATATAACGCGTTTTGGGGGTCGAATTAAGCGCTTTCAGGAGCCTCTTGAAACCGCTAAAATAGGGCGTGGAAAGGAGCTTGCCTTGATTCAAACAGACGACGAGGGCTACCTGATAGCTCATACAGACGGCTCAGTAATACGAGATCTGTGTGTGCCGTGCACGCCTTGGAATATTATCATGGACGATTACGAGATATCAGTAGCTGGCTACGAAGATTTCTGGAGCGACTTCTATCCTCTCAAGAAGCGCGCAAACGAAGACGCAGTTGAGCTTCTTGAATACGACACCCCACAAAGCCTGTATATTCCCCCCGCCGGAGGTCAGATAGGAGGCCTCGCTAATATCGACTCACGGCTTCGAATGATTCATTCCGGCAGAACAAACAAGCGACCGAACTGGCTGGTATACCTTCATCCCAACTGCATAGGCAAAGGCTCCAGCTGGAGACCCTGGCCAGACGAGATGCCATCTGATGTGCCAACAATGTACCGGCATACTGTGCCGGGCGTGTACGATGAAAACCCCAAATTCTGGGCATATCAGTCCTCGTACAAGATCATGTGGAATTTTGCGGTCGAAGGATGGCCTGATTTATCATGCGTAAAGCCGCCTCGGCACTTTCATAGATTTACCAACTGGCGATCTAACACCGACGATTGCAACTGGGATGTTTTTGACTGCGGTGATACTATACCTTGGCGTTGCGGTTTTCTCACGTGGGATATGTGGCTCATGTCCTCATACGGACCAGGCGAAAAGATAGACAAACGCATTCTGCTGTTCTTCACAAATAAGCATGTCGGCGCCACGTCAAATCCAATGATTCTCATGACACCGGAACTTTTCCACAGACACCAGCCCACACTCGGCACTGTCAATAAGTATGTGTTCGAGGTCACGTGCCTGAACGGATGGTACCCTATCTTGGACGAAGGGTCGTGCAACCTGCTGTCATGCATCCTGAGACAGTGCGTTTGCTCCGACTGTGGACGAGTGCAAGAAATTTCACCGCTAGAGTACGATGACTGGTCTGCATTTGTTGCAGGCGCCGGCTCTGTATGTACCGGAGTCTGCCCCAGCTGTGGAGGCGCAATGCAGCCTGGACACTGCTTCGCAGATCCCTGTTTCATCGCGCCGCTGTTCCGTTTGCGTATTTGGAGGTGTGAAGCTGACAACCCCACCCAAACAATAGATTTCACCGAGCCTTATTACGACACAGGCTTTCTGGTAATAGACAGAGTCACGTCAGGAGCGCCGGATATGCCGCGGTGGTCTCAGTGGGTAAACAACTTTGCGCACTATACTCATGACCACTATCGTAATCCTACATCTTCTACCGACGAGTGTGATCGCGTAAAAGCGCGCCTATACATGGATTACATATTGCACGACCCTATTCAATACACTGAACATGATAACTATACTTTTGCCGGCGCAGGGCCGCCTTCCTGGTGCAAATACAGTTCCTACATACGAGATGGTATGGTTCACGGCGGCTCGCGTACGCCTTTAGGACAGTGGTTCACCAGAACGGATGTAGACTGGACTGAGATTGACCCGGCTATAGACCCTACTGACGATGGCGTAGTTCCTTAGTTGTTTACGTGCGTACATAGAAAAACGGGCTGGTAACCAGCCCGTTTTTTTTTTAGCTATCAGCCTGCTTAAGGTACGAGATCCGGTATGGCGCTATCTTCTGTCTCGGGAACTTTTAGGCTTTCTTCCTGTTTCTTAGCTATATCACCTCTAATACGATCGTCCAACCAGCGCAGAACGCGCAGCCTTGCCTGCTGTGATAATGGTGTAAGCGTCCGTACCATAGTTTGTATGGCCTTTATTTCAGGGTCAAGCTTCCTGGGCATTATGTTCGGCCTCCAAGTTATCGAGATGCCGACGAAGAATCTCGCCTATGTTGATAGTGCTGCTTATTTCCGGCTTTGCTGGCGGCTGTGCTTCAGCTGCTTCAGAAATACTGAACGAAGCCGCCACAGAGCCGTCCTCCTCGATGAATGAAATATACACGCTATCGCAAATAGCTATGACTTCCGCCTTGTTCCTGATAGCCAGAACAACCAGGTCGGATGCCATCATGCCTAAGCCTGCGGCTTCTAACAGCTGTGCCACACGCAGATACGCAGGAATATCCTGCTGACGGATGCCTAGCTCCAGCAGAACCGTCTGGAATACAAATCCAGCAGCTCTCATATGCATTTGCTGGATATTAGATGAAGCCTGGCTGCCGGGCCTGGCCGGCTGGGCCTGCTGCATCGATCTGGGAACGCTTCTCATACCCTGCTCCTACCAAACATGCGTCATTTCAAATCGAGCACAATACTTGCAGATTCCCTCGTCGTAATAAGCGCGTGGAGGATTACACGCGTTCACCGGAATGCCCAGCTCCTTGCGGCTGTTCCACGCCAGAGTCTGTGCTTCCTTGGAAATAGCTTCAGCAAAGGTATCACACTCCAGAATCATAATTCCAACGTCACCGTCTATCCTGGTATCACGTACTTTTATTGCCATCTACTGCTTTCTCCTTTAGCCAGCAAACTTGATAGGCTTGCCTTTCTTGTAGTACGTAAATTCGAGCTTATCGCAGTTTGCCAGCTTTTTGAATGCGGCCAGATCTGCAGGCGCCAATCCTGCTATCTTAGCCTTTATAGCGCTGGGTGTATCACCCAGCCGCGTACGTTTACGACTACACCTTCTACAGCCCTTGGTAACACGAACAGGTATAAGCCCTGGAAATTTTGATGCCAGACCCTTGTTCGTGCCCATGCGCTGTAGCACACGACTGTTTACGTAGCAAACAGGTCTCATTTTGCTAGTCCTAGCAATTTGTTATGAACTACTAGACGAAGAAGACGAGGACGAAGATGGGGCTGCCTCGCTGCCTGCCTGCGCTGTATAGCTGGTCTCGCTGTCTACGGTATCTATCGCATTCAAAGTATCGACCAGCAAATCTATATCGTCCTGGATCTTAGCCCAGGTATCGGTCAATACATCCATTGACCTGAATAGTAAGCTGACTGAGTTGCGTCTAAACCACTGTGAATCTGCAGGATTAGGCGCATCCTCCGGATATTCTTCCAGATCAACCGGCGAGGCAATAGCTTCAAACCGATCTTCTGACGAGGAGGAGCCAGGATAAGTAGGCAAACGCCTGTAGACAAAAATAGCAGGGCTTACACCCACAGCACTGTCTACACTGATATCGAGACGAAATCCACCATCATATAGAGGATCTTTGTAGAAAGTTCGTGTATAGTCGATTCGTATCATAACCGGCATCCTACCACACTTGCCTGGCCTCGTCAACTCCAGTCCGCAGTAAATGACATAAGCGGCCTGATCAAGAACACACCTGCCTTGGATGCGCTTACAGGCAGCCCGGTAACGAGCATTGTCATGCTGCGCGTAATAGGCCAGAATCGTGCAGGCACGCTTGAGCACCCTGCATGCTTTATGCAGCTTGACATTATTGACATAGTCTGTTCATTGACCTGAAACGTAATAGCCAGCGGAGAGCTGTATGCTGACAAGGAGTGCATAAAAGACCTTCCACGACTATTCGAAGCCTGACTATGTTTGCCTCGTTCATGCGGATTTCCCGTTCCAGCTGTGTCACAACCAAAATTGCGCGCTACCGCCGGAAATAAGATCAAGACTCTCTCCACCATAAAGGCTTGCGGTTCGAAACGGATCTGGGCGGCATTGTACCACACCACGCGCGACTACGCGTGCGACGCCTTAATTCAGAATTCGCCGCTGAGCAGCCTTCTACTGTAGGCATTCTGCCGTGTCCTTGCCCGTCTAGTAACACAGGCAAATAGAAACGAGAAACCGAATGCATGTATTTTGCTGTACTGCCACTGCTACAATGACTAAATCTGTAAGGTTCGTACGTAGGTGCCGTCGGAGCTCTGTACCCGTATTTACGAGCAACTACAGGAAACAGGATCATCGTACCTCCTATACGCTTACGTCTTTGCTGCTCGGGCCTCGCCTATCAGCGTCGCTGATTTTCACAAACATTTTTTGCTTGTTATTTGCTACAGCCCGATAACACTGTTTCATCGGATCACACTTGCCTTCGGACCACTGCCACAGGGCGGCTCCTAGCATCACATCTCCTCCGTTGTGTATAATTTCAGGATCAGGCCAATTAAGTTCGCGCAGTACATCTATATCGCAAAACCAGAATCCGCCGGTCATAAACTCTACCTTCCAGCTGTGTTTGGCGGGATTGATCTTGTACGGCACTCCTGCATACCACGGCCTGCTGCGTATCCACTTTTGCCTGTCCGCCTTGATCCACTGAAAATACCTCTTGCCGTAACATACGGCACCCTTGCAGTAATTAGCCGCCACCATCTTCTGTGCCGCCTCGAACCAAGGCTGCGTAAACCAGCTGTCGTCATCAAGCCATAACATCCATTTCGTCTCAACACGAGGCAACATACGCCGCATTGTAGGATACTTGTACGGACCTTTATCTGGATCTTCAGTCACCAGCTCGAATGGTACCTTGGCATTAGCCAGCACGTGCTGCGCATAATCATAAGACTGCTTGCTCAAGTTATTACAACCTACAATAACCTTTTTTAAAGCCTTGCCAGGTGTGTTCGCCAGCAACGAATCCAGACACCGCCGATGCATCTGATGCATCGTAATATTCGGCCCCTTCTTGATTTTGATAACTTGATTGGCATCGGGACCAAAAAGCAAGACGCAGGCTGTCAACTCAGCAAGCTCGCCAGATATCGAAGGCGCTGCCTTGACTTCGGGCGCAGCTTTTGCCTTTGGGGCTTGTGGCTTGGCTGCAGGCGCTGGCTGTGTCCGCGGCTGCGCGGGCGAGGGCGCCTCCGCCCTGGCTACGAGAGCGTTTATATCTGTCTGCAATTCATTTGCCAGCTTGGTCACATCTTTCAGCTTGCTACGCATCTGCTCCAGTGACTGTCGTATTGTGCTGTAATCATTAGGAGAAGACGGAACCGCCATACTTACTACCTCCTTACCTGTCTGTAAACGTTTTCGCACATACTCCTGTCCTTCTATCCAAGCAGCTATTCTAACAGGTGAGATTTCGCCTGACCGGTATTTGAGCACGCCGTTTACTACGTCGTCAGGTGAAATCACTGACAAGCATTCTGGCTGCGGTATAGTACCAGTAAGCACCGGTCTGGAACACAGCTTGTCTGCTGGGCATCCGCTCTTTTTAACATGATTCTTCCAGCATCCGTCGTTTGTGCAGCAGGGAAACCTGCCCATCGTCTCCAGAAACACGTGACCCTCGTACTTCTCCCACCAGGGAGGCTCACGTCCGCCTGAGACTACGACGCACGGCACGCCGCAGGCCGCAGCCAGGTGCATAGACGCAGTTACTACACACATGACACCGGACGCATGCAGCACCAGCCGCATCAGATCTCTGAAATCGGGCGTCTTGCCCACCAGATTGACTACGCCGGTCAACGGTGGATGAACATGATGTCCCGGTACTTTCTTGCTCTTCAAGCCCACCTGCACCACGGTTATGCCAAGCTTGTTTAGCTTGTCAACCACAGCCTGCCACTTGGCCGGATCCCACCATTTAGCTGTGAAATCCCTCTTGCCGCCGCTGAGCATCAACCAATACGGTCTGTCAGGAAATACGTTACGTAACAGCGTCTCAGGACGAAACAGCTCTGTCTCAGTAAAATAGATATCTGCCCAATTATTAGTATGCGGAATCGGGCGTCCTATTTTGCCGGCTAGAAACTCTCCGAAAGCTCGTATGAAATGAAAATCGTGCCGTTCGCCTACACACTGAATGGCAGGATACTGCATCTTTATCCGACGACCGTTTGCTTTCAACGTAACAAACGGATTGTTCTGCCAGATGCAAGTACAGCTGCCACCAACTGATGTCTGATACTGACCGGGATACGCCTTGTGCAGATCCCTTACAGCAGCGGTAAACATCAGGATATCACCAGGTGCCTGATGATTGAACAAGTGCAAACGTTCCATTGCTACTCACACATCCAGGGCCGATGCGGCTCGTATGGTCTGTCGCCATACGGGAACACTGTGCCAAAGCCGCCAAAGTCAGGCCCTTCATAACAGTACCTCGGGCTGAATACCCAGTAAGGCCAGCACCTATCACTTCCGTGCGGCTGGCACGCATCTTCCTGCTCGACTCGTACCAACTCGCCGACTTCGTTGAAATAAAGTATGCGCCAGCTTTTCAGTATAGTGTCGTTTTTCTCTTCCCAGGTTTTCTCGGCACAGTCGGGGTTGTCCTCGCGATAGGGCGGGCCTTCACAATCCAGCCACTCCTGATATACATCGGTCAGCACTCTTACTTTTACGCCGGCGCGACGCGTCAGCCCCAATTCAAAACGATTCCAGGTGCCGTTGGGATCATCGGTTAGATCCACGAAGTAGGGGTCGTATGCCGGACTATATCCCTGTATCCAGGTCCTGTCCTCTGAGTATTTATGCGTACCTACAGGCACAAAATTAACATACGGCACATTGCCGACAATAAAGCCAAACGTACATAACGGAAATCGCCAGCCTATCTGGCAATCTTTGCGCTGCCACTGATCGTCGCCTACTAGAGGAAACGTAGAAATGCCCAGCCCGCCTCCTGCGCCTACCGCGCCAGAATATTCTGTCCCATCGAACGCCCACACCCTGCCTGACAACGTATCCATATTACGCAGATGCTTGAGTGTGTAAAATCCACCGCCTTCGATGCCATACACGGCGATGAATCTGTTGTCTCCGGACGTAGGAATTTGTAACTGCAAATCTATCAGCGGCTGGGCGGGATCCCCATCTTGCGCTGTAACTGTAGGCTCCAAACCCCAATCAGAATGCCCTGTGAGCGAGACGTCGGTTGTCCAGTCGGGCAGATGACATCCGAGCATACGCCAGTGCTCGTGGTTCAGCTGATCAGATCTGAATGCTCTGGAAACCCCTCCTGGAGATGTGACCGCAGGATCCGTCACAACGCCTACAACAAACGGCTGTGGTAGCGCAACATCAATACAGTCGCGTGCCCGAAAATCGCTCATTCTCAGCTCGACCCTTCATAATTACATTCATAGGCTACAAACACCGTATAGTCATCAGGCGCAGCCTGTACTGCAACCAGGGGTGTTTCTTGCGATATGAAATCCAGCTGACCCAATTCGTTGTAAATAAACGTGCGACTCAGGAACAGACATCGATTTGACATTTCAGGCGGATCGCTGTCGTCTACGAAATGTCGATGATAGAACACGTCGGTAGGCGTCTGCAGATACACACCCTTCGACCCTTCGGTTCCAAATCTTTGCCAGCTGTCAGTATCCTGCTGACCCAAAGTACTTGCCAGCACCTCCAAATACGGATAAGTGATCCCGCCTCCGCCCGCGTACCAGTCCGCTTCCGGGTCGGCATAGGCCAGCAATGCGACTACATTGTCAGGATCCGTAGAGACCATGTGCCCTAGCTGCCCGCGCCCTCCAGACCCGCCTGTGTAAGGCGTTATATTCCAGTCGCCTGCAGCTGTATCACCGGCCAGTCTGCAATTCTCAAAGATCATCCCGCCGGACCCTTCAGGAACAGGCGTACCTTCGTAATCACAGGTCTGGAAATCCCAGGTGCCAGCATAATCACCAACCGCTATGCAAACCACCAGGTCAGAATCCGTTGTGGACGGTACGGTAAGCTCAATATCTATCTCCGGCTTGCACGGATTGTCATCATATGCCGTTACATCTGCAGTCAGATCCCAATCAGCGCCTGCTACCACTGACGTATTGACGATGGGCAAATAACAGCCCAACATGCCCGGCAACCGCGGCAGCATATCAGTCATCGCCGGCATGCGCGCAACGGACGAAGGCGCAGGAGAAACTTCCGGATCGGTTACGATATGAATCGACCACGCATCGGGAATATCCTCTTGCTCAACGCAGTACGTGCCGTCTACGTATGTATGCCTGGAAAACGCCTTTGCCATGCTACTATTCCTGAGACGAGGAGAGACAGTTCTGCAGAAGCGCGTAGACCGACGACGTGTCCAGAGTCAGCGTGTGATCGCCTGTCTTCATCACAGTCATTCCGTTAACGCCCTCGATATCGAACACGCCGTTTAGCGACTGAATACCATTAATAGACAGCACCAAGTCGCTGCACACACTGCCTCGGTCTATAGGAGGCACGCCGGCAGGCTGGAAATCAGACGGATAATTACAAGCTACGCCTTGGCCTCCGCCATATGCGGATCTGAGCGTTATCGTATTGATCGTCTCATCGACCAGAATATTGCAATTCCAGCCTTCCCTGAATAGCAGGGGTCTGACAGTACATGCACCATACAGGGTAATATACGCCAGGTCAAGAGCTTCGCTAGATAACGCCGGCGCAATCTCTACACCGTCTGCATCTGTCTCTGACAAGGACGAGGAAGACGAAGAGGAAGACGAGGCCTCTTCAGGTAGAAACGACGAGAAGCAATAATGCTCTATATGGTGCCAGAGTGCGCCGTATACACGAGAGTACGATCCGGTATTACGTACCGAATCTTCTAAGCGCACAAAGTGACGCCACTGATACCCGTCAGCCTCTACCCAGCCACTGTCAATGTCATAATACGTCGCTGCCTCAGCCGAGCTGGATGATGACGAGGAGGATGAAGACGATGACGAGGATCCAGGCTCAACAGAGATATCCTTTATCATCACGCGAATTCGCGCTTTCTGGCCTATACTCTCATCCCCGTTCATGCAGAACACGGTCATCTTGTACGTTCGGCCGCTGTAAAACAGTGTTGGCTCAAACAGCGTATTGCTCTGCACACCGTCAGCATCATAAATGATCAGACGAGCCTTGTACAGATCGCCCGTCACCGGAGTCAACTCTGCATTACACTCGACCCTGAAATTCAGATCCCCCGGCAAGTATTTGTAGTAGTCTCCGTTCAACGAGTGTCTGCCGCCTAGCGGAGCTACTTCATCTCCCGTATCAGGATCCTCTCGCCAGGCCATAAGCTGACCACTGTGCTCGCCTTGCCCGCCTACTCCTGTTCCCTGGGATATATGGCCCCAGGCCGTACAGTTTGGATTCACACAATAATGATACGGTACGCCGCTCAACTCAAACGCTGGCGCCGGATCGCATACCCAGCCGGTTTCGAGATACGTGTTGTATTGACCAGGATGCGATACTGGCACCCTACAAGCAGCTCCAGCGCCTACGCCTTGATACTGTGTATAGTACCCTCCGCCTAACGCCAGATCGTACGTGACATTGGTCTGGAACGTAAATGTATGATTCAGTACGAAACTCTCAGAATGACGCCACGGACCTACTGAGCTTGCCCATGACGGATTCTCATCCTGCATCCTTAGAGTAAGAGCAATTGTCCAGCCGGGCCACATGATAGTCATAAGGCCCAGCGGCGTTATACGCCAGCCAGCGAACTGAAAACCAGCAGGCGTATGCACATTACCAGCCCACTCTTCAGCTGCTAAATCCTCATCTCCCAAACCAGCTTCACCAGTGTAGTAACCGGAAAACTGCACCAGCCAATCAGCGCAACCAGGAACCTCGGGCCAGATCGAGGGTATCTCGGAGCTGGATGAGGACGAATCAAGGCTGTATTCCGGCTCTGCCGGCGTAACGGTCAACGTCCCTTCCGGCGCCTCATTAGCAATCGTAACAGACCGAATCAACGTCTGAGACAGATTGCGAACCCTGGACGGCAGCACATTCACTCGATCGGCAAATTCGGAATAGTGCAAACCCGCGCTCAGAACAGCTGTCAGAGCCGACATGTTTGCCGTAACAATGCGACCCACAGCAGAGACATCCTCCCCTTCCCGTGTAGCACACGCTGTCAGTACCTCTACGGCATCAGTCGTGTTAAACCTGGTGAATTCCCATACCCAGTAACCCGCCGCAAAAACAATAATGATGCGATCGGATGCGATGTAGATTTCGCTCAGATATACGTCGCTGACCTCGTCTCCCATCTGCGCGCCCCAGACGAAGTCTGCATCCAGCAGCCAGCGCGTAGGCAAATCTATATTGCTCATACGCCCGCGATCTTCTAGCGGATACGAGCTGAATTCTACGTCGTCGTAGAACATCTACTTTCTCCAGGCAAGCAATTCCTTGACATCAGGCCCTATCCGCAGCTGACCGCTGGCTGCCGCTATGATTCTTAGTACCTGCAGGCTATAAGGCGGAACCTCGTCAACATAGTCGACCAGGACGTGTATCGTACCGTACTGATCCGCGCTCTTCTGAAACCAGGTGCCCGGCACAACGCCATGAATCTCGCTCTCGTACCCTTCGCCTATCAAGAACACCAACTCTTCCAACGGCTGGCGCAGCTGATAATCCGCCCACTTCGCCCGGCAGCTTTTTCTCCTCCACATAGGATCACCAAGCACATGCACGTATACACTCTGTCCGCCATCATACGTATCCAG
>Ga0180431_10004044_pt1 | contig 18490 bp, 20 predicted proteins | sample SS_ome_11_FD_132459 | JGI IMG/M metagenome (GOLD analysis project Ga0180431, IMG submission 132459) | Hypersaline lake sediment archaeal communities from the Salton Sea, California, USA - SS_1_MS_1 metaG | ecosystem: Environmental > Aquatic > Non-marine Saline and Alkaline > Hypersaline >... | reverse complement strand
TTAGCCGCTTCTCTCGACAGTTCAAAGTCGAGCCTTGACAGGTGTGTATAACCGGAGACTACTGCGCTTTTTATCCTCATGACACCATTATAAGTGTCACCAATCTATCTGAACTAGCTCAGGTTTGTAATATTGCGCATATTACGAGATGTGTTAGAATACGATTGAGGGGCGTTTAAATGCGTGAAGTGTCTTTATACAAAAAATTGCCAGGGAAACGTGTTATATGCAACCTGTGCCAGTGGCAATGCAACATTGGACCGGATAAAGTCGGTGTATGCCATATGAATCGCAATATAGATGGCAAATTGTATTCCTTGAACTATGCGGAGATTTCTTCAGTGAATGCGGATCCCATTGAGAAGAAGCCCCTTTTTCATTTTTACCCGGGAAGCAAGGTCTTTTCCCTCGGTACCTGGGGGTGTAATTTCCATTGCCGAGGTTGCCAGAACTGGCAGATCGCGTGCGCTGATGGCTCGACGCTGGAGAAACATTCACGCACTTTATCGCCCGATGAATCGGTGTCTATGGCCAAACGGGAGAGTTGTCAGGGCATTGCATGGACATACAATGAGCCTGCGGTATGGTTTGATTATACTCTGGACTCAGCCAAGATCGCCAAGCAGAATGGGCTTTACACGGTATATGTGACAAATGGGTATATATCGCCAGAAGCATTGGATACTATTGGGCCATATTTGGATGCATACTGCGTGGACATAAAAGGCTTCACCGATAAGTTTTATCGCGATATGGCAAAGATCGATAGTTGGCGAGGCATACTGGATGCAACGGAATGCGCTAAAAACAAGTGGGGCATGCATGTCGAGGTGGTCACGAATATTATCCCGGCGATGAATGATGATAGCGAACAGCTTGAAGAACTTGCATCCTGGATATGTGAAAAGTTGGGGGATCTGACCCCGTGGCATGTAACCAGGTTTTATCCTCAGCATGAGATGCTGGATATACCGCCGACACCGATATCTGCATTGGAAAGAGTGTACGACATCGGGGAAAGGGCCGGATTGAAATTTGTGTACTGTGGTAATGTGCCAGGACATGAGCACGAGAACACAACCTGTTATTCGTGTGGGCAAATGGTGATTAGCAGGGTGGGTTACGCTGTGGACATTTGTGGGTTGCAAGGCGACAGGTGTCGGTTCTGTGGTGCATATTTAAATATGAGGGTTGGTGGTAAGTGATGATAAGGCATCCGGTAGTAGCGGGTATGTTCTATGAGAGATCTGAATCAGCTTTAAGATCCCAGATAAGGGATTTGATCGATGAAGCGGTACCCAAGGAAGAGATCATCGGTATCATATCGCCACATGCCGGTTATATTTACTCCGGACAGGTCGCTGGTGCAGTCATTTCTCGAATGATAATGCCCGACACATTTGTGATCATGGGACCGAACCATACGGGCATGGGGCAGCCTTACAGCGTTATGGCAGAAGGGAGCTGGCTGACGCCGCTGGGGGAGGTTGAGATAGATTCAGCCTTGGCTTATAAGATTATCGATTCTTGCACTCATCTGAAAAACGATGCATCGGCACATTTGGAGGAACATTCAATTGAGGTGCAGTTGCCGTTCCTGCAGTATTTCAAGCCGGATATTAAGATCGTTCCCATGGTGCTTTCGAGTGGAGCAGTAGAGATATTTGCGGAAATAGGACAGGGGATCGCAAAGTCGATACGCGATTACGGTGGTAGAGTTGCGGTTATGGCCAGCAGCGATATGAATCACTATGAGTCGCATCAATTAACAGAGGAAAAAGACCAGAAGGCTATTGAGGCTATTCTAGATATGGATTGGAAGGAATTGATAAAGCGCGTAGCGAAATACAATATATCGATGTGTGGTTATGCACCGACTGTGAGCCTTATTACTGCCTGCAAAGAAATGGGCGCAACCATTGCAGAACTTATAATGCATCAGACGAGCGGAGATGTTACGGGGGATCACAGGAGTGTGGTAGGATACGCAGGTGTATTGATAAAGGGGGTAATTTAGTGATGCACCCGCTGGTAGAATTAGCAAAAGCTGCGATAGAAAGATACATACGCGATGGCGAAGTTATAAAGCCGGTTGAACTGACACCGGAGATGAAACAAAAAGCGGGTGTATTCGTGTCTTTGAAAGAGGGGGGGGCGCTTCGCGGATGTATCGGAACATTTGAACCGACTCGTGGAAACGTGGCTGAAGAAGTCATTGCCAATGCGATCATGTCTGCGACCCATGACCCACGATTCCCACCCGTGTCTGTAAAGGAATTAGAATCGCTGCAGTATAGTGTCGACGTTTTGTCGAAACCAGAACCTGTAGAAAGCGTCGATCAACTCGATCCTCGAAAATATGGAGTGATAGTGGAGAGCGGTTGGAGAAGGGGTTTACTTCTACCTGATCTTGAGGGGGTGGATACGGTCGAAAAGCAGATTGACATTTGTAGACAAAAGGCCACAATATCGCCACATGAAGATGTGCGTATTTATCGATTTAGGGTAGAGAGGTACGCATGAGATGTTTGGATATAACTGATGCCGTATTTCATTCTTAGACAGATGTGCGATCGATGATGGATGTGATAAGGTCAATAGATATGCTGGACTATATTGACAAATTATGCTATAATAAACAATTCGCCTAAAAATGGAGAATTATCGAATTAGATATAAAATTAAGTATAAGTATACAAAGGAGTGAGGGCGACACTTTGTTAACATGCATTGCTAAGTATAGTCATTAACTCTGGAGGCGATGAGCTATGGCTGGAGAAGAAATACCACAGGGACAATTCATGAATTTCTACGGCGGATTGGACAGTTCGCCAGATAGGAAGAAGAAAGACGCATTAAAAAAGGGCGTTGGACTTATGGAGCAGGGCAAGGAGTCCGATGCTATAGAAATCTTCAGAAAAGCACTTGATCTTGACCCTTCTGTTGCAGAACGGGCAGCCTTGTTCGTTCTTATAGGTAATTGTCACTTCGCGCTTGGTGAATTAGACCAGGCGGCTTCGCGTTATCGTGGTGCCGAATCTTCAGCCAAGCAGGCCAGGGACACGGAAGGTGTGGCCGCAGTTATGGCGAACCTGGGCCTGGTTCAACATGCTGGTGGAGAAATTGACCAGGCGGTTGAACTGTATGAGGGAGCTCTTAATCTGGAGAGGGCGGTTGGCAACCGGCAGGGAGCTGCTACAATACTGTCCAATTTGGGCTTGGTATACTGGCAGAGTGGCGACCTCAAAAACGCTTTAGGACAATTCGGACAGGCTCTCGATATATACAAAGATATTGAAGATGCAGAGGGGGAAGAAAGGGTAAATGAGTATATACAAGCAGTGGAAGAGGCTAAGAAGGAAACAAAGACTAAGGCTGAATTAGAGCCTGAGTCTGAGCCTGAGCCTGAGCCAGAACCAGAACCCGTTAGTAAACCGTCTGCCCGGGCAAAAGCTGCCAAGGAAGAGAAGATTGAGGAAGAGGTTAATGAGGAAGGAGTAGTGCCAGAAGAATCCGAAGAGGAGGAGAAGGAAGCTGAGATTGAGGAGCCTGAGGTTAAGGTTGAAGAGCCAGTAGATGAAAAACAGGGCGAGGAATTGCCCGAGGCTGAAAAGATTGAAGCTGAGGCTGTAGAGGTTGAAGAGGCTGAGGAGCCTGAGCCAGTGGCGCCTGGACCTGTTGACAGGAAGGATGGCAAAAAGGATAACAAGTCTGACGCGGCGTTAGAGGAGGTTCTGGGCTCAACAGGGAGTGCTCTCCAGATACGTGCCGATGTTGCCAGCAGGATAGGCGCTGGTATGGGCCCCGGGGATGTGGGTGTACTCTATTGGCGTAAGGGTGAAGTCGATAAGGCCTTAGAGCTTTATGAGCAGGTATTTCAGATCGGTAGGGAGACGAGCAAGCGTCTGGAAGAGGCAGCTGCTGCCCTGGCAACGGCTCTCGGTAACGTCGGAATAATGTATAGCCTAAGAGGTGATCTCGAGAATGCGCTTGGCTATTTTAAACAATCGTTGACTATAAACAGGGACATAGGTAATCTTACCGGAGAATCGGAAGACCTCAGCAGCATCGGTAATATTTACCTGCTCAGAAGGGATCTTGATAGGGCTCTGGATTTATATCAGCAGGCGCTGGCTATAGAGCGCAAGCTTGGCCGCCGCTGGGGTGAGGCAAATTCTCTGGGAAATATCGGGCTGGTGTATGCGGCTAAAGGCGATGCTGAGCAGTCAGTCGAGAATTTAAACGATGCACTGAAGATATTCGAAGAGCTCGATGCGAAGCTTGAGATACAACGGACTGCAAGAAACATTGAGGATATAAGAGGAGTTCAAAAGCCGAGTAAGCGGAAGTGAGTTTATAATAGATTAGCCTTCGATTGTATAATAGGATACAGAGCATCGTGAGGGGGTACGGATAAAAGTGAGCCGCCCCCTCAATTGTTTGAGGTTTTACATTCGAAGTGGAATCGGATATGTATATGCATCAGGGTAACATCGAACTATGAGATACGTGAAAACAATGTTTCACCGATATGTGTTCATTTTAACAGCTGTGCTAACGGTGTTGATAGATCAGGCAAGCAAATTGTGTATACGGTTGTGCTTAATCCCGGGGCAGTCGGTGCCCTCCGAAGGCGTCTTTCGAATAACATATAGCACCAACGAAGGTGGCGTATTCGGGTTACCGTTACATCAGGCAGTATTGATAACGCTGAGTGTGCTGGTAATCGTATCGATAACGTTCTTATACATGCGATATCCGATAGCCCATCATAAACTGCTAACGATCTCGCTGGGGATGATAATGGGTGGCGCTATCGGCAACTTGATTGATAGGGTCTTCGTCGGCGAATTCGGCAGGGTGGTGGATTTCATCGACATCGGCGCCTGGCCTGTATTCAACCTGGCTGATTCCGCGATCGTCATCGGTACGGCTATGACTGCATATTATTTCATATTTCTATATAAAAAGGATAAACCGCAGAAGACGCCTGATGGGAAAACACTTTGAATTGCTGGTAAAGAGTGATGGCATACGCCTTGACAAGTATGTGTCCGGCGAGTGCCCGGAACTGTCGCGCTCATATGTACAAAAGCTAATAGCAGATGGCGATATAGTGGTAAACGGCGAGTCAGCCGATGACAGCCGCAAGGTGAAAGCGGGTGATACGATTAGTGTTAATGTACCGGTGTCTTCATCCGCTACTCCAAAGCCGGAAAACATACCGCTGGATATAGTGTACGAGGATAAAGATGTAGTAGTTGTCAATAAACCTGCCGGCTTAACGGTGCACCCCGCACCTGGGCAGATGGAACATACATTGGTTAATGCGATCCTGAATCGATACCCGCATCTGTCGATTGGAGGTTCGACCAGGCCTGGCATAGTACACAGGCTGGACAAGGACACTTCAGGGCTGATGGTGGTAGCAAAAAACGATGCCGCTCATCGGAACCTGTCGAATCAGATGAAGTCGAGGGGTGTTGTTAAGCGGTACAAGGTGCTGGTGCATGGGCATATCGTTCCGGAAATGGGGGCTATTGAAGCGCCGATAGGACGTGACCCGAACAATCGCAAGAGGATGGCAGTCGTCGAACGCGGACGTGAGGCACGAACATTATACAGGGTCGAAAGGTATTTAGATAAATATTCTCTGCTCGTTGTTACGCTGGAGACGGGCCGGACACATCAGATAAGGGTGCACCTGTCAGCGATTGGGTTCCCGGTTGTCGGAGATAAGGTCTACGGCAGGACGTCATCCATAGCAGGTAGGCAGTTTTTACATGCGTACTATCTTGGCTTCAAGTTGCCGTCGAATGGGGATTTCGTTGATTTTTCAATAGCATTGCCAGCGGATCTTGCCGCGGTATTGGAAAAGATATGAAATATTGGTTACCGTAATTGCACGATATTGTAAATGTGATCAACTGGATGGTAAAATATCGGTTACATGTACAGTTCGATTATTTTTGAGTTGTCGCCAATTAAAAATTTGTGACACAGGAGGGGATAGATGACAAGCAGAAGCACAAGTGGAATGGCGGTAGCAGCCCTTGTATGCGGCATTTTAGGTTTGTTGATACCGTTCGTCGGATTGCTTCTGGCATTGCTGGGCATCATATTTGGTGGTGTAGGGATGGCGCAGACGTCAAGGGACCCTTACCTAGGTGGTAAGGGAATGGCAATAGCAGGTCTGGTCTGTGGCATTCTGGGGCTTATCGGCTGGATAAGCGTTTTCGCAGTACTGGGATGGGCATTCTGGCAGGTAGGTACTACAGTACCGTATTGGTATTAGGCATTGTAGCTATCACTTTGTAGACGATGCTCTAATTGCCTGGGTCGGGCTCCGTATGTTCTAGAGCTTCGAACATCTTTTAGCACCCATATTGACTGTGTTAAAGTTTTTGTTCGATTTTGGCCCACGAATCGCGCAGTGATATCGTTCGGTTGAATACAAGATGCTTGGGGGAAGAATCCTTCAAGTCGGTGCAGAAGTAGCCTAGACGTTCGAACTGATACCGGTTGCCCGGGGCCGCAGTGGCAAGGCTGGGCTCAACGTAACCGCTGACAACCTGAAGCGAATCCGGGTTGAGAAAACCTATAAATCCCTCACCCCCGACAGCATCAGACGGATTCTCTGCGGTAAACAGCCTGTCGTATAAACGTATTTCTGACTCCAGCGCGTGCGTCGCGGAAACCCAGTGAATGGTGCCTTTGACCTTGCGCCCGTCTGGCGGGTTACCGCCGCGGGACCCAGGGTCGTACGTGCAGTGCAGCTCAACCACCTCGCCGGTACGCTCGTCCTTCTTCACATCGACGCAGGTTACCAGATACGCGTATCGCAGCCGCACCTCACGGCCGGGGGCAAGGCGGTAGAACTTCACGGGCGGGTCCTCGCGGAAATCGTCCCGCTCGATGTACAGAACGCGTGAAAAGGGCACTTTGCGCGTCCCCATGCCGGGGTCTTCGGGGTTGTTGACCGCGTCCATCTCCTCCGCCTGGCCTTCGTGGTAATTGTCGATGACCAGACGGACGGGGTTCAGCACGGCCATGACCCGGGGAACGCGCTTATTCAGATCATCCCTGATACAGTGTTCCAGGAGCGCGATGTCGATCAGGCTGTCGGTCTTGGCGACGCCCACCCGGTCGCAGAAATCGCGGATGGCCTCTGGTGTGTAACCCCGCCGGCGCAAGCCTGCGATCGTTGGCATCCGGGGGTCGTCCCAGCCGCTGACATATCCACCTTCCACAAGCTGGAGCAGCTTGCGCTTACTCATAATAGTGTAGCTCAGGTTGAGACGGGCGAATTCGATCTGCTGCGGGTGATATATGCCTAATTGGTCCAGGAACCAGTCGTACAGCGGGCGGTGGTCCTCGAACTCCAGCGTGCAAATCGAGTGGGTAATCCCTTCGATAGAATCTTCCAACCCATGGGCCCAGTCGTACATCGGGTAGATGCACCACTTATCGCCGGTACGATGGTGAGTAGCGTGCAGGATGCGATACATCGCCGGGTCGCGCAGGTTCATATTGGGCGATGCCATGTCGATCCTGGCGCGGAGCACCCGCGTGCCGTCTGCGAACTCTCCGTTACGCATTCGCTGGAACAGGTCGAGGTTCTCATCCACCGGACGGTTGCGGTGCGGGCTCTCCCTGCCGGGGTCGACCAGCGTGCCGCGATATTGCCGCACCTCCTCCGCGCTCAGGTCGTCCACGTATGCTTTTCCATCCCGGATCAAATGGACGGCATAGTCATACATCTGCTCGAAATAGTCCGACCCGTAGTACAGCCTGTCCCCCCAGTCGAAACCAAGCCAGCGCACGTCCTCGATGATAGCCCTGACGTATTCATCCTCTTCCTTGGCCGGGTTGGTATCATCGAAACGCAGGTTGCATTTGCCACCGTACTGTTGCGCTATGCCGAAGTTAAGGCAGATCGACTTGGCATGCCCGATGTGCAGATAGCCGTTAGGCTCCGGCGGGAACCGCGTATGAACCCGGCCTCCGTATTTACCGGTCTTGAGGTCCTGGTTGATTATGTTACGTATGAAGTCGGAGGGGGCTGAAGGCTGCGGTGTGGTCATGTCATTTCCTGTAAATTCAGATATAAAACTACAATGTCCGATTGCTGTTGTCAAGGGTTACAGCGCTGTCGTGCTCGTGTCACATGGACGGACATTGGTTATGATGTTAGAATATGAGGCGGTTTGTTGAGAGCTATGACTAAGGATCAAGTCAGGGTGCGCTACGCCCCCAGCCCAACCGGGTATCCCCACATCGGGAATATACGGACTGCCCTGTTTAACTGGCTGTACGCTCGGCATTGCGGCGGCAAATTTATCGTGCGCATCGAGGACACCGACCAGACGCGCAGGGTGGAAGGGGCGCTGGAAGCTATACTGGACAGCTTGAGGTGGATGGGTCTCGATTGGGACGAAGGCCCCGAAGTCGGAGGCGAGTACGGCCCTTATTTGCAGTCGCAGCGGCTGGATATGTATCGCACGTACACACAACAATTGCTGGAGAACGGCAGCGCTTACAAGTGTTACTGCACAACGGAACGTCTTACCGAGATGCGAGCTGAGATGGCGGCCCGCAAGGAGTCGATGCGCAGTTACGACCGCCACTGCCGAGATTTATCGGATAAGGACCGTAAGATCCAAGAAGCCAACCTTGAGCTGCAGGGTATCGATCCTGTCATACGATTCAAGTCACCAATCGAAGGCGAGACGACGTTTAACGACCTCATCCGCGGTGATATTACCTTTGCCAACAGCGAGCTGGACGACCTGGTGCTGCTCAAGTCGGATGGATATCCCACTTATCATATGGCTAATGTCGTCGATGATCATTTCATGGAGATCACTCACATCATGCGTGCCGATGAGTGGCTGTCGTCCACCCCGAGACACGTTCTGCTCTATCGGGCGCTGGGCTGGGATCTGCCCCTGTTCGCCCACCTGCCGATGATACTGGGGCCGGATAAGTCCAAGCTGAGTAAGCGGCACGGCGCCGCATCGCTTACCGAATATCGTGACAGGGGATACCTGCCGGAGGCCATGCTGAACTTCCTCGCATTGCTGGGCTGGGCGCTGGACGGCAAGACCGACATCATCGACCGCGAGGGGCTGATCAAGCATTTCACCATCGATGGCATATCCAAGACCGCGGCTGTCTTCAGCCATGAAAAGCTGGACTGGATGAACGGCATTTACATGCGTCGGATCGTCGAAGAGAACGGCATAGGGGAGTTCACCGCGCGGGCGTTGCCGTTCTTGGAGGCGGGTTTGCCTCTGACGGTGAGACGCCCTCTCGATCGAGAATACGTGAGCCGCGTCGCGCCGCTGGTATACGAGCGAGTCAAGCTGCTGAGCGATGCGCCGAAGCAGGCAGAATTCTTCTTCGTCGACGAGCTGGACTATGATAGCCATCTGTTGCTGGTTAAAGGCGTGGGAAAGGCTCAAGCTATGAAGGCACTGGAAGCATCCAAGCAACGTCTGAAAGAATGCACATTCGACGCCGCTTCACTGGAGGAAACGCTTCGGCTCCTCGCAGATGAGTTAGGTTTCAAAACCGGTCAACTGTTCGGCCTGCTGAGGGTGGCGGTCAGCGGTCGCACCGCGGCACCGCCGCTGTTCCAGACTATGGAGGTGCTGGGCAAGGATCGATGTCTCAAAAGGATTGATGCCGCCTTGAAGCGATTATAGTTGAACTGCAGGAAGATGATGCGATATGAACTGTGATCTGTGTATGTACCATAAAGGTGAGGGCGAATGCAGCATTCACGGACATGTCACCCCTGAGGTGGAACTATCAGGATGCAGTGAATACGTTGAAATGCCGTTTATAATCGGCAGGACGCCCGGCTGCTGTGGACTTTCCGGGCTGCCGACCGGCGACCTTTTGGATATAGATGAAGCAGAACTGACAAACGACTGAGCATGCCTTTAACCGCTTATTGTGTAATGGTGGTGCTGGCAGTAGGCGTGAAATATCGATGATCGAATCAAGGCACAGTCGAAAGCGCAGGGCAGCTGCAGGACTGAGGGAAGTGGCTGTGGCGGTATCGACTAAAAAGGCTTTGTGGACAGCAATACCATACGCTATAATGATACGGGCGCTGGGGAATCGTCTAGCGGTAGGACGACAGACTCTGGATCTGTAAGCCCAGGTTCGAATCCTGGTTCCCCAGCCACTCGCTTTCTATGCGGGGAAAAGGGTAGAACGCATCGGTTGTGAAGCGCCCAAAAACCTGCTGTATCGAAAATGTATCTAACTGCTTCAGAAAAGCCCCAAAGTCACATTGTGTTAAATATTATCGACTTTCGTATTAGCAGCTACTGGTTTGGTGTCAAGCCAGTTTCCTGGTTCTGGGTACAGGTCTGAAACGCAGCCTCAGCAACCCTGCAATATCCTCTCGTACTGTCTTCACAATATTAACGCGAGTATCTGGATCCTCAACCCAGGCTACAGGGATCTCCTTTATGCGAAGTCCCTTCCTGCCGGCGAGGAGAAGCAGCTCTGTATCGAAAAACCACTCTTGGTTCTGGATCAGGGGTACCAGTTCCTGAACAGCCTGTCGACTGACTGCCTTAAAGCCGCACTGGGCATCGTGCCAGCTATTAAAAAACATAGCCTTGATAAGGAAGTTGTAACCCCTCGAAGTCAACTCACGCTTGAAAGATCGTTTTGTCTTTGAATCACGCATGAGCCGAGACCCGATGGCTATGTGATATCCTTCCTTGTCAATGGCATCGATTAGTTTTGGGAAAGCGCCAAGATCGGTGGAGAGGTCAACATCCATGTAGCTCACGATGTCGGAATCGCTCTCCAGCCAGACCTTGCGCAGGGCGCGACCGCGGCCCTTCTGGTCGATATGCACCGCCGCCACATCGGGATGTTCCTGTGCCAATCCCTGCGCTACCTCCCATGTCCTGTCGGTGGAGGCATTATCTGCGATTATGATTTTCCACTGTTTATCGACATTGGACTTCAAAAACTCACGCAGGGTGGCTACGCTCTGGGCAAGGACATGCTCTTCGTTGTATACCGGTATAATGACATCGACAGTCGCCATTGGATTAACCTCCGCTGTTTAATGCTTGAAATGGCGCATCCCGGTGAAGACCATTGCCATGTTATATTTATCTGCAACCTCAATGGCTTCCTTATCGCGCACCGAGCCGCCGGGCTCAATTATGGCGGTTACTCCGGCCTTGGCGGCCAACTCGACCCCGTCGGGGAACGGGAAGAAAGCGTCGGAGCCAAGCACGCTGCCGGCGGCTCGCTCTCCAGATTTCTTCAAGGCAATGGCGACGCTGTCCACCCGGCTGGGCTGCCCGGCACCCATTCCGAGAAGAGTAGAATCGCGGACCAGCACGATAGCATTCGATTTCACATGTTTGACGGCGCGCCAGGCGAAAAGCAGGTCTGCCACCTCTTTTTCAGTGGGTTCTCGCTTGCTCATGGTTTTCATGGGCACGACATCAGCAGTGCAATCCGGCGTCATCATGACTATGCCGCCACCGCTGACGCGGCGCAGTTCCATGATGCCCGATTTGCTGCCGACATCTGCTACTTTAAGTATGCGCATGTCCTTCTTCTTTTTAAGCAGTGATAGCGCTTTTTCTTCATAATCCGGTGCGATGATGCCGTCGAAATGTGTCCTATTGATCTCCTGGGCGGTGGCCATATCGATCTTGGTATTCGATGCAACGATGCCGCCAAAGGCGGAAACCGGGTCACCCTCAAGGGCACGGCGGTAAGCCTCTGCCAGATCCTTATTGGATGAAAGTCCGCAGGGGTTGGTGTGTTTGATAATAGCGATGGTAGGAGCAGCGAAATCGCAGGCAGCGCGCAGCGCCCCATCCATGTCCAGTATATTGTTGTACGACAGGGGTTTACCGGAGATCTGTATGGCGCTGGCTATGCCTGGCTCGCCCCTGCCTATAATCTCCTCCCTGTAGAAGGCTGCCTGCTGGTGGGGATTCTCACCGTATGACAGGTCCTGCACCTTTCTGAGAGCGATAGTCATTTCGTCAGGGAATAGTATATCCTTAGGACGAAGATAACCGGCTATAGCCGTATCGTATTTGGCGACATGCTGAAACGCCTTCTGCGCCAGCCTCTTACGCTCATCGATGCCGATCTCGCCGGCGCGCAGCTTCCCCAGTATCGGGACATAGTCAGCGGGGTCGACCACCACCAGCACGTGAGGGAAGTTCTTAGCGGCGGCGCGGATCATGGTCGGACCCCCGATGTCGATGTTCTCAAGCGCCTCCTGCAAGCTGACCTCATCCTTGGATACCGTCTGAACAAACGGATACAGGTTGACAACGATCATATCGATAGGGGCGATCCCCTTGTCTTTTAGTTGAGACATATGGCTTCCGATATCCCTGTTGGCGAGTATGCCGCCGTGGACCATGGGATGTAGTGTCTTAACCCTCCCATCCAGTATTTCAGGGAAGCCGGTTATATCGCTCACGCTGTGCACAGGTATACTGGCATCCTGCAGAGCCTTTTTTGTACCGCCTGTGCTGAATATCTCAACACCAAACTCAGTTAAATCGCGAGCGAAATCGGTTATGCCCGACTTGTCTGAAACGCTGATAATTGCACGCATATTGCACCTCAATCATAATAAAAATTATCTGTCGCTTAAATTATGATATACGACATATCCCAGTGGACGCTTTCTATAAAAATAACAGGTAACATGGTGAACACACCGCTCGTCCTGGCGGATATCGGATTCCGATACTGTGTATCTACCTGGCATTAGTTTGCTAGTCCTGTCCTCTTGCCAGAAGAAAGTATATCAAAAATGCGACGAGGTATATAGACGCGTAAATGATTAAGCTGACATTTACAAAAGGCATGTCTGTATCCAGAGAGGCCAGAACGATGATGGCAACTACATAGCCTGCCAGAGTAAAGCCGAAGAAAAATAGGGATTGCTTCATCCTCAGCTTAAGCCTCAGATGCCTACGCTTTTCCACAGGTGCCATCATCTTATCGAACAGTTCCTTCTCAGCTTTACGTTCAGCCTCTTCTGCTGCTAGGCGGTCGGCCTCAGTAGCGTAGGCTCTTCCTCTGTTCTTAATGATACTATCCTGAGTTGATTTATCGTCATTTTTATATGTCATATGTTATATGTCATATGTGTGCCAAGTCGATGCCATTTTTACACGATATCGATACGTTTACCTTCGGAATTAACTACCTCACCAATGAGTCGGGCTCCGGGTATGTTCAGGAAGTCACTGGTGTGATGGCGGGAGCTTATGGCGATCATGCCGATACCCATATTAAAAACGCTGTACATTTCCAATTCCTCGACATTACCCCTCTTCTGTATTAGCTTAAACAGGGGTGGTATATCCCAGGAATCTTTTTTTATAACAGCACCGAGGCTGTCGGGCAGGCTGCGGGGAAGATTACCGGGTATTCCGCCACCGGTTATGTGCGCCATTCCTTTTATTCTGTCAATCAGTGGGTTCAGGGAATTGAAGTAGCAGCGATGTGGCTTTAATAATGCTTCACCAAAGGTACTAGCGATTTCACTAAATTCGACATTGAGGATATTGGGGTCTGCGTCCGTTTTGAAAATATGACGAACCAATGAGAAACCGTTGGTATGTAAACCGCTGGATGGCAGTCCTATCAGCGCATCACCGGCTACAATTTTACTGATATCAATAATGTCCCGTTTCTCAACTACACCTACGATGAAACCTACTAGGTCGAACTCTCCCGGTGGATATACGCCTGGCATCTCTGCGGTCTCACCACCAATCAGGGCGCAGCCTGTATCCTGCAGCGCTGCCGACATTCCTTCCAGTAATGATGATATGATATCCTTATCTAGTTTAGCCATGGCAACATAATCCAAAAAAAACAGCGGTTTTGCACCGCAGGTAAAAATGTCATTTACGCAGTGATTGACTATGTCGATACCGATCGACTCGTGTTTTCCCATGGCGCTGGCTATTTTCGCCTTGGTCCCGACACCGTCTGCGCTCGATACCAGGACGGGTTCATCGTAACCTTTAAGCTCAAACAGGCCACCGAAAACTCCGATATCGCTAAGGACTGATGGTGAGAATGTCTTGCGAGCCTTACCTTTGGCGATCTTGACTACGTCATCGGCTGTGTGTATGTCTACACCAGCATCGTGGTAGGTGTACTTATCGGACTGGCCTTTACTCAAAAATCACCTCTTTGCCTTTTCCAAAGCCAGCTTATCCATATCCAGTTGTACTGGTACCGGATATTCTCCTGTGAAACAGGCCAGGCAAAAAAGTTCTCGCGGAAGTGCCACCGATTGTATCAGTCCGTCTACACTTAAATATCCCAGGGTATCGGCACCGATGAATTCGGCGATCTCAGGAATGTTCTTGTGAGCAGCAATAAGCTCCCAGCTGCTGGCCATGTCAACACCCAGAAAGCAGGGGTACTTTATGGGTGGTGCGCATATGCGCATGTGAATTTCTTTTGCTCCAGCTTTCCTTAATAGGTTGATCACACGTGGCGTCGTTGTGCCCCTTACGATGCTATCGTCAACCAATACAATTTTTTTGTCTTTTAAGCGTTCCGGCATGGGGTTGAATTTTAGTTGAACTCCCAGCTCCCTTATGCGCTGGTGTGGCTGAATAAAAGTGCGCCCTACATATCGATTCTTAAGCAGCCCCTCCGTAAAAGGGATGCCGGATTCCTGTGAATAGCCTATGGCTGCAGCTGTTGCAGAATCCGGAACCCCGATAACCAGATCAGCGTCTACAGGATGTTCCTGAGCCAGCCTTATTCCCATATCTTCCCGAGCTGAATATATACGACGGCCAGATATAATACTGTCCGGTCTGGCAAAATAGATATATTCAAAAATGCATAACCCCTGCTTGTCTGGCCGCTTTCCTTTGTAGCTGCTCATGCCTTCTTTATTAATTGACAGTATCTCGTTAGGGGCTAATTCACGTATGAATTTTGCTCCTATGTGATCCAGGGCGCAACTTTCAGATGCCACGACCCAGCCGCCATTGAGCTTACCGAGGCAGAGAGGGCGAACACCGAGCGGATCCCTGACGCCGTATACAGTATCTTCGGTTAAAATTACGAGCGAATATGCACCGATTAATTTTTTCATCGCTTGCCTTATTCTCTCTACCCAGGTGTTCTTGGTTGACGATAGAATAAGATAGGCGATAATTTCAGAGTCAGTTGTTGTGTTAAAACGATAGCCTTGCTGTTCCAGCTGCGATCGAAGTTGTTTTGAGTTTACGATATTGCCATTGTGAGCTAGGGCAATTCTTCTTGATGAGTCTTCAACTACGATAGGTTGAGCATTATTGGCCCTGCTTGTGCCAGTTGTAGAATATCGATTGTGGCCGATTGCGATATCACCCTTCAATCTGGCCAGGGTTCTTTCGTCAAATACTTGAGCCACCAGGCCCATTTTGGTGAATAAGTCTATTTGACATCCATCGGCAGTAGCTATGCCAGAACTTTCTTGACCGCGATGCTGAAGGGCGTAGAGTCCAAAAAAAGCAATCCTGGCTACATCTTCGCCCGGGGCGTAGACCCCGAATAGGGCACAACTTTCTCTCATGTGTTTCTTCCGATACCGCCCCCTCTAATCCAATTATATTCTTGCGAAATTACAGGGTCAATCCCTGGTTAAGTGTGCATTTAACCAGTTGAGCACAATGTCCATCGCTCGATCTGAGAGGCGCAGCTGATGGGCAGCTCCCTCTATGATAACTATTTCTTTGGGATCTCCGGCACTTTTGTATAATTGCATTGAGCTATCCACAGGGACGACTTCGTCTTCTGTGCCATGCACAAGCAGCAAGGGGCGCGGGGAAATCCTGCTTACCCACCGGGTAGAATAGACATAATTGAAGTTGGCCATCCAGTCTTCTATAAATGGAGGGAACTTTTCATCATTTATAATGCCTATTTTTCGAAATTCACCGATATATTTTTCAGCCAGTTCGCGGTTATTACCTAACCTTGATACAGTTGGACAGGCGCATGAAACCAACGATGACACGCGTTGGTCATGCGCGGCAACGTATATACTGACAGCAGCGCCTGCGCTGAACCCCAGCAGGCACAGGTTTTTAGCATCCCAATAGTTAACTTGGCTGGTTGCACAGTCCAGAATGGCATTGAGGTCTCTGGTCCAGCCGGATATGTCGAAATTGCCCTCGCTTTCACCTGCACCTCTGAAGTTGAATATAACTGTTACGTAACCAGATGCGGCGAAAAATTCAGCAAGTGCGGAGTATCCCCTATCACCTGGATCATGCTTTTTCGCTCTTGGAAGGCCATGGCAGATGCATAGCATAGGGTGAGGCCCCCTGCTGGATTCGGGGAAGTAGATGAAGCCCTTTAATTTAATGTTTTCTATTTCTACTGCAAAATCAGCTATATTCATTTGCTTAAAGTAAGCATAACAAAGAATTCTCTATTGCCTGATGCTCCTAGTATAGGCGATGGTGTCATCCCTCTTATCCTGAAGTTGTGCTCAATATTCCACACAATAAAATCCCCAAGTACCTTTGCATGTATATCAGGATCGCTTATAATGCCTCTCCTGCCGACTAACTCCTTACCCGCTTCGAATTGTGGCTTCAACAAGCATATTATATAGCCTTCCGGCTTGAGGAAGCGTGATACATTCGGTAGTATCTTCTTCAGGGATATAAAAGAAACGTCGATAGCAATCAGGTCAACCTGCTCTGAGATGTTAAAAGGGTAACGAGCATTTACACGCTCCATGGGTATAACCCGCGAGTCCGACCGCAATCGATAGTCAAGCTGGCCATATCCGACATCGATTGCATACACTTTTATGGCACCACCTTTTAGAAGGCAGTCAGTGAAGCCGCCAGTCGATGCACCTACATCCATCGCTATAGTCGATTCAATGTTGCAGCAGAACTCGCCCAGAGCATGTGCCAGCTTTATCCCGCCGCGGCTGGCGTATAGCGGCTTTTCTCGCAGAATAATGTTTGCGTCTTCTGGTACCATGGCAGAGGATTTTGTAGAAACGATCTGATCTATCATAATGTCCCCGGCCATAATCATAGCCTGAGCTTTCTGTCTGGTATCGGCAAGGCCGCGTTCAACAATGAGCTTATCTAGTCTGCATTTCACTATTTCAGCATATAGCTATTGTATCCTTGCAGTCAAATAATGACATCGTTTAAATGCTCGGTAAAACGATGCAAAAGTTCAGAAACATATTGGACTCCTGGGGAGGTGAAAACAGGGAGTCCGAATGAAGCAGATTTATGTGGAAGGTTGCTATGGAAACGGCTATAGTCGTTTCATGCAGTACGTTAATAATGTCATCAATCATCCCAAGCGAGAAATCATCGAACGAAGGGTTCATATCATTAAATTCTTCGACGAGTTCGGCGCAGAGGCGACAAGCAAGGCTTTCGGTAAAAGCCGTTCCACCATCTATCTCTGGAAGCAGAAACTCAAGGCATCAGATGGTAAGTTATCCGCTCTGGCCCCGGCAGACAAGGCCCCCATCCACAGGAGAAAAAGGATTGTTCACCCCTTTGTTGAGGACTTTATTATCAGCTACAGGACTAATCACCCGGGTGCCGATAAGACTACCATCACCCCCGCGCTGACTGAGGCCTGTAAACTTTCCAGTGTTAAACCCGTCTCTGAATCCACCGTCGGCAGAATCATCCACGACCTTAAGCAAAAGGGTAGAATCCCAAAATCAACCAGGATTACCATCAACGGCAGGACCGGCAAACTGCTGGTGATAGAGCCAGTCATCCCAGAAGGAAAGTGCGCAGAAAGGGGTTCTTTCCTCAACAACCCGGCGACATTGTCCAGATGGACACACCTCTATCTTCACTGATGGCCTCAAACGCTATATCTTTACCGCTATCGATGTCAATACCAGATTCGCTTTCGCCTGTACCTATAAATCAAACTCCTCATCCAACGGCAGCGACTTCCTCAATAAGTTCATCACGGTCGCTCCATTCGCCACTGCCAGAATCCAGACCGATAACGGCGGCGAGTTCCACAAACACTTCGATCCGCCTCAGGCGGATTGTAGGCACTATGGCCTCGTTCACTTCTTCAATTACCCCAGACACCCGCAATCCAACGCCCATCTGGAAAGATTCAACAGAACCATCCAACACCAGTTTGTCAACCACTACATCGATTACTTGGATGACCTGGATTCTTTCAATGCCGAACTTATGCGATATTTAATCTGGTATAATACTGAAAAACCTCACCGGAGTATCGGGAAGATCCCCCCTCTCCACTTCTTCCTCGATAACTTCTGCTCCCCTAAAAAGTCCAATATGTTATGGACGCTTACAAACGCTGAGCTAGTTCAGATAGATTGGTGACACTTATAATGGTGTCATGAGGATAAAAAGCGCAGTAGTCTCCGGTTATACACACCTGTCAAGGCTCGACTTTGAACTGTCGAGAGAAGCGGCTA